>Ga0209697_10000836_pt1 | contig 50334 bp, 42 predicted proteins | sample AliMusrvi5mmetaG_FD_184115 | JGI IMG/M metagenome (GOLD analysis project Ga0209697, IMG submission 184115) | Freshwater lake bacterial and archeal communities from Alinen Mustajarvi, Finland, to study Microbial Dark Matter (Phase II) - Alinen... | ecosystem: Environmental > Aquatic > Freshwater...
AGGCGCTCCTTATCATGACCCATGCTCGCGACAAGTTGGTTGAGGGAAGCCCTGCCGGTCGAAACCGCCTCAAGCTGCGAGAGAAGGAAAGCTTCCGGACTAAATTGCTTGCTGATGCGCTGAACCAACTCGGACTCCTTGGCAAAAGAGTTGAGCTTGGCGGCGAGTGATGCCCATAGACCGACGGATTTGTTGGAATGAAGTGTCTCTAACATTCCGATTTTGGCCGCGCCATTGGCACGTCAAGGAAAAAACCGAAAATATTTTTTCAGAAGTCGCTCGTTTTTAGTGCCTTACGCCTTAGGTTGATGCGAAAGACTGGTTGCCAAAAGAGGTGGGCAAATGGCCTTCAGGAAGAATTCGTTCGATTCCTCCCATTCTTGAAAATCCACCTTCACTGGCGTCCATTTGCCTCTTTATTTACGATAGAGTGCCCGGCTATCTTGCTCGGTTGTGGTTCTCTTCATTCATACACTTTGGGTCGGATGCCCCGAGGCTTGCTTCGGCTTTGTTCTGTGATTTTCTGAGTTCATATTCTGAAATGTCTCGGAGCTTGCCCCGAGGTTCTTTACTATTCTAAATTTCTCGCGTGACAGCTCAAATACCTGCCGAGACCAAAGCCGCCTGGCCGCGAGGCTTCTGGAACCTGATGTTCACCCAGTTCCAGGGTGCCTTTTCGGACAATGCCCTGCGCTGGCTCGTCATTTTTCCGGTCCTCGCTTCCACCACCCTGATAGAGGGGGATAAGAACGGCATTGCTTCCAATGCCTCGCTGGTTTTTGCGGTTCCGTTTCTGTTGTTTTCCACCATAGGCGGATGGATGGCGGACCGTTTCAGCAAGCGTACGGTGATGATAGGGGTGAAGCTCGGAGAGATAGGTATCATGCTCTTTGCCGCGCTCGCGCTGTGGCGCGGAAATCTTCCGCTGCAACTGGCTGCCATCTGCATGATGGGCGTACACAGCACGTTTTTCGCCCCGGCGAAATACGGCGTCATGCCCGAGGTGCTGCCAGCCTCGGAATTGTCGGCAGGCAACGGGGTTCTTGAGCTCTTAACATTCATCGGTATTATTCTTGGCACCTTTGCGGGTGGATGGCTGGCCGAGACGCTGGCGCAACGCGAGGTTTGGTCCGGAATTCTATTGGCTGTGCTCGCGGCGTTCGGATTCCTGATCAGCCTTGGCATTGCCAAAGTCCCAGCCGCGGATCCCGGGAAGAAAATCAACCTCAACATTCCCGGTGAAGTTTGGGGCAATCTACGCGTCATGAAAACTGACCGCGACCTGTGGCGCGCGAACTGGGGTAACACTGCGTTTTTCTTCGTGGCCACTCTGGTGCAGGTGAATCTCGTGCTATTCGCACACAAGGAGTTCAATCTGAAACCTACCGAGCAGGCTTGGCTCCAGGCCGCGCTCAGCCTCGGCATCGGCGTTGGCAGTATGTTGGCTGGTCGCCTGTCGCGCGGGCGTATCGAATATGGGCTGATCCCGCTGGGTGCGGCACTCATGGCGGTCGCATGCGTATTGTTGGGCTGGCCACAAGTGACGGAAAAATATTTTGCTGCGGCTCTTTCGCTATTAGGTGTTGGGGGCGGTCTCTTCATTGTGCCCATCGTTTCGGTGCTGCAGCACCGCCCGACCCCGCAGATGAAAGGGGCTGTGCAGGGGGCTGCTAGCTGGCTTTCATGGGTGGGCATCGCCGCAGCCGCATTCACCCAGAAGGTCCTATCAGAAAACGTGCATCTCGGTTATGGCCAGGTCTTCTGGGTCTGTGGCACGGTGGCGGGATTGGCCGGGGTCTTCGTCACATGGTCGCGTCCCGGTGCTGTGCCGGAAATGTTAGCCCGCTGGCGCTCCGCCCGGACGAGGCAGGGATAAGTATCGCGGACTGCACTAGTGTGGCTTGTCTTGCAGCCAGTGGTTTATCAGATCTGATTTCCGATTGCTGCTTGTTGATTTTTGATATGCGAAGTGACGATGGTCGTTCCGTCACATCATCGATCAAAAATCAACATTCGGAAATCATCAATCGAATCCGACAGGCCCGGCATTCCATAAGGTTCCCGACAATGTCAAATCTGATAGGCTGGATAAACTAGAACGCGCGCAGCATCTCCACAGCCTCAGCTAGCTTTCCGTGAGCATCGTTTGCCTTGAGCCGGGGAAAGCGGCGGCCCTCCAGCAGGATATAGTCGCCGTTGCGGTGGAGCATGAGGCGCTGGCCGTGGATCTCCACGGAGGAGATATTTTCGGCGGTGGCCAGGACTTTGATGCGGGCGACTTGCAATAGATTGGTGGCGGCTTCCGGTAAACGGCCGAAGCGGTCACGCCATGACCCTTCAAGGGCGGTTACGGCTTTTTCTGTCACCGCCTCGGAAAGTTCGCGGTATGCGGTGATACGCAGGCGGGTGTCCGTGAGCCAGGAGGATGGAAGGAAGGCGGGAAGAAGCACGCCGTGCCCTGATCGCCGCGTCCATGCTGCTTCCGTCGGAACGATGAAATCTGCCTTGAACGTGGCCTCTTCGTTTTGTGTGCTCTTGCGGCCTTTGATGCGCTCCACGGATTGCCGCAACAGCTGACAGTAGAGACCGAAGCCAATCTGCGAGATGTGGCCGGATTGTTTGGTTCCTAGCAAATTTCCGGCGCCGCGGATCTCCAGATCGCGCATGGCGATTTTGAATCCAGAGCCCAGTGCGGTGTATTGTTTGATGGCATGGATGCGTTTGCGCGCGTCGCCGACGGTTATCATGTCCCTTGGTAGCAGCAGGATGGCATGGGCCTGCTCCCCGGCGCGGCCCACGCGGCCGCGGAGTTGATAGAGATCAGCGAGCCCGAAGCGGTCTGCGCGGTCGATGAGGATGGTGTTGGCGTTGGGGATGTCGATGCCTGACTCAATGATGGTCGTTGCCAGCAGCACGTCGGCCTCGCCCTTGACGAAGGTGTGCATGACCAGTTCCAAGTCATCCTTGTCCATCTGGCCGTGCCCGGTGAGGATGCGGGCCTCTGGCACGAGCTCGCGGAGGCGTGCTGCCACCATGTCGATGGTTTTGACACGGTTGTGCAGAAAGAACACTTGTCCACCGCGTTTCATCTCGCGGCGGATGGCATCGCGTATCACACGCTCGTCATAGGCGCACACGGTGGTGGAGACCGGCATTCTGTTGGGTGGCGGTGTATCGATGGTGGACATGTCACGCGCGCCCATCAGCGCCATGTAAAGGGTGCGCGGGATCGGTGTGGCAGACAGGGTAAGCACATCCACCTGGCGGAAAAGTTGCTTGAACTTTTCCTTGTGGGCGACGCCAAAACGCTGTTCCTCATCGATTACTACGAGGCCCAGATCCTTGAAGCGCACATCGCCTGAAATTAGGCGGTGGGTGCCTATCACAAGGTCCACAGAACCATCGGCTATGCCGGCTATAGTGTTGCGAACCTCGGAAGGGCTGCGGAAACGGTTGAGCAGGTCAATGCGGATCGGATAGTCCGACATGCGCTCGCGAAAAGTGCGCCAGTGTTGCTCGGCCAGCACGGTGGTGGGCACTAGGATGGCGGCCTGTTTTCCGCTGGTGATAGTCTTGAACGCAGCGCGGATGGCGACTTCGGTTTTTCCGAATCCCACATCACCGCATATCAGTCTATCCATTGGCCGTGGTGATTCGAGGTCGCGCTTGGCATCTTCAATGGCGTGGCGCTGGTCTGCGGTTTCGGTGTAGTGGAATGAGCGTTCGAACTCCCACATCCACCGGGTGTCCGGCGGGTGGGCGAATCCGGGTTCGTGCTGGCGCTTGGCCTGCACACGCAGTAATTGGGCGGCGTAGTCGAGGATCGATTTTTCCGCAGCCTTGCGCATGCTTTTCCATGCAGTGCCGCCCAGTTTGTTGAGGTCGGGTGTTCTCCCTCCGAGCCCTACGTATTTGCCTATGAGGTGGGCCTGCTCAAGCGGGACCCCTAGCAGCGCTCCATCGCGGTATTCTAATAAAAGCTCCTCGCCGTCATCTCCCTGCTGGACTCCGCGGAAACGGGCGATGCCATATTCGTAGTGTACCACAAGGTCTCCTTCCACCATTTCTTCCACGCTTGCGCGGGCACGGGTGGCGTGGGCTTTTTCCAGTGTGGTGCGGCGCACGCTGCCGGGCGTGCGGTAACGGCCGAAGAGCTCGGAGGAGGAAAGCACGGCCAGTTTGATCACCGGCATGGTGAATCCAGCTATCAATTCACCATATACAGGGATGAGGCTGAGGTCGTGCTCGAGATCCCTGCCTGCGAGTTCGGTGAAGCGCCCCTGTTCTCCTTTGTTAGAAAACGCCATGGCCACGTCCCATCCCTCACGTTTCCACTCATTGAGCTGGCGGAAGAAATTATCCCGGCGGATTTCCTCCAGGACGAAGTCTCCGGCTTCGAAGGTGCCTAGCGGACTGCCAAAGGTGGCTAGGGTGAAATCTTCCTCGCTCTCGAGTCCGGCGGCTCCTTCGATGATGAGCGCATCCGCATCCGCTATGTCCGGGCCGAGGGACACAATCAGGTCACCAGGGCGTCGGTATTCTGCGACGGTGGCCACCGCCGCAGGTTCTTCTAGCAAAAGTTCAGATTCTTGTAATTTTGTGGTGGATGCCTGTGAATCGAGGTCGAACTCGCGGATCGATTCGAGATCGGTGTCGAAAAATTCCAAGCGCAGTGGTCTCGCAGCCTGCCATGCGAAGAGGTCGATGATGCCGCCGCGCACGGCGAACTGCCCGCGGGATGTGACGGTGGGTGAACGCTCGAAGCCGTGTTCAGTTAGTGACTTCGCAAGCGCGGCGGGATCGAGGTGGGTGCCGGGCTTTAGAACTGTGCGGCTGGAGCGGAGCGCAGCGGGGGAGGGGGCTTTGCTGGAAAATGCTTCACTGCCGCAGAGCACTGCGCACGAATCCGCGCAAGCGAGGACTTCGAGCACGGAAAACCACTCGGCGGCTGATTCGGGATCGGCCAGGGTGCCATCGCCGGTTTCAGTGGGCGGGTCGGGAAGGACCAGTGCGTTGATGCCCCAAAGTTCCAGTTCCACAGCGAGGCGTTCGCGGTGACGCGGGAGATCGGATATCAGCCAGAGGCGTGCTTTTTTCCGGTCAGCGGCCACCTCACACAGGATAGCTATCACAAATGCGTGCGAGGCTTCAGCGCAATGGTCGAGCACGATTCCCCTCCCACCGGTGGCCAAAGGGGCCAGGTGTGAATTGAAATCCGGATGGGTCACTGCCCGGCGGAGCCAAGCGTGGGATGGTTTGTCCGTGTGGGACACGCCGGAGCCATAGGCTTGATGGCGGGTTCCCGCAAGGAATTCTGGATGGAAGGAGGATGGGGTTTCCCCGCTTTAGTGGTTTCTGCCTTTATCTCCTTTCGCGGAATTGGAACTCCCGTGATTGCCGCCGCTGTAGTTGCCGCCATGGCTTCCGCCAGCGTAGCCACCGCCTCCGTTCTGGAAATTGGCATGGCCTTCTGGGTAGGTATGTTGGGGAAACGACGTTGAAGAATGTTGATAGATCCTCGGTTTTGAATAGGATGACGTTCCCTGATAATTGGTCACGCCTGATTGGAAATGCCCGTTTGTATGGGATTGCCCGGGGTTGTGGCTCTGCTGGTCGAACTTTGTCTGGCCATCATGGGCTGAGAACACCGGGGAATTGTACCCTTGTGGGTAGGTTTCGCCAGTGGTGTGGGTAGTGTTATGGTTGCCAGCCTGATACTGGAAGTTATGGTTTTGGAAGTCCCGGCCATAGCTGTTCCCCTGGAGTTGCCGGGATTGGTTATGGGTCCAGTTGCCATAAGCAGTGTTGTTTGAAGAACGGTAGTTGTTGAAGGACTTGTTGGAATTGCCGCCATTAGCACGATTTCCCGAGTTGTGAAGGTTGGGATAGGAGGTTTGGCGTACCTGGTGGGACCATCCGTAATTGGAATTCCGGTAAGCCCCCTCACGGTTCTGATAGTTCCTTAGCGCGGTATTGCGCACCATGTGGGGGGGAGGGCAGTGGCCATGACCTGGCCGCCAGCCATAGGGATGCGGGCAACCGATGACGATGGGCGGGAAGAAGCCTACCGGATAATAGCCATACAAATAGGGATCGTAGTAGCAGCGCCGATAGTAATCATAATAACAATAGCAGTTAGGGTCATAACCCCAGCGTGGATCTCCGGTGCTGACGAAGACAGAAGTCGAGAAATTGTGTCCACCATAGCCGTAGTCGGCGTTGTAGCCATTGCTGTATCCGTAGCCCGGATTATTGTATCCACCTGACGCATTGTATGTGCCTCGCGCGTAATATCCACTCGCGTAGTAGGGGTCATAGGCGCAGGAGGTGAATGCGGCTGCGGCCACCAACGTGGCCGCCCAAAGGAGAATTTTTTTCTTCATGCCGGATGAGACAGGGTGGAATGTGGAATTATTCGATGGGTTTCTGAAGATTTTTCGTTTCCGCGATCCCATGGGTTGACAGCTCCGGGCATACTCGGGTTTGATCTCTCCAGATACTCATCATGACCCCGAATTCGCCGATACTTGTCACCGGGGGGGCTGGATACATTGGCTCCCACACTGTCCGTCTACTCGCTGGCCAGGGCCGCAAAGTTGTGGTGTTGGATAATCTGGTTTTCGGGCATGAGCAGGCGATCGTGGATCCCGGGGTGGAATTGGTGGTAGGGGATGTGGGAGATCAGGATCTGGTGCGCTCCTTGTTCGAGAAGCACGCCTTTGGGGCGGTGGTTCATTTTGCGGCTTATACCTACGTGGGGGAATCCGTCACCAACCCGCTCAAGTATTACCAGAACAACACGGCGGAACCTATCAGGCTTCTTCAAGTCATGCAGGAGTTCGGTTGCAAGGTGTTCGTTTTCTCCTCGACCTGTGCCACCTATGGCGTGCCTGATAAGCTTCCTATCACTGAAACCAACACGCAGAATCCCATCAACCCATACGGTCGCAGCAAATTGATGGTTGAATGGATTCTCAGTGATTGCGGCCATGCATGGGGCCTGCGCAGTGCCTGCCTCCGCTACTTCAATGCCAGCGGCAGCTCGGCCGATGGAAAAATCGGTGAGGATCATAATCCGGAAACCCACATAATCCCGCGCGTTATGATGGCCATCACCGGGGAGGTCGAGTGCCTCGAAGTTTTCGGGACGGACTACAAAACGTCGGATGGCACTTGCATCCGCGATTATATCCACGTCGAGGATTTGGCGGACGCACATGCTCGTGCGCTGGACCACCTCTTGGCTGGTGGAGAGTCTGTTCGCTGCAATCTCGGAACGGGCGTCGGAGTGACGGTCAAGCAGATCATCTCAGCAGTCGAGGAGGTCACGGGCAAGACCGTCCCCGTGAAACTCGCCCCCCGCCGCGAAGGGGATCCGGACTCCCTCGTGGCGGATCCGTCCCTAGCTAAGGAACTGCTTGGATGGGAGGCAAACCACAAGGATGTGCGTGACATGGTCCGTCCTGCGTGGCTTTGGATCAATGGCCCACAGCACGGCAGATTTCCTGCAAACAAGAAGACTCCGTAATTGCGATGTATTGACATATTTTTACTTGCGGACGCCTCATTAATGAGCATTCTTAAGTCAACCCGTTTACAACCGATGCAACCGTTTTTGAGGAAAACCAAACCTGCAAGTGGGAGGTCCGCATTCACTTTGGTGGAGATGCTAGTGGTCATTGCGGTCATTTCCATTCTGATGACCGCCGGAATTCGTGGTTTGAATGGGCTGGGAGGCAAAGGAGTCACCAGTGGGGTGGCCACTGCCGAGTCTGTGTTCAATGAAGCCCGCACCACGGCGATGGGGCGCAACCTCCGGGCCTGTGTGCTGGTGGCCAAGGAGCTCAACAGCGCTTATTCTTCAGAGAATCTTCGGCGCTTGGTGGTCGCCTACGAGGAGACTGATACCACAACATCCAGTCCCACTTACGGACAGGCGAAAAACCCGACCAGCACCACGCCAAACTGGGTGCTTTCCAGCCGGGCGGTGCTTCTTCCTGATCAAACGTTCTACAGCGTGACATACAGCCAGAAGGATCAGAATGCAGGCACAGGAATACCACTGGATGAGATCACGGATGCAAGGATTTTGAACGTCAAGGACGCCTACAAGGGTAAATACGGTATCTATATTTTCAATTCTCAAGGGATTTGCTCCACACCGGGAGCGAGTTTCGTCATTGGCAGCGGCGCGCGGGATCCCTCCAAATCGGGTGTCACTTCGCCTCCCCGCGTCACGGCCAGTGCCAAGCATGATTTCGGCGGTTTTGTCATTTGGCGCGATGGCAACACCTCGGTCTTTCACAGTCCCACTCAAATTAGTGCCAGCATTCAATCTCTCACTCCAGGCAAAACGTTTTAATCAATGAAGCCCCAACTCTCCGTACGAAATCGCGGTTTCACCCTGCTGGAAACGGTCATCGCCATTGGAGTGCTCGCTGTACTCTTGACTGGATTCATGTTTGTATTTGCCCCTGCTGCCGCTGGAATCAAAAAAGCCATCAGCGCTCAGGAAGCAGACCGGCTCACAACCGCGTTGGAGCAGGAACTGGTCACATTGAGGACGGGCAGTGACACTGAAACCACTGGCTTTGCAAAGGCGTTCAACCGGATCATGAAATCCACGAATAAGGATACCGCGTTGATGGTTTATCAGTATCGCGCGGATCTCACCGCCCCCCCCCGTTCGGACGGAACTCCGCCCGCCGTGGCCTCCCTCACTGATGCTAATGGCAAGTTAACCAAGCAGCCCGGCAAGGATTACATCCTGCAGCCTATGGTCAGGCTGTGTAGCGACAGCGCATTCAAAAATAGTGACCTGGCCGCGACGGAGGGGACAGTCTATTACGTGAAATGCACCCAGCTCATCTTTACCGGGGGAAGCCTCACTCCGAACCCTAACCTTACGGCAGGGATTGTGGACCCGAATAACCCGGGCACCTCCTATTCATCGTCTGACGCCACTCCGCCCTATCCTGACGGGACGATAGCCTTCAAGGCGGATTTCTACCCACTGCCTAACAAAAATGCAGCTTCCTTCACCACCACTTTGAACGCGGCATTTGGCAAGACCGCCCTGCCTCCCCTGTTCAGCCGCAATCTGGCAGTCCGGCGTTAATCCTCAACCCTCAGGAGCATCCCTATGAAAATCCCACGGAGAGATTCCTTTAAGCGCGCATTTACCCTTATGGAACTGATGGTCGCCATGGCCATCACCGCCATGATTGTCACAGCTTTGGTTTACATCACATCCAACGCAGTGGACACATGGAACAGGAGCCGTGCGGAACTCCGTGCTGCCCGCCAAGCCAAGGTGATGGTGGACACCATGGCCAAGGATTTCGAATCCATGGTCGTCCGCCGCGGCAATTCATTCGAATGGCTCAAGGCCACAAATACAGCGAGCGTGCAGGCCCCCAAATTGACAAGCACCAATTCCTCAGATTTGATATTCTTCTGTGCGCCCACGGACCGTTACAATGGAGCGTATATCAACAACGCGACCGGCAGTTTTCCCGGTGATGTCTCCTGCGTGGGTTACCGTTTGTATTACAGGGATCCGCTGAATAACATCGGTGCCACGTTCCAGACCTTTGTCCTGAAGCGCTATTTGTCGAGTCCGTCCACAGATATCACCCTTTTAGGCAATGATCCGCACAAGACTGACAACACCTTCTCGAATTTGTTGGGAACGACCGATCTAGCGACCGCATTTAAGCCATATTTCGCAATCATGGACGCCAACACTTCCTATACCGACTATGTTTGCGAGAATGTGTTTCAGTTCGTCGTCACCTTCAATGTGGAAGTCATGCATAATAACAGCCTCACGATAGTCAGTGTGCCGGTCGGCCAGAGTTCGACACAAGTCACCAATTCTTTTAGGGTGCTTGGCAATAAAATCACCAAGGGCATTAATGATGACACCCCTAGCGGAGTTACTACGGACGAATGGCATGCAGGCCGTGTGGCGTCTGTGGATATCTCGCTGACCATTATTTCGGATGCCGGAATGGACCAGTTGCGGTCACCTCGTGTCCTAACAACCGAGAAGCAGGCTGATTTCCTGGCTAAGAACTCGTATAACTACACCAAGCGGGTTCAGGTGCCGGGCATGTAAGCCGCGAGGGTCAGGTGCCCGGCAGGTTCAGCTTCGCCAGTTCCGCGTCGATGATGCGCTCGCATTCTTCGATTTGTTTCTGTCTGCGGACGCGGGCCTCGTCGGCAAGTTGCTCCAGAGTGTCGATGTCGTAGAGGTATACCTCTTCGATTTCACCGACGGCGGGATCGATGTCGCGTGGCACGGCGATGTCGATGAAGAAAAGCGGTCGGTATTTGCGGGCACGGCGGGCTTTTTCCACATCTTCGCGGTGGACCAGAGCGTGGGGCGAGCCGGTTGAGGAAATAACGATATCCACGCGTTCCAGCACGCTCTGCCACTCATCGAAGCGCACAGCGCTGCCTCCCATATCGGCGGCGAGTTTCTCAGCGCGTTCAAATGACCGGTTGGAAACGAAAATCGAGCGCGCCCCGCGTGAGACGAGGCTCTGCGCAGTGATGCGGCACATTTCCCCTGCACCCAGAATCATGACTTCGCTGTCCTTCAGGTGGCCGAAGATTTTTTCGGCAAGATCCACCGCCACATTGCCCACCGAGGTGGAACCTTCCTGGATGCGGGTTTCAGTGCGGACTTTCTTGCCGACTCCGAAGGCACGTTGAAATAATCGGTTGAGAGTGCCGGAGGTGGCACCTGCGCCTAGGGCAGACTGATAGGCCTGTTTTACCTGGCCGAAGATTTCAGTCTCTCCCAGCATCATCGAGTCGAGTCCGCTGACCACGCGGCAGAGGTGGCGGGCTGCCTCATTTCTTTCCTTGCGGTAGAAATGCGGCGTCGCGCTATCGGCATGGGAGGTCTTATGAGCAAGGTGGGCCTCTAATAATCCAAAAGCGTCGCTATCGCCCTGTGCCACGAGATAGTATTCGGTGCGGTTGCAGGTGGAGATGACCACGCTCTCACAGATTCCCTCCATGGTGGTGATTTCGATGGCGGCATCGCCAAGCTTGCTGGTGCCCACGGCAAACCGTTCGCGCACCTCAACGGGCGCCGTCCGATGGTTGAGGCCTAGGCAGAGAAGTTGCATCAGACGAACGCGAAAACCCCGAGTGAAAGGATAAACAGAATGACCACTGCGAGTGCCTGCCGTCTACCGGTGAGTCCGCGGGTCAGTTTGATGATGGTCAGTAATACGTAACCTGACCATACCGCGAGGGCAGCCAGCAGGTGGGCTAGCACGCGGTGGTCCGCGCGAGGCATTAGGAAGCCGGCGATGATTCCGAGTGTTAGTAGCCCGCCTCCCACTCGCTGTAGGCGCTCCAGCGAAACCAAAAGTGTGCGTATTGGAGGCAGATTGAGGAATAGGCCGCTCTTGAGGTGTTGTTCCTTGAGTTGGCGGTCTAGCACTAGGAACATCACTCCAGCCACAGCAGAGAGTGCCAGTGCACCGTATGCCAGCACACTGGTTGAGGAATGGATCTCATGCCAGAAATTCCCGTTCTCAATTTTTTTCGGCACTTCATCCAGCATGCCTGGCAGCAGCGCGATGCATTGGAATACTGCCACCGCCGGTGCGGTGAATACCCCAAGTAGCGAGATCCGGTAAGTCGAGCCAACCAAGAGGTAAAACAGGGTCAGTGCCCACGAAAGGAAAACGAGAATCTCACCATAGCCGATGAGTGGGCAGGTCCCGTGTTGTTTTCCACGCAGTCCTAGGAATGCAAACTGGCAGACGAACACTCCTAGCATCCACACGATCGTCCACAAACTGCGTCTGCCGCGGTTGACAGAGATCATGCCCCATGCCGCGCCGATGGCAGCGAACAGGGTGGATGTAATCAGCAACCATCGATCCATGACGGGTAAATGCGAAATCGTTGAAATTCTGGAAAGGGCAAAATCTTAAAAGTGAGACGAAGGGGCCAGGAGCTAGTCGGCAGCAGGCGAGCGACGCAAGGATTTTTTCACTGAAAGCTGGCGTTTGTCGGCTACTGACCGCTGTTTCGAGCGTCTGGAGCGGCGGCGTTTCTGGCGGCGCATTTTTTCTATGGCTTGGGTCTTGGCTGTGGTCTTGCCGTCCCGAATGGATTCAAGCTGCTCGCAAAGCTCGCGCCGGGCTAGGAAACGGTTGAGTTCGCGTGATCGATCCATTTGGCATTTGATGCAAACACCGCTGGGCAGGTGCTTGAGAAACACACAGTTGGAGGTTTTGTTGATCTTCTGGCCGCCAGCTCCTGAACCGCGCACGAATTTCTCCAATAAATCAGCTTCGGTAATGCCGAGAGAGGCTAGGCGTTGCTCCAGAGCTGTGAGTTTTTCAGGAGTGACTGGGTTCTGCACGGAGGGTAATTTGATTTGATTGTTAGATTTCGGGCCGCTTGTCGACCCAAGATTCACCCGAGAAACCCGGTCAACGGGCTGGTAGCGCTGGCACGTTCTGAGCTGTCCGGCAGGCCGATCTCATAGGCCTCACGCCCTGCCAATACTGCCAGGTTGAAGGCGGCGGCCATGCGTGAAGGATCTGCGGCGATTGCTATGGCGGTATTGACGAGCACGGCGTCAGCTCCGAGTTCCATGGCCTCTGTGGCGTGGCTTGGCGCACCGATGCCAGCATCCACTATCACTGGGACGATGGCTTGCTCGATGATGATGCGGATTTGGTCGCGGGTGGCCAATCCCCTGTTGGACCCGATGGGAGCACCCAGTGGCATTACCGTGGCAGTCCCGGCCTCCTGCAGGCGTTTGGCGAGCACCGGATCAGCGTTAATATAGGGAAGCACGGTGAACCCCTCCTTGACGAGGATTTCGGCGGCCTTGAGAGTTTCTATAGGATCGGGCAGGAGGTAGGCGGGGTCGGGATGGATTTCGAGTTTCACCCATTTGGGCAGGCCCGCAGCGGCGGCGAGGCGGGCGAGGCGCACGGCCTCTTCGGCATTCATTGCCCCGCTGGTGTTGGGAAGCAGCAGGTATTTCTCGGAGTCAATAAAATCGAGGATGTTGGCGAAGGGGTCATGCTTTCCAGTTAGGTCGGTGCGACGCAGCGCTACCGTCACAATCTCTGTGCCGCTGGCGGCCAGTGCGTCGCGCATGGATTCGCTGGATGGGAATTTCCCTGTGCCGAGAAGCAGGCGGGAGTGGAATTCGCGGCCGGCAATGATGAGAGGTGACATGCGGGGGAATTTGATGTTTGAGATGGGATATTCTGGTTTTGAAATCTGGGGATCACATGGAATGGGTCGACAGCCAGGCCTCGAAGGCGGCGTGATCGTGAAGGTCATACTGCCAAGTGCAGAAGCCCAGTCCGCGGCCGGTGGCGACGTTCTCCGGGAGATCGTCGATGTAGATGGTTTCTGAGGGCACCAGACGGTGCCGGTCAATGGCATGCAGATAGATTTCAGGGTGTGGTTTGAGATAACCGGTCTCGAAGGACGTCACTGCGTCTTGAAAGAGCGAGAATTCCGGGAACTCTCCATAGATCCATGGCACATGCAGGCTACTGATATTGGAAAAAAGAATGAGGCGGTGGCCATCTGCGGCGAGCTGGCGGACACGCCGCCACATCGGTTCGTTGGGCGTGAAAATATGCCGCCAAGCGTGGTGGAGTTCATCATGTGAAGCTACGCTGCCGAGTACTGCCAGCGCCCACGCGGTGAATGCATCCACTTCGATCTTTCCAGCTTCAAACTCGTCCTTGCGCTCCAGCAGGCGTTCCAGGCGCTCTCCGGGATCCGGGCAGCCGGGCGGTAGCAGCCGTGCCAGCGAGGACTCAAAATCAAAATCTAATAAAACACGGCCGATATCGAAGAGGAAGGTCATGGGTGAATCCTGGATGGATTGAGGATGAATTTGGCGGCGGTAGTGGCACCGGCGTTGCGCCCGTGGCTGGCCAGAGATTGTTTCATCGCGCGCCAAGCGGCGGCATTATTGGAAAGCAGTTCCACGATCTTACGGTTGAGAGTCTCTGGGGTATCTGTAAGTCCTCCGCCGCCGATGGCTTCCAACAAACGCAAGTTCCCCTCCTCCTGTCCGGGCACGAGATGGTGGATGAGCATGGGACAGCGGGCCGCTATGGCTTCATGCACTGTGGCACCGCCTGCCTTGCCGACAACGAGGTGATGGTTGTTGAGGAGTTGCGCAACCTTGCGCGTCCAACCAATCAGGCGGACCCGGCCAGGGTAGGCGTCCTTGACTTTTCGTGCGCGGGCATACAGGTGACGCATGTTCCTGCCCAGCACCATGGTGAGGCGCACCGATGGCGAAGTGTCTAACAGTGCGCGACTGTTGCGTTCGAGCAAAGGTAGATTTGCTGTGGGAAAATACAGGATTTTGAAGGGATCACAGGCGGCCGATGTAGCTACCGGTTCCAGCGTCGAAAAAACCGGGTTTACCGGGAAACCGGTATCGATGATTTGATCCGCAGGCAGCCCCTTGCTGACCATTGCCTTCCGTGTGAGCGGATCAGTTACCAGCCACCAGTCGCTCGGCGCACGCAGCCAAGCGGCATTGATCTCGATGGAATCTGTGATCACTGTGAATACTGGCAGCCGGTGCCCGGATTTCTCGAAAATCCGGGGCAGGGAATACGGGTAGAGCGGATAGGTGCTGACGATTGAGTCAGGACGGAACTCCTCCATCAGCGCAGCCAGCGCTCGTTCCACTTGGCGTAGCACCGGGGCGTCCTTGCGGCCGAAATCGTGGCGGTCCGTGGATTGATAGATTCTCCCCCACAAGCGTGGAAAATGGGTGGTAACGATGCGGTAGGCTTGGCTCACTACGGAGGTCAAACGCGGGGCTCCAATCGAGCAGGGGTCGCATATCCGGGTAATGGCTCCTGCGGTATCCAGAGCCAGACCTATATTGCGGGCAGCACTGTTGTGCCCCTCGCCAAAGGCGGCGGTAACGATGAGGATGCGCGGTGGGTCGGCCATAGTGGGGTGCGGAGGAAGATTTAGAGTGAGTCGGGCGTTGCGTCGATGGACTTTTGCGGCTTTCATACACGTGGGCATGGCGCGCGAAGAAAAACCAGTGAAATTGAGAATGGTTGATGATGACACCGAACCACCGGTGCCTATCATTCGCTTGGACAATCTGGAGACCGGACAGATCCATCACGAGAAGCCGATCCGGCTGGGGCCGTCGCCGGAGGAATCTCTCCCTGGCGTCCGGCACCGCTTGGATCTTCCCACGCGGGATGATGTTGAAGTGAGGACTCACCAACCGGGCATTGATGTCTTGCTCGAGCCCGAGTTTGTTGCGCCGGAATCGGCCGAAGCAGCTTGGGGAACAGCCTCTTCCCGTGGCAATCCCATCCCTTGGGGATGGTTCATACTCGTCGCTTTGTTGGTTTGCGGTGCCGTGGTCTGGTCGTGGGCTCGCGTTCACAAGGCGGATGCCCGCGCGGACCAGCTTGAGTCCCATACGCAGTCCATCCTGAAGAGTGAGGAACAGGAACAAAAAGAGGCTGCGCAACTTATCGACCGCATCGACAAGACCATCCGGGATTATTTCAACGCCACAGCGGTCGAGCCTCTGCTCCGACTGGTTCGCCAGCCGGAGCGCGTCAAACCGTTGATGCATCGATATTATTCAAATAGGCCTGTGTTCACCGCGTCCTTCCGCGCCTACAGCTCACTTGAGACTCTGACTCTCGATAATCATGGTAACTTTTGGATTGCAACCGTTTCTTTATCGGACGGAATCGATAAAAAGTTGATAATTGAGATAGACCCGTCTGGCACGCCGAAGATCGATTGGGAAACCTTAGTCTGTTACCAACCGATGCCATGGGATGACTATGCCAGACAACGCCCTGCCGGAGTCTCCATGGATTTCCGGGTTTATGCAGTGCGTGATAGTTTTTACAGCCACGAATTCGCGAATTCCGAACGCTGGAACAGTTACCATCTCACTGCTTATAATAGCGAGGAAGTGCTTTTCGGCTATGTGCCGAAGGGTGGGGATTTGGATAATGAGATCAGTAAATTGATGGAAAAAGAAAAGACGAACAAGGTGAGTCTGATTCTCCGCCTGAATGTGCCACAAGGTATCCAATCCCACCGCGGTGTGATTATCGAAAAGGTCGTCAACAACCGATGGCTTATAATTAATGCCGCTGGTGCCGGTTCGTGAACTAAAACTCATGTCGCAATCTCTTCCTCCATTGGACAACTCTGGCCAGAAAGCACCCTCTGATTCGATAGTGCCGGTTTTTCCGATGCTGGTGGGTGTGCTTGTTTTTCTAGCAATACAGTATGGCATGGCTCTTTGGAGGCTTGCTATGAGTTCGAGCGGGATGATGAACAAATTCAGCGCACTCGCCCGTGACCAGTATCTTGGGTTCCTCGTCTGGCAGAACATCCTGATGTTGGTGGCCTATACCATACTCGCCTTGGTTGGGACATTTTTAGCACAGCCTGTCGTCACACTGTGGACACGCCGGTCCGCGCGGCGGGGCTTTCTCTCCATCCTGTTGCGGAGTTCTGCGGTGGTGTGGGTGATACACGGTTTCTGCACCCTGCGGTTGGTGAAAAGTCGCCCTTATTTCCTCAATGAGGCTGAGTTAGGCCAGTGGTATTACAAGGCGCTTGATTTTCCAGAACCATTAAAGCCCACCGCGCTGTTCATTCTTTTCTCCCTGCTGCCAGTGCTTTTCATAGGGTTCGCCGTGGTTTGGCATGTCCACCGCTATGGCCGCCGGGGATGGCTGGTGGCGGCAGGTATTACGGTGACTATCGCTTCCGTGATTGGCTTCCAATATTGGCCGACTCGGACACGGACTGCTATCCAGTCATCTAATAAACCCCTTAATGCAATCATCATCGGCTCCGACTCTCTGCGTGCCGATCGGCTTGGCTGTGCTGGCTACCATCCGCCTAGCAACATAGGAGCCGCCGCCGCAGGGGTTTCTCCCAGAATTGACGATTATGCCGCGCAATCGGCCCGCTTTGTAAACTGTTATACATCGATCGCATCAACCCTTGAGAGTGGAGTGCAGTTGATGTCCTCCCAATATCCGCAGAGCCACGGTATTCGCCAGATGTATCCTGATCGCGAGACTGTGCTGGCCACCCAGAAACGCATAGTCCCACTGGCCGCTTTGCTCCGCCAGCGTGGATATGACACCACGGTCATTGGCGATTGGTGTGCAGGTTATTATGGTGTGATCCCTTTGGGATTCGAGCACATATCAGCCTCGAGTTTTGACAATTTCAAAATCTACATGAGTCAGGCCGTGGTGATGGCCCATTTTGTTGTGCCGCTCTATTTCGATAATTCACTCGGCTATCGGATCTATCCGCAACTCCAGTGTTTTGCGCAGTTTGTCACTCCAAGGGTAGTCACAGAACGCGTCGAGCAGAAGTTGGAAACGCTCGCCAAGGAACAAAAACCATTTTTCTGGCATGTTTTCTACTCATGCAACCATCTTCCCTACCGCAGCCGGGAGCCTTACATCAGCATGTTCACGGACCCCGCATATCAGGGGCGCAATAAGACCGGTGTGGACTTTGACATTGATGCCTTCATTGGCGGCACTGACCTAGAATCGAAATGGAAGGCCTTGCCGCCAAAGGAGATTAACCAAATCCGCGCGCTTTATGATGGGTGCACTCGTCAGTTCGACGAATGTGTCAGCAGAATTCTTGATGCCCTGGACCGCAATGGTCTGGCGGAAAATACTGTTGTCATCATTACAGCTGACCACGGGGATGATCACTATGAACCTGGTGTCACACTTGGCCATGGACTAACCTTCAATGGTGGCCTGCAGGCCAACCATGTGCCCATGATAGTGCACATCCCGGGGCAAGCACCCAAGGTCATCCCTGAAATTGTGCGACTAATCGATGTGATTCCCACTCTGGCTGATTTTCTGGGAGTTGAGAAATCTGCGACTTGGCAGGGGAAAAGTTTTGCAGACTGGATCCGTGGTGCTGGGACGCCGGAAGATCGCCCGTTTTACGGAGAGACCGGTTTCCCCTTCATTCAGTTCACTGTGCCTGGCGTTGAACGACCGAAACTCCCGCCTATGGACGAACTCACATGGATCGATAAAGACTACAACTATCAGTTTGTTCTCAAACCCGAGTATCGTGAGCGCCTGGTCCAGGCGAAACAACGCTGCCTGCGCACCCGGAAATGGAAAATCGTCTGCACGCCCACCGCTGCCGGTGGACGCCACTTCGGGCTTTTCAATATGGCACTAGATCACTACGCCGAGACCGATGTCGCGCCAAGCCGCCCGGAAGTCTTGCTGCCGATGCGCGCAGCCCTGGAACGCTGGATGGATGAAAAAATAGAAACTCCCATCTCCGGGATTTTCACGAATGGTGAGCCGGAATGATTCCGACTGGATTCACTCTAGCAAAGAAGATTCCGGTATGTCGCGCAACTGGCGCTCCCAGATGAAGCGGCGGAATAACACCTTTACGGCGGCGGTGAGAGGCACTGCCAGCAACGCGCCGATGAACCCACCCAGCACCAATGACCAGAATAGCATCGAGAAAATCACTGTGAGTGGGTGCAATCCCACTGAATCACCTACGATCTTGGGCGCAGTGATCAGCGAATTGATTTGTTGCACGGTGATGAAAATGACCACCACGCAGCCGACATAAGCCCACGGGCTCATTCCTAACGGACTTGAGTCCTGGGCATGCAGATAGCCGATGATGCAGGCTGGTATCAGACAGAGGATATTGCCGACATAGGGAATTACGCCGAGGATGGCCATGAAGATGCCGATGATGAAGCCATAGGGAAGCTCGAAGATAGTCAGAGCTATGCCCACCAGGATGCCGTCGATCATGGACACCAGCATCTGGCCGCGGAAAAACGAGACAAGATAACCGTTGATTTCCTGCAGCGTGTCCACCAGTTCTGTTTTGAAACGCGATGCTTTGAGCGGCACGTAATCGTGCCAATGCGTGCGGATGGCTGCAGATTCCTTGAGAAAGAAAAACAGATAGACCGGCACCATCAGCATGCCCAACACCAACCCTAGAAAACCAAGAATCCGGGTGGAGCCCGCGGTCACCCACTTGCGCGTGGTGCTGAAAATCACGTCCTGGTACTCGAATAGGATACGTCCGGCGCGCGTGTGGGCAAAGGAATCGAGAGTGGGCGGTTTGTCGTCAGAGACGGCGGGTGGAGGAACCACGTTCCCCTTGTCATCCTTTTCCGCGAGAAGCCAGCCGATGGGACCTTGGGCATGTGTTTTTCGCAGTTCCGCAAGCTCGTGCGCGAGGGAGTTGCCCAGTTGCTGGCTCTCGTCCTTATGCTTGTCAGATTGATGCTTCTGGTTTTTAGCTGCGGAATCGTTTCTTGCTGGAGAGGCCAGCAGGTTTTTTAGTGTTTCGTGCCCGCGCTGGATGCCAGGCACCACGGCGGAGACCAACAGCGTGGCCCCTGTAAGGATGAAGATGTATACGGTGATCACCGCCCAGAGGCGACTGAATCTACGCTTTTCCAGGAGCTGTATCACCGGGTCCAACACGTAGGCGATGATGCCTGCCACAATCAACGGAATCAGCACCGGTTGCAAAAAACCAAAGATTTTTCCGATCAGCCAGATCATGCCGACGATCAGCGCGCCCACCACCAATATGGCCAGTCCGGTGATGGCGTTCCACAGGGTCTTTTGCTGGAAGCGGGTGGGGTAGTGCATGGGGACGGGCGGTTATTCAGTCCGGAAATGAGTGTGACTCATGGGGAAGGTGGGGTCCATGCCCAAATGGCGGTTTCTATGGGGCTGCCGGCGCTTAGATTGGTAAGATTACGTCGTTCATGGACTACTCAACCCACATGTTGCTCTGCTAGATTTCTCCGGCTGACTGTTTGGCGATCTGGTCTAGCACACCGTTGACAAAACGTTTTGAGTCGTTGGTTCCGAAGCGTTTGGCGAGTTCGATGGCCTCGTTGATGATGACCTTGGGCGGGGCGGTGGATTGAAGGATTTCGTGGGTGGCCAGACGCAGGATGGCGCGGTCCACGGGATCAATGCGCTCAGGTGCAAAGTTGTCCACGACGGCGGCAAGGGTGGCATCAATGGTCTCTTTGGTAGAGATAATCTGATCCACCAACTCGTCGGTGCGGTGGCGGAGTTCCTGGATTTCAGTTTTGGATTCGCGAAGGCTGGCGAGGTCGCTCTGTTCGGGGAATTTTTCGGGTTCTTCGACCATGCGCAGGCGGTCGGAAACTCTTTGCAGGCGCTGGAGGGTGGCGGCAATCGCTTGCAACGGGCCGTGCAGCGCAGGGAAGTCCTCCATGTCCTCCAGGAATTGTCTGCGTGCGTTGGATAGATCACGGTCGATCAGAAACAGATGATCCAGTGCACTGCTGAAATTCGCGGCTACAGTGTCATCGGCATCATCCTTTGGCAGGCGTTCCAGTTTCGCCAGAGCCGTGCTCCAACTGGACTCTAATCCTGCGATACGGGTAAGTGTGTTTTTCAATGCCTCCGCTTCAGGCCACGCGGCTAACAATATGTCGGCAGCAGTATGACGTCTGACAAACTCCTCCAGGCGGTCTTTCCTGCCGTGAGCAAGGTGATGTACCGTGCGGAAGACCGCTAGGTGCAGGCTGCGCCTGTCTGATTCAGTGACAAACTCCCAGAACGGGTCTCGTAGCGCTGCCGCGTTTGCGCCGCCCTCGAGGTCTGCGCAGTAAAGGAACTGTATGACCGCCTCGCGGATCTGGCGGCGGCTAGGCATATCGTTGTTTATTGGCAAACCCAGAGCGGGGCATGGTGCGATTGAGTTCCTGGAATACTTCAATCATGGCGGCAGCAGCGCGAGCGGCTTCACGCCCGCGGTTGAGCTGTGCGCCGATGCAGCGGGCGTAGGCCAGCTTTTCGTTATCTAATAAAAGAACCTCGTGGATGACGGGGCGCAGAGAGCTTATGGCCAAGCGCTGGAGGGCCTCGGTAACCGAGGAGCCTATCAGGTCCGCATGCTTTGTGGCACCGCGAATGATCAAGCCCAGTGCTATGACGCAGGCCGGAGGATCTCGGTCTAGCACGGAGGCAACGGCGACGGGAATTTCAAAGGCGCCTGGAACCCTAATCAGGTCCACGCGGCCTTGGGGGACGAGTTCGCCGAGTTCCTCAATGGCGTTCTCCACCAAGGCATCGGTGAACTGTTCATTGTATTTGGACGCGACAATGCAGATCCTGACTTTCGGACCGATGATTCTCGGTTTTGGGTGAAGTGCGGATGACATATGCGGGGTATGAAGGCAGGCGGGGGAAATGTCAATCGGCGGACCAAATGATTCTTGGAATATCCTCAGATCAGGGGCTTCTGCGGGTGATGCTGATGATGGCAGCGAGTTTCCTGCAAACCTCGCTGAGCCGGGGATTGTTCCTGATTTCCCCCAGTGTCCAAGGCAGCCGGAAACTCCAATTCTCTGGGCCGGAGATCCCGGGGGAGTTGATGCGCGTGTCGATGCCGAACAGTGAGGTGACCATCAGCGAAGCATAGCGGGAGTTGGAATCGAAGAGTGCTTTGAGCAGGCGGAGGTGAACACTTTCAGTGAAAGGAGGGAACGGGTCTATGACGGGAATTCCGGAAAATTCTGACAGAACGCGCAGCGTGTGCTGCGCGCCATGGGTCTGCCAACCGGAGTCTTGGGTGGGGTGTTCCTGATTACGCCGGATAGTATCGAGGCAGGCGCGCCAGATCCCGCAGACCGGATCGTGATCGTGGGTGGAAAACGTGGCGAAAGAGTTCTCCGGGAAGTATTTTCCCAGTGTGGGGTGACCGTATTCGTTGCAATCCCAGTGGGGAATGCGGTATCCGGCTATGCCCAGTTCCGTGAGATGTGGGCGCACGTAGTCTGGCACCCAGCCAAGATCCTCTGCGATGATTTCGGCTCCTCGGGCGGCGGAGATGACGGCTTGCAGGCGGATGTCGCCATCCTCGCGGTTGGTGTTTTTGTTTGCCTCGTTATCATCCGGCCTCAGGAACCAGCGGGGCAGGCGTCCTGCGGTTTTGGCTGCGGCTTGTTCATTGGATAGACCGAGGAATTCGTGGTTGCGTTCAGGTCGCCATGGGAAGGCGTATATGCGATAAAATCCGAGAATGTGATCGAGACGGAACATTTGGAAGATCTCCGTAAGCCGTGAAATGCGCGTTTTCCACCAAGTGAAACCGTTCGCTTTCATGTGGTCCCATCGGTATAGCGGGATGCCCCAGTTCTGGCCCCACTGTTGGAAGAATGGGTCGCTTTGGCTCATGCCTTCCGGCGGTGAGCCTCCACACCAATCGAGGTAGAATTCATCGCGATTGAAAAACACATCGCAGGAATGCCAGTGGATCCCGATTGGCACGTCCCCCATGAGTTTCACCCCACGGGTATCCGCGTGGGCACGCAGGGCACGCCATTGGCGGAAACACAACCATTGGACAAAGGCGAAAAATTCCAACCGATAATCCAGTCCCTCCACATCGCGGCTGCGCAGTTGGGCCACATATTCCCGAGCCTTCTCGGGCGTCCGGCATGAAACTGGCCATTGATCCCAGGTCAGGTTTTCACCGTGGTGCTCCATCAAAAATCGAAACAGGCAATAATCCGGCAGCCAACTTTCTTCTGTCTGCTTAAAGCGATTGTTCTCCGTGTGGAGCTTTGGATCTGCTTCTTCGAATTTGGACCATGCCAGCTCAAGCAAAGTGCGTTTGATTTGCCGCACGAGAGGATAATTCACCGCGCTGCTTTGTGCATTGTCCAATCGACTGCGCGCGTTATCGAGGTCCCCGTTACTGAGCCAGGGGATTTCGCTTTCATCGAAGCTTAGGTAAATCGGATCGAGCGCAGTGGAGGAAATAGCGCTGTAGGGGCTTTCCTCCGGGCTATTTTCATTGATTGGCAGGAGTTGGATGAAACTCAAGCCGACCTCGGATGCCCAATCGATCCACTCACGCAGGGCAAGCGTATCACCTATCCCGAGGTCGCCCTTGCGGCGTGGCGAGAATGCTGGGATGAGAATGCCTGCCTGGCGTTTTCCGAGTGTGTGCACGCAGCGGATGCTGGCAGGATCACGTAGGGCGTAAATCCTGAAGTTGCAGAGTGCAGGCTAAGAACGCATGGAGCATTTCCGTTTGCACCACGATTATGGAACCGTGGTGCTCCTCGTGTTTACGGCCTTACAATTTGGGCAGCGCGGGAAACGGCTTGTGGGGTTCTTGTTGATACCAGAACGCCACAGAGGAGATTTTGTCCTGCAGTTGCAGGTAACGTCCCTCGCTTTGCCATCCCAGGTCCTGGATAGTCACGCGTAGGTCCTTGCTGAAGCGGATTGGCTCTGCGATGTGCCAGCGGTAGAGGCCTAATTTCTGGCCGGGTTGGTAGACTTGATCCTCCGGGATTACCTGTGCCAGACCGGAATAGGGCGTGGAGAACGGGGTGTAGTGTCTTTTCCCATCAGGTCCCGAAGTGCCAAAATCGTAGGAACCACAGAAATAATCCTCTGTGCCTGTGCCGCATATCGTCGGGAACTCCTTGTCACCGTCCATGTAGAACTTGATTTCGCCTTCTCCCCACCATCCGGCCTTGCTCGTTTCCCATGTCAGGTAGGTGCCTACGTATTGGCCATGTCCTTCGACTCCATCGAGAATGGTATAGATTCCCTTTTCTTTGAGCGGGCTTTCCTGGCGGAACTGGGCGTGGAAACAAGCTGCGTCGTCTGGGATTTTTGTCAGGGTGTAGTTGACCTGATAATATAAGGTCATTGCTTTTTCATCGGTGTTTTCGATGGTGATTTTGGCGCTCTTATGAAAGGGCATGGGCCAGTAACAATTGAACGCGCTGCCTGGGTTCACGCACACCGGCAGGGAATTGATCTGGCAGTATTTGCCCAGTCCGCACGCGAAGAAGTCTCCCACCGGGCATTCGATCGAAGGGTCGGTTTCGCCATCCCAGTAGAACCGCAGGATGCTCTTGCGCCAGTCGCCTGTGGGGGTCATCCAGATTTGTTGGATGCTGCCCGGTCCCTTGATTTCTCCCAGCGTCCATGTGGTCTTTGCGGCGATGTTGACGCTTGGTGAGACTTTCCACGTCTGCCCGAGTTCGCGTGCGGCACCCTTGCCCGTTCCCTCGGTGGCCATTCCGCCTTTGCCTTTTTCTCCGGTGAAATTTTCCGGACTCAGAGACCGGCTTTGTGCGTCGGATGTTCGATAGAGATTGCCCAGCGTCTGGTCCAGGCCATTGAAGGCATTCTGGGCTGATACAGGGCTGAGCAGCCAGCAACCGGTCAGGGTAGCGGCTATCGTTAGGGTTATGTCATTTGGTTTCATAATATTTTTTTGATAGATGTGATTGGTTTTTGTGGTTTCTTCAGATGGTCTCAGTGTAATTGATTTCCGCGTAATCGAGTTTCCCGGAAATGTCGGTGTAGAACGGCTTGCCATTTTTGACGCCCACGGTGCCGTATCCGCTGGCAGTGGCAAGGAAACAACGGAAGTCACCCTTGATGCGCGGTTCCAGATACAACACCTTATCTAATGCATCATAACGCGCGCCGCTCAGCCCGAACAAAAGGGCATAAGAAGACATTGCGCGGGCATACCAGTGGCCGCATTCATACTCGTTGAAGGGGTTACGCACGGCTCCGTCGTAGCGGTCGCGGCAGGTGCGCACGATGTCCAGCCCGTGCTCGACCTGGCCCATGAGCATGAGGTGCGAGGCGACCTGATATTCGATGCCGGTCCAGACTTCGTTGGAATAAACGAACGGTAGGGACAGCTTGCCGCCCTTGGGCCAGGTGCAGAGGAGTAGTCCACCCTCCTGGCCGCAGGCGTATCCGGGGCGCTGTGGATTGGCGAATTTCGAGAGATCGTGTTTCAGATTGTATTTGTGGACCGATCGCAGGTGGGAAAGCACCTTTTCCCGGTTGAGGACCTGGCCGACGCCGCAGACCTGCGCCAGCCATGACCCCAGCACTCCGTCGGAAAGGCAGCCAGTTCCATACTGGTATTTGGGTCCCTCCTTTTCTAATAATTCTTCGGCTTCAGATGGGTACTGGCTGTTGTTCATGCCGCCGCCTTTGCCTATCGGTGTCTTGGCATGCAGGCCTTTCCAGTCGATTTTTTGGAAAAAATATTCGCCGTTGTATAGCGTGGTCTCTGCGAACTTCGTCCCGCGCTCTATCAGATCAACATAAAGCGGTGTTTCATCGCCCATGGACTTGCCCATGATCACCGCTGCCTGCAGCGCCCCTAGATAGAAACTCGTGCACATGCCTTCCGCTCCCCAGAATTCGATGTCATAGGTGTTGTGATGCGGTTCCTCCACCACGCCCTTGTGTTCAGGGTCCCAGGTGGAGATGCAGTAATTCAGGCTGTTCTTGACCTGCGGCCAGAGCTTGCGCAGCCACGCGGTGTCCCCGCTGATGCGCCATTCCCGATAGACCTTCATGATGCCGCCCAGTTGTCCGTCTGCGGCAGCGTGGAAGGTGTGCTCCACCGGGCGGATTGGCAGGTTGCTGCGGAATGTCTGATGCCCGGCTTCGTTCTGCGATGCGCCGAACTCTGTCTCGCGCAGGGTGCGCTCCAGGCTGGGGAATAGGTGTGGCATCGCTTGTGCGTAGTTCCAGACGTGCGTGCAGGATCCGGAGCAACAACCATCGTCGTCTCCACAGCCTTCCCATGCCCAGAACCGTCCGTCGGACTGGCGCAACACCGTGGGTGACTTGAGTATTGTTAGGTTCGCTGCGACCGCCTCGATTACTTCCGGCGGCAGTGAGGAATTGTAAAAACAATCACGGAAGCGGAACGACTGGGTCCTTAGTTCGTCATAGTGCGCTCGCCAGTATGCACTTACCTCGTTGATGTCGGCGAAGCGTCCGGCGTACCATGGGATATAATTGGATGGCGTTGTTGGAGGGCTTCCTGGTTGATCGTTGCCGATATGGATCTTGGTTTGGCCGACATACCATGCCAGACGCACCGCGATTGTCTTGGATGCTCCGGCGGCCAGTTCAAATGGCACGAACAAGCTCCCACCGGGGCTGGGTATTCCCTCGGTGACCGGGGCTTTGTCATAACAGGCGGCTTCCTCCACATCCTTCCATGCGATTGTTAGAGCGTCCCACCAGCCGCTGCGGAACCACACGTGGTTCACTTTGACTCCGGGTTCGGAAACCGTGGCGGAAAACGCACCCTCTTCCCACGGATGGTCCTTGCTCGCGCCGCCCCAAAGCGTGAAGCCGCCTTCGATGGCCCGCACGCCCTTGGGCTTTTCCGCCTGCGGCTCGGCTATGAAATTCTTGGCATTATATGAAAACACGCCTGATAGCGGTTGTTTGCCGGTATTGGTTAGTCGATACTCCAGAGCTGCCACAGGCAGACTGGCGTTGTCCGCATCACCCGGCTCGAAGGGGCTCCAGCCGGTGATTTCCACCTGGATCGGCATCTCTGGATCCGCAAGTTTGACTACGCCAGACGGGAAACGCGCTTGGAATGTGGCGGATGAGAAACGCGGCAGTCCATAGGTGGTATCCACATCCCCCATGGCGGTTCCCCGGCGACCGAAGATTTTCCTATCAGGAACTGGTCCTTCCAGCACCCGCGCCCATTCGGGCTTGCCCTTGATGGACATGGCCGCAAAGACGCACGGCTCGTTGAACATGTCGGGATGGTTCCGGAGCGAAACATGAGACAGGGCACCGGTGCCTTCCAGGCAGACCATGCCAGCCCCTATTCCCCCCAGCGGGAACGCCACTAGGTTGTTGTGAATGCCCTTGTATTCCTTGTTGTAGGCCCGGTGAGGGCGCAGCACGAATTTTTCATCCGGCGGCACAGAAGCATCCTGCTTCCTACCCTCGGGTCGTGCCGATGCCGCTAGATTGAGGCTGCCGGCTAGCCCTGCGGTTAAGGAGGAAATTTTCAGGAACTTCCGCCGGGGCATGGAAGAGTCTTCGTGGTTCATAGGCGTTTTGTCTGGTTGAAAAGGGTGAGCGGCTTGCCGGTTACGGAGAGGTCTGGAGGTTTCTTACTGCGGCCTGCCACTTTTTTCATCAGGCGCGTGCGAGATGCGGGTGCCTTGGTTGAGGGAGTGGATGGTGCCTCCCCTAGGCGACCCAAATTGATAGGAATCCCTCAGGGCTTGGCCTAGGTAATTTTTGGCGATTTTGACCGCCTGGGTGAGGCTTTCCTCTCGTGCGAGGGCTGCAGTGATGGCCGCGGAAAGCGTGCATCCAGTGCCATGTGAGCCGGTTACGGGAATGCGTGCTGCTCTGAAATGGTAAACTTCCCCGTCAATAGCTAACAAATCGAGGCAGTCCGGTCCATCGAGATGCCCACCTTTCAGCAGTACCGCCGTGCCGTATTGTCGGGACAACTCCAGGGCCGCTGCTTGGAGCGCGGCTTCGTCGGGTATTTTGTCACCTAGCAGGGCTTCCGCCTCGTGTAGATTGGGCGTGATCAGGTAGGCCAGCGGGAAGAGGAACTGCCGGTAGCAATCGACCGCATCAGGTTCCAGCAGAGGGGCTCCGGTGGAAGCTATCATCACCGGATCCACCACCACCCGGAGCCTGGGGTTGTTTTCCAGAATGGCGGCCACGGCGCGCACATGTGCCGCGGAAAATAACATGCCGGTCTTCGCTGCGCTCACTGGAAATGCGTCGAGTAGTAGCGTGATCTGATCACTCACCACCTCCACTGGGACAGGATGCACCGTGCAAACCACGTTGGCTGTTTCCGAGACCACGCAGGTGACGGCTGTCAGTCCGTGTACACCGAAATGTTGGAATGTCTTGAGGTCGGCTTGGATTCCGGCGCCAGCAGAGCAATCGGAACCGGCTATGGTCATGGCCACTGGGATCGATTGCGTCATGGTGATTATGGCTAGATGCTGGCTGCGATTTTTTCCAGTCCTTCGAGCATCCGTGCGCGTGGGCACCCGAAGTTGAAGCGGAAGTGATCTGGCCAGCCGAAGGGTGCTCCATCTGATAGAAATAGCCCGGCGTTTTTCTCGAAATGCATTGCCGGGTTTTTTACGCCCATGCCTGTGGCGTTGATCCATGAGAGATAGGTGGCCTCGCCTGGGCGGATGGACAGGCCAGGGCAGCGGGTATTGATGAATGTGACGAGCTGGTCACGATTTTCCCGGAGGTAACTGACGAGTTCCTGCCGCCATGATTCCCCATCGCGGTAGGCGGCTTCTGCGGCATAGTATGAGAGGGCATTAATCTCTGTTAGGGTATGGCCGCGTTCAGAGGTGAACCGGCGGCGCAGTGTGTCATCCGCGATCACCGCGTAGGCATAGCCGAGTCCCGCTATGTTCCATGTCTTGCTGGGTGAGAGCAGGGTGATCGTCCGCGCGGCGTAGCGTTCGGGCAGGCTCAACGCGGAGAAATGAGGGGTTAGATCCTCATCCAATATGAGGTCGCAGTGGATTTCATCCGCCACTAGGATGAGATCATGATTCTCGCAGAATTCCGCGAGTTGGTGGATTTCCTGTTTTGAAAACACTCTTCCTAACGGATTTTGCGGATTGCAGAGGAGGAACACCCGGGTCGCCGGTGTGACCGCGCGTTCCATGGCCTCCCAGTCAAAACTCCAGCCGGTATCCCTCAGCTTGTGGTCCACGGTGATCAGTTCCGCATCGGCGTCGCGTTGGACGCCCAGGAAGGGCGGGTAAACTGGTGTGCAGCTCATCACCGCCTCACCAGGTTTGCAGAATGCCCGTGTAGCCAGTGATAGCGCCGGAACCAGTCCTCCTAGGTGGACGATGTGGCCCAGCGGCACCTCCACCCCACGGCGCTCGCGCAGATAGGTAAGCACGGCATCGTTCAGACCCTCATGAGGCTGGGCATACCCGAAAACCCCGTGGTCCACGCGGCGGTGCAGGGCGTCGAGAATTGCTGGGGCCGAGGCAAAATCCATGTCCGCCACCCAGAACGGATCCAACTCCGGCCGACGGTCGTATTTGATGCAACCGGTGCCGCGTCGCGAGACTGGGGTATCGAAGTCGAAATTCATCACGCGCCCTTTTCGCCCTGATTGGCGGAAGTTTCAAGTGCGGGAATGCTGGAAAGAGCAGCTTGCCATAAGTTGCTCAATTATTTCCTCTTGACCCCGTATATCCTAGGGCTATACTCTCCTCGCATGAAGACCACTTTACAACGCTGGGGAAACAGCCAGGGGGTGCGGCTTCCGAAGTCAATCGTTGAATCCTTGGGGATTGCGGTTGGAGCTTCGGTAATTGTGAAGATCTCCAACGATAATTCACAGATCACTATCACGCCTACGGCAGCATCGCGGCCGATCAGGGGGCGGTATCTCATCGAGGATCTCATTGCGGGGAGTTCAGCGAAGGCATTTGGTGGTGAAGATAACTGGGGCAAAATGGTTGGGAAGGAGGTTTGGTGAAGCGCGGCAATGTTCCTTTGCAAGGTGAATTCGTGACGATCACGTTTGATCCACAGGCGGGCCACGAACAAAAGGGCCGCCGCCCGGCATTTGTGGTCAGTGTGTCGGCTTTTAATCGCGCTACTGGCCTCGCAATCTGCTGCCCCATCACGAATACCGACAGGAAAACACCCTTCCATTTGGGTGTTCCTTCTGGATTTGGACTAACAGGTTTCGTTATGTGTGAACAGATGAAGTCCGTAGACTTTCGTGCGAGAGACCTAAAGCGCATTGGAAGCGCACCAAAGGAATTTTTGGATGAGGTGCTATCCGTGATCGATGCTTGCATCTATCCCAAGCCAGAATAACATATATTCACACATGACTGACTTGGCGCCATCAGGAATGTCGGTAAATTCCCTAGCCCCAAACCCCGGAGATCCGCTAGACCATGCGGCATGTGCCTGCTCGGGATCTCTAACTGCTACTTTGCGGCTGCGCGGAATGGCCGTGTTTTTCGCGCTTGCCGGACTTGTCATTTGCATCACCCTGACAGGGGGCTCAGGGTTACGTGTGGTTTGTCTACTACGGGAGACGTTTCTAGTGGCAATTGCGATAGCTCTTCCGTTTTACATGTGTTTTTCGGCGGGCTTGACGGCTTCTCTTTCGGTCTCCCGGATGACTTGGTCCATCGCTGCCCTGATTGCGCATTCAGGACTGCTGTTTTTTATGGTCTTGCCGTCGATGTTCCGGAAGTTAGATGGTTTGTATGATTGCATGGTAATCTTTGTAATCATGGCAATTGCGTTCTTCCCATGTTGGGCTAGACCGTTTGCCAAAATTCAACTTTTTTACGCACGGACTTTTGGCAAGCGGTCTAGCATAAAGTCGGTGGTGCAGACACCCTGACTGTTGTGAACTCAATGCCCATTCTGCTCGAATGGGTTTGTGAGTAATGTCACACTGAGGAGATGAACGGATTTACCCTGATCGAAGGGCACTCTTCATTCAACATTCACTATTCAAAAATCCAAATTCTCTACCGTCCATGCTCCGCCGCGTTCGTCGGTGCTTGGGAGGCTCTTGAGAACTCGGTGGTGTTGCTCAGATGCCAGAGCAGCGCAGCACCACCCACTATGGCAATAAAGATCACCATCACGAAAAGCAGGGAGAGACAGGATTTCATATCAAGGTGAGACGCTTGTCCGTGGTCCTGGTTTAGCCGCACACAGCCTGCCGTTGTTCCACCACATCCTTGACGCGTCCCGCTATCAGGTCGGCGAGCTGGTTTTCGCCTTCCTCGCGGAGAAAATCACAGTAATTGGAGGCCACAGCCTCCAGGTCCTCGGTGTATTCCGGGCCTAGGGCTTCGAATCCCGCTAGGGCTTTTTCAAAATGGCGGCGCGCCCATGCGCGGTCCCCCGTGTTGAGCAGGGAGAGTGCCAGATTGTTGTGGGATTGCGCGGTGTCAGGGTGTTCTTCACCTAGCAGGTTGCGGCGGGTTTCCAACGCCATCATGTGCATTTCCCGTGCTTGTTCGTAAAAGCCCGCGGTTTGATAGAGTGCGCCCAGATTGCTGGAGACAGTGGCTGTTTTTTCATGTTCCTGGCCGAGCTGAGAGTGCGCGATTTCCAGAGCCCGCAGGAATTGGCTTTCCGCCGAGCCTAGATCACCGGTCGCCTTGTACAGGAAACCCAGGTTGTTAGCCATGGCGGCGATGTCCAGCACGAGCGGTGGTTCGTTACGTTCGAAATACTCAGTGGCGCGCAGCCAGTTCTCCACGGCCTTTTCACTGCGGGCCATGCCATCGTATGCGGCACCCAGTCCGGCGTAGAGGCGGCCTATTTGTGCGAACCGGTCGGGGCGCGCCTCCAATTGGTCTATCGCTTGCCGATAATCATCCCGCGCGAGTTCGAAGTTTCCGAGTTCACGATGGATGTCACCGCGGATTTCGAGAGCCGATGCGAAGGCATCTATGCTGTCCAGATCAGGGTCCAGCGTTTGCTGGGATTTTTCGACAGCGGCGGTGGCAGCGTGGAGAGCCTCGTCGAGATCACCTGCGGCACGCAGGGTTTCTACGCGGTCATGTAGGATGCTAATAAAGGTTGCGGTAGCAGAGTCCATAGAAATGGGTTGTTGTGTATGCATTTACCATCGATGTTTTTCGTCCGCTGACGAGCGGAATTCTTAATTTTGGCAAAGTTTTTCGATCAATTCCGCCCGGGAAGCGGGCAACTTGCCCAGCGCGTCCCGCAGGGAAACGTCTGCATCCCTTTGCTGGTGGGAAATCCCGAGTTGGCTGGCCAGTTCGTGCTCGAAGTGTCGCAGCGCCCGCAGGCTGGGCTGGCTCGTTTCGATGTGATCCAGAGCCCGGCTAAGGAGATTGAACAAGTCCGGGTCCGGGTGCTCGGGTTCCACTGCGGATTCGAGTAGTTGGCAGCAATAGGCAGCCAGCAGAGTGGAGGTGTAGTTTTTTCGCAATCCTTCGCGCCAGTGGCGGACGGAAATCTCGCGTAGGGCATGCAATTCCCCGCGCCGGGAAAACTGGAAAGTGATTTCCCCAGTGAAAAACAGATCTAACGATCCCGCGAACGGGCTCTTGGGCCGCCGTGCGCCTTTGGCCACTGTTTTGATCAAGCCGTGGGCATCCGTGAACCAGTGGACTATCAGGCTGGTATCGGTCAACCGGGTCAGGCGGATGATGGTGGCGTTAGCCCGCCCGCCGCCGTCTGCCCCAGTGTGGCTCACGCGTGATCCTCCTCCCACTGTGCCTCTGCATCAGTGAAATAACTAACACGCACCTTCTTGAATTCCTTTGTGGAATAGAGCGAGTGGCGGTCGGTAATGCCGGTGGCTTGTTCGATTGCGGCCAGTGCTTGTTCGCATTCCTCCTCGCTTTTGCCATGCACCATCGTGAATAAATTGTACGGCCACTCAGGGTAGCTTGGGCGTTGATAACAATGGCTCACCGCACGGAATCCAGCCATCGTTTCCCCCATGCGCCGCAGTGCTTCCGGGTCATCGGTCGGACCGGCCCATACGCCCATCGCGTTGGCTCCGAAGCCCGCCTTGCGATGGTGCAGCACCGCCGCGAACCGCCGCATACGGCCCGTTGCCAGGAAGCGCTGGTGCATCGTCGCAGCCTCTGCGAAAGATAGATCCAGCTCCTTGGCCACTGCCACGAACGGACTGGGCACCAGCGCGAGGTCGCGTTGCATGATTCTAACGAATTCAATCTCCTTTGCCGTCAGTGGTCCTGCTTCCACCCGGTTTGCTTCGGTGTAGGCAGGGGCGGATTGATCCTCCGGCCGCGCGTCACCTTCCAAATCGAAGCGTACGCCTATTTTGAAAAGCCGCAGTGTTGGCAGCAGGCGTGTGCTTTCCGCGCCCGACAAGCGATGCAGCAGGTCCACCGTGCCATCCAGTCCCAGGCGGCTCGTTGGCGGCACAGCGATGGTGTACCAGAGGTTGAACTCGTGGTTGCGCAGGTAATTGTGGCTCACCCCGGGATGGGAATTGATTACCGCCACCGCTGCATCCAGACGTTCCGGCGCCACCTTGGCCGCCACCAGGCTGGAAGCATAGCCCAGGCTGCGGGTGTCAAAAATAGCGCTGATCTGGCGGATTACCTTGGCCTCCTTGAGCGCCTTCACCCGCGCCAGCGTTTCCTCCTCCGTCAGGTCGCAGCGTTTCCCCAGCTCCGCGAATGGATGCTCTGTGAAAGGCATGGTTTCCTGCAAAACTCCAAGCAATGTGGCATCAGTAGCGGTCGTCATGTGGCGCGCACTGTAACACGTAAACCCCGGAGCGAAAGCAGAGAATGAAAAGGGTGGGGGGCTTTAATGATCCGTCCGATCCGTCCGATCCGTCTGATTCTTCATTCTCTTCATCTTCTCTTCATTCACTATCGCCTGCGGCCATGCCGTTCAGGGCTTTGCTAGTTTCTTCCATGCTCGCTCTGCGTTCTAAATTCACAATTCAACATGGTCTATCAATCTCACCTCCCCGTAGAACACCGCTGCAGCCAGATACGCCGGGTGTCCTGGCGTGGTCGTTTCCTGCAGGGTCTCGGCATCCACCAGCGTTAGATAGTCGATCCTCGTCAAAGGCGATGCCTCTATCTCTGCCCGCGCGGTGGCCAGTACAGCCGCTGCATCATGCTCCTTGGAAGCTGCCATAAGGGCGCGGTGTATCCGTGGCGCGTCCGCGCGTTGTTCTGCGGTCAGCCTCGCGTTGCGGGATGACATCGCTAGTCCATCCACTTCACGTTTGGTCGGGCATTCGATGATCTCCACCGGCACGTCCAGATCTCTAACCATCCGGCGGATCACAGCCAGTTGTTGCAGATCTTTCTCGCCGAACACTGCTGCGTGGCAGGAACTCAGCAGGAACAACTTCAGCACCACTGTGCAGACCCCGTCGAAGTGCCCCGGGCGCGCAGCCCCACAGAGGCCACTGGACAAAAGCGATTCAGTGACCGTGACCGAGCGGTCTGGGAAATACATCGTTCCTTCATCCGGGGCAAAGACCACATCCACACCCGCCGCCTCGCATTTTGCCAGATCTGCTTCCAGCGTGCGTGGGTAAGCTTTGAGGTCACCTGGTCGGTCGAACTGGATCGGATTGACGAAGATCGAGACCACCACGGTGCCCGAGATTCCAGCAGCTTGCCGCGCGAGTTTCACCAGTTCCATGTGCCCGGCGTGCAGTGCCCCCATCGTCGGCACCAAAACACGCCTGCTGTCAGGTTGCATGCTTTCCACCAATGTGTTCCGCAGTTCGTCGCCCGTCCTGACGATTTTCATTGCGGCACCAAACTCCTCCCGGCGCGCACTTGCAATCGCAAAATCCGGTGCGCAGCCGGGATTTCCCGCATTCCACTTGATGTTAGACATCGCAACCATACACTCTCCATCTGATGAAAGACGAGCGCGCCTTCCTTGATTTCATGGCCACCGAGCGGAGCGCCTCGCCACGGACTCTGGCTAATTACCAAGCCTCGCTTGAGGCATACAGGGTATGGAGTGACAAAAGATTCTGCGGTTGGCGGAATACCGAGGCGGATGATTTCCGTGATTACCTTTTCTCCTTGATGAAGCAGGGCCTCAAGCACGCCACCATACGGCTGAAGTTCGCGGCGCTGCGGTCGTTTTACAAGTTCCTCGTCCTGCGCAGCGGCCTGGCCCGCAGTCCTGTAGCGGAAGTGCAACTCCCCAAGCCAGAACGCTCGCTGCCCGTCGTCCTGAGCATCGCACAGATCGACGAGTTGTTGGGCATCCCGTTGCGCATCGAGGCGGACAAGAAAGCGCCTCCCTGGCTGCGTTGGCGGGATGCTGCCATCCTCGAGTTGTTTTACTCCTGCGGCTTGCGGATCTCCGAGTTGCTTGCGCTCGACGTGAGGCATCTGGACTTCATCGGAGAGACCGTGCGGGTATTTGGAAAGGGGTCCAAGGAGCGCATCGTTCCCGTTGGTGGCCCCGCGCTCAATGCCATCCAGAGGTACCGGCAGGAAGCTGCAGTGACTTCTGGCCCCTTGTTCCTCAGCAAGCGCCGCACCCGTATCACTCAGCAGGCCGTGGACCTGCTGCTCAGGAAATACTTGAAACTCAGCAACATCCCGTTTCCCATCAGCCCGCACAAGCTGAGGCATAGTTTTGCCACACACATGCTCGATGCCGGTGCGGACTTGCGCAGCGTCCAGGCGCTGCTCGGCCACGCCTCACTCTCCACCACCCAGATCTACACCCACGTCACCAAGGAACGCCTAAAACAAGCATACGACGCAGCACACCCCAGAGCCTAAAAATAGACCATACTCTCTCCATGCAATATCTAGTCACCATCGGCCTTGAGGTCCACTGCCAGGTCAGCACTGTCACCAAGATGTTCTGCGCGTGCCGCACATCCTTCGGTGACACGCCCAATACTCACACCTGTCCCGTTTGTCTGGGCTTGCCCGGTGCCCTGCCTGTTCTTAATCAGGAGGCCATTGAGAAAACCCTGCTGACCGGCCTGATGATCGGTTGTTCGTCCCCGGAGCTCTCGAAGTGGGATAGAAAGAATTATTTCTATCCGGACATGCCCAAGAACTATCAGACCACTCAGATGGATCTGCCGCTTTGCATTGGGGGGGCTGTGCCGCTCTACGATCATTGTTATCCCACTGACTACCGGAAGAATATTGCCCACCCCGGCAAGGCGGTCCGCCTCAACCGCATCCATCTGGAGGAGGACGTCGCCAAGTCCACCCACCTTGGAAATTCCTCGCTCATCGATTTCAACCGCGCGGGCACGCCGCTCATGGAAATCGTTTCAGAACCGGACATCGAATCCGGTGAGGAGGCATTCGCTTACTTGCGCTCGTTGCAGATGATCCTCCAGCAGGGCGATGTCTCGGATGCCGACATGGAAAAAGGCCAACTCCGTTGTGATGTGAATATCTCGCTGCGTAAGAACGCTTCAGATCCTCTAGGCCCCAAGGTGGAACTCAAGAACCTCAACTCCATCTCCGCCATTCGCCGCGCCATCCACTTTGAAATCCTCCGCCAGTCGGACGACCTCGACCACGGCATCCCGCAGCAGCAATCCACGCGCCGCTGGGACGATGACCGCGGGGAAACACAACTCATGCGCACCAAGGAGGACGCGCACGACTACCGTTACTTTACCTGCCCGGATCTGCTGCCTATCCAGACTGCCATGTTGTTAGATGAGGTGCGTCCGCGGGTGCCGGAGCTCCCGCACGAGCTTGCCGCCCGCTTTGAGCGGGACTTCGGGGTCACCACCTATGATGCGTCCGTGCTTTCGTCGGACCGCCACCTATCGGCCTACTTTGAGGCCACCATGCATCCGGAAATCCCGGGCAAGAAGGTTGCCAATTTCATCATCAATAACCTGCTAGGAGCGCTCAACGAGCAAGGCATCGGCATCGGCGAATGCCCGGTCACCCCCGGAAAACTCAGCGCTCTCTTGTTGCTGGTGGAGGGTGGCACCTTGGCCGCGAATCAGGCCCGTGAGGTTTTCACCGTGCTCTATCAGACGCCTGAGAAAGACCCTGCCGCCATTGCGGAGAGCCTCGGCTTCAAACCTGCCGCTGCGGGCGAGCTCGAGTCCCTGGTCGATCAGGTCATCGCCGAGAACCCTGCGGAAGCGGACTTGATCAGCGCCGGCAATGACAAGCTCCTGAATTTCCTAACCGGTAAAGTCATGAAGGCCGCCACCTCCAAACCGAATCCGAAACAGGTGACGGAACTGCTCCGGGAGAGACTCTCATGATGGAAGCGGTAGGTGCACATGAAGAGGGAAAGCCGATGAAACCCCTGATCATGACGCCTCATGCGGCGCTCAAGGAATACTTCGGTTTTACCGGGTTCCTGGAAGGTCAGGAGGAGGTGATCACAGAGCTTGTTTCTGGGCGGGATGGCTTGGTGGTCATGCCCACCGGCGGGGGGAAGTCCTTGTGTTTCCAGATTCCCGCTCTGTGTTTCGGTGGTGTGACCTTGGTGATCTCGCCACTGATCGCCCTGATGAAAGACCAGGTGGACGCGCTGGCGGCGCGCGGCATCGCGGCCACTCTAATCAATTCCACATTGACCTGGCCGGAGCAGAAGGAACGCCTCGATGGCATGCGTGCCGGGAAATGGAAGCTCGTCTATGTCGCGCCGGAACGTTTCCGTGCGGAGAGTTTCCTCAAGGCGCTCAGCGGCGTGGAGATCTCCTTGTTCGCCGTAGACGAGGCGCACTGCCTTAGCCAGTGGGGGCATGATTTCCGCCCGGATTACCTCCGCCTCGGGCGTGCGCTGGAAAAACTCGGGCACCCGCAGTGCGTGGCCCTCACTGCTACTGCCACGCCCATCGTGCGGGAGGATATCACGAAGGTGTTAGGCCTGCGCTTGCCCTTCGAGCGTGTGAGCGGCTTTGCCCGGCCTAACCTCTCGCTCGGCATCACTGCCACGGAGAAGGTCGCACGCAAGGACGAGCGTTTGAAGGCTGTCGTCGCTGCACACAAGACAGGCATCGTCTATTGTGCCACCCGCCGGAAGGTGGAGGCGGTCTCGGAAACCATCGCCAGTTGGGGAGTCAAGTGTGTCGCCTATCACGGCGGTATGAGTGATCAGGAACGCACGCGTGCCCAGGAGATCTTTATCAATCGCGGCGCGGACGTCGCGGTGGCCACCAATGCCTTCGGCATGGGCATCGACCGCTCGGATGTCAGATTTGTTATCCACTACGAGGTGCCGGGCAGCGTGGAGGCATACTATCAGGAAGCCGGACGCGCAGGGCGCGATGGTGAGGCGGCTTTCTGCGAACTGCTCTTCAACTATGCCGATACCCGCACGCAGGAGTTTTTCATCGAGGGCGCCAATCCCACCGCAGAGACCATCCGTTCTATCTATCAATATCTGCTCGATGAGGCGGATAAGGACTTCGAGGTCCACCGCACTCTCGATGACATGGCTGATGGGGCAGGGGTGGCCAACCCCATGTCTGTGGGCAGCGCGCTGGGCGTGCTGGGTAGGGCGGGTTTCATCGAGCGCTTCGATATCCCTAAGAGCCGGAAGCGCGGCACGCGCCTGCTTAAACCGGAACTTTCTGCCAGACAGATCCATTTGGACGAGGCTGCCATCGAGGAAAAAGACAGCCGTGACCGTGAGAAACTCAAGGCCATGGTCGAGATGTGTTATTCTCGTGTCTGCCGCCAGAAGTGGATTCTCAACTATTTCGGCGAGAAGGACGCGGGAGTCTGCGGGAGTTGTGATGTCTGTCGCGAGGAGGGCGCTGGTGAGTCCCGCCCACCCACGGCCGAGGAGGAGATCATCGTGCGCAAGGCCCTCAGCGGAGTCGCGCGTATGTCGCGCCGCACCAAGCACGGCTGGGAGCCGCGTTTCGGACGCGGGCGCATTGTGCAGATGTTAGCTGGCAGCAAGTCCCAGGAAATCATCGTCGCAGGGCTCGACCGCCTCACCACCTACGGCATCCTCCGCGAGAAAGGTGCGGGATATCTGAATTCCCTCATGCGCTCACTATCAGACGCCGGCCTTGTCCAGACCATAGCAGGGGAGTATCCACTCCTAACGCTTACCCCGTCAGGAGACAAGGTCATGCGCGGCGAGTCATCCTTCCAGCTAGTCTGGCCAGACCCCGAAGCAGGCCGCAAAGACGTCAGCCTCAAGGACCACGGATTTGACCCCCAGCTCTTCTCCCTCTTGCGTGATCAGCGCGCAAAGATGGCCAAGCGTGAAGGCGTCCCGCTCTTTGTCATATTCAGCAACAAAACCCTCGAGGCCTTGGCGCGCTACCAACCCATCACCACCGAGGAAGCCCTACACATCCCCGGCATCGGCGTCGCCAAAGTTCAGCGCTACGCCGAGCCCTTCCTTGAAACCATCAGACTCTGGAAAAAAACAGGCCGTTAGTGAGGGCACTCTTCATATTCTCTTAATTCACCATTCACTATTCACTATTCAAAACTCACTATTCCTAATTCTCCCCTCCGGGGCGCTCCAATGGTCCCCGACTTATGAGAGCCATATGGGGGGTAAATTCTTAGGTCAACCCTTGTAGATACAGGGGCCTTATGAAGGTCAGTCCGAGTAGGCGCAGAAATCAGAATACACGGGTTGCCACAAGAGATCTCTCGAATGGTCTTCTTCCAATTCACCCATCAAAGTTCAAAATACTTCCTGTTCCTCACCCGAGTGCCGGGCGGCAAGCGATTCGGACTTGGCTAGCAGGGGGATAGCGGCTATAGGGCTGCCGCTCACCGTGTCATTTTCCCTCCTTTCCACCGACCCCGCAAGTTCCGCGCGTCTTGGTCGCTTAGTTCTGGCCCACGGGACGGTGGACACGCCGATTTTCATGCCGGTGGGGACACAAGGGTCGGTGAAAACCCTGCACCCGGCAGAACTGGATCTATTGGGTGCCCAGATCATTCTCGGGAACACCTACCACCTTTGGTTGCGTCCGGGTCATGAATTGATCCGCGAAATGGGGGGACTGCACGGATTCACTACTTGGCAGAAACCGATGCTCACGGACTCTGGCGGCTTCCAGGTGTGGTCGCTGGCCAAACTCCGCAAGATCACCGAGGAGGGTGTTCATTTCCAAAATCACCTCGACGGGATGAGGATGCTGCTCACTCCTGAACTCAGCATGGAGATTCAGGCCGCGTTGGGTTCGGACATCGCCATGCTCTTCGACGAGTGCCCGCCATACCCGTGTGAGGAAGACTATGCCGCCAAGTCCCTAGCTCTGACGACCCGCTGGGCCAGACGCTGCAAAGACTGGGTCTCCGCCAACTCACCTCGCTCCGGGGATGGTCGACAACTTCATTTTGGCATCGTGCAGGGTTCGGTTTTCGCTGAACTGCGGGAACAATCGGCCCGGGAACTGGTCGATCTCGACTTCGATGGCTACGCGATAGGTGGGGTTTCGGTGGGGGAGCCAGAGGTCGAAATGTTCCGTGCCATCGAAAATGCAGTGCCATTTCTCCCGCAGGACAAGCCACGTTATGCCATGGGCTTGGGCAGTCCTCCCCAGATTTTGGAGATGATAGCCCGTGGGGTGGACATGTTCGACTGCGTAATGCCCACCCGCGTGGCCCGCCACGGCGTAGCGTTTACCTTGGACGGTCCGATCCATATCAAGAACCTGATCTACGCCAAAGACTCCCGTCCGCTGTGCGAATCCTCCCACCCCCACGTGGCCGGATTTTCCCGCGCCTACATCCGCCACTTGTTCCGAGCAGGGGAAATCCTCGCTTTGCGGTTGCTTTCCTTCCATAATCTGCATTTCTACCTGCGCCTTGTTGCCGGGGCGCGGGATGCGATTGCCATCGGGGCATTCTCCGATTACAAGGACTCCTTCATCCGGCGCTATAACCAATCCGAAAACCCATGACTCTGATGCACCCGCTTTTCTCCACGTCCCTCCTGGCAGTAGACACCGCCCCCCAGCAAAATATCTTGGGCAACCCCGTAGTATTCATGGTCGGGATAGCGGTGATGTTTTATTTCTTGCTCATCCGTCCGCAGCAGAAACAGCGCAAGGAACAAGTGGCCCGTATCGCAGCTCTCCAGAATGGCGACAAGGTGGTCACTTCCTCTGGCATCCACGGCATCGTCCACAATGTGAAGGAACACACCGTGGTCGTCAAAGTCGCTGAAGGTATCATGATAGAGTTCGACAAACTCGCTATTTCCATCGTTAACAAAAAAGACTCGGCGGTGAAATAAGCCCCATCCCGCTTTCAGATTTACCCCTTATACTGCTATGCTTGCCGCCGTTTCCCTCTTTTCGGATCCTCTGCTTATTTTCTGCACCGGATTGGCGCTGATGATTCTGTTTTTCTGGTACTTCGCGACCGAGATCGAACGTCGGAAGCGCAACATTGGCACCGTGCTGACTATCGGTGTGTGCGCGCTTTGTATCCTGGCCGCCTCGCCGCCCAAGGAACGTCTCAAAGGCGGCATCGACATTATTGGTGGCTCATCGTTCACCCTTCGCATTCAGCCGCGTATGGATGAAAAAGACGAACCCATGACCGTCACCCACGAGCAGGTGGAGCAGGCGATTCTCGTCATCGAAAAACGTCTCAATGGCATGGGCACGGCAGAACCCCAGATCGCCCGCCAAGGCAGAGACCGCATCCTGTTGCAGATGCCCGGTGTGGCCCCTGAAGATTCCAATAGAATCCGGCAAACTCTTGAAAAGGTGGCTAAGCTCGAACTTCGAGAGGTCAGCCGCCGCAGTGAGGAGCCGGGTGCAGGCGGAAAATCGCTAGCGCAACGGGTGCTGGATGGCAGTGAAATCGTGCCGGGATACCGTGCTTTCCTCTACAAACACAAGGACGAAGACGGCAAGGAGTTCAAGCGTCCCATCCTCCTCAACCGCCGCATGGCGCTTGGTGGTTCGGATATCTCCATGGCCGTGCCATCCCAACATCAGGGTGACGCCGTGGACATCACGCTCAATGGCGGCGGCACTGACAAGATGATCGCCCTCACCAAGAACATGCAGAAGAGTGCGGATCGGATAGCCATCGTGCTTGACGGAGAGGTCATTAGCGCGCCTACGGTCAACGAGGTGCCGCTAGGGAAAAACTTCGTCATTGAGGGGCTGCGCGAACCCGGTGAGGTGCAAAGCCTGGCCAACTCACTGATGAACCCCTTGGAAAACCCGCTGGTCGTGGAGGAGTTCAGAAACGTTTCCCCCACCTATGGTTCGGCAGTGGTGAAACAAGGACTTCTGGCAGGCATGTGGGCTTTAGGAATGACCTTCCTGTTCGTCCTTCTTTACTATCACGTTTCCGGCTTCATCGCCATCATCGGACTTATCGTCAATACGATCATTCTATTCGGCGTGATGGCCATGTTTGGAGCTACCTTCACCCTGCCCGGCATCGCCGGTATGGTGCTTACCATCGGTATGGCGGTGGATGCCAACGTGCTGATTTATGAACGATTGCGCGAGGAAATGCGGGCCGGGAAATCGATCAAACATGCCCTGGATGCGTCATACGATCGAGCGTTCTCTGCCATTTTCGACTCCCACGTCACCTCGCTCATCACTGCTATCATTCTCTTCACGCTAGGCAGCGGGACGATCAAGGGCTTTGCCGTCACACTAACGATCGGTGTTACCGCCTCGCTGTTCTCCGCCATTCTTGTGACGCGGGTTATTTTCCGCTGGGGAATTGACTTCAATGTTTTCAAGAAGCTCACCTTCCTCGATCTTATCAAGGCGCATCGTTATGACTTCCTCGGCAAACGCCGGATCTGCATCACCCTTGCGGTGCTGACCATCATCGCGTCCTTGGCGGCCTTCGGCATCCGCCGCGACAAGGCACTTGGCATTGACTTCGTCGGTGGCACCCGCGTGATGTATCAACTCGGCAAGGAAACCAAAATTCCCATCGATGATGTTTACAAGGCGCTGAAGGAAATCCGTCCCACTTTATCGAAGGAAGCTTATCCCCAACAGGAGAGCACGCCTTCCACAGGCGTGCTGCTTACTGTGCGCTGTGCTTCCGATGATCCGAAAAATAACGTCACGGACACCACTCAAATCATCAACAAGCTACGTGCCACCTTCCCTGCGCTGGCCGAGAAGGAAACCGTGATTAAGGTCCAAGCCGATCCTACCGCCAAGCTTACCTCTGCAAGCATCAATCAGGCTCTTGCAGACCTCAAGGTGAAGACGGCACCTGCAGTTGAAGAAAGCAAAAGCGGAGCGATCTTGATCCGTTGTGCCTTGGATGATGCCGCCAAGGGCGTGACAGATACCTCCCTGGTGCTCGAAAAACTGAAAATAAGCTTCGCCAATACCCCGTTTGCTCCGGAGTCCGGGGAACACTACAAGTTGGATCCCAGCAAGGAGGAAGTTTCTGCTCTGATCGGTGGATCGTTCCTCACGCAGTCGCTCATCGCCATTTTGCTCGGTTTCGTTGGCATCGTGGCCTATATGACCCTGCGTTTTGAATTCTCCTTCGCCTTGGGCGGGTTTATCGCGATTTTCCACGACGTCATCATCTGCGTGGGTGTGGTGGTTATGATGGGCGGGGAGCTTTCCCTGATCCACGTGGGAGCCGTGCTCACCATCGCCGGCTACTCGATTTCCGATACCATCATCGTGTTCGACCGGGTGCGTGAGATGTTACTGACCCGCACGGATGCGGTGGAGACAGTCATGAATGACGCGGTTAACGCGACCTTGTCACGGACCATCCTGACCTCCGGCGCCACTCTAATCAGCGTGGCTATTCTGGCGTTCCTTGGTGGCTCCGCGCTGCACGACTTCGGCTTCATTATCTTCATCGGCATCATTGTCGGGACATTCTCCTCGATCTTCATCGCTTCCCCGGTGGTGCTCTGGTGGAGTAACCGCAAGGGCGGTAATATCCGCGAGGACGTTCGTGCCACCTTGGCGAAGGCCGAAACCTTGGCAGCAGCCCCCTGATCCTAACGTGGGGTATGCCTGCCTGATCCTAATGGGATGGGTTATGGATGACTGATAGCGCGCGGTGGCCCGAAACCAGGCCGCAGAGACTACCTCATGCCCAGACTATTCATGGGTGCCGCTGGAACTTTCTTATGGTGTATCAGGCCTGTGGTATCCACTGCTGGCAGCAATCAGGCAAGGTCGTCCGTGAATGATGCTCCGATGTGCTCAATAAGTATAAATAAACATCAAGAGCGTGGCTAACGGCTCTTCCCGTGCGGGAGCCATATTACGGCACGCCACGGTGGTGTTGCCTGAATGCGGGCAATCGGTAACCTGCGGGCAATCGGTAACCCCTTGTTAGCGGGAACAGAAAATTACCGGGAGAGAAATCTACTGATCAGAAGACGAAGACTTGGGTTTCGGCTTGGAGGAAGTGTGCTTGGGCTCATCTGAAGAATCCGTGGTATGTTTGTGCTTGGTGGGCGTAGCCTTCTTATCCGACGATGTATGGTGCTCCGACTTGTCATCACTCGTGCTGTGTTTATGCACTGATGAGGTTCCCTTGCCTGTCGATGTGTGGTGTTCTGACTTATCGTCGTCGGTCGCGACGTGTTTGTGCTTTGTGGCTGTCCCCTTGGTGGTGGATGTGTGGTGCTCCTCGGGCTCTTCCTTACTTGCCGTGTGCTTATGCTTTGTGGAGCTATGATGCTTGGCTTCTGCGGAGGATTCTACGATCTTGTGCTTGGTGGTGACAGTTTTGGATTCCACGTGTGCAGGCGGCAGCTTGGGCATGGCGCTCTGTGCCGCGAGCGGGTTGGCATTCGGTGGGGGTTGTTCGTTCTTGGAGATCAGTGGCAATTCATCATTGCTCGCAGAGACCTTACCGGTTTTGCGCCATTTCGATGGATCGTCTGCCCATTCCTCATGGTAGTTGCCCGCACTGTCATAAGGGCCGGTCCCAGTGGGAGAACTGGAGGTATTGTTCGCGCATCCGGAAAGGATGAGCATCAGAGCGCTCGAAGCTGGGAGCCAAAGGGAGGTCTTCATGCGGGGAGGGTAATTCTTCGCGCACATTTGGCAAAAGAATGTTAACTCCGGCAAATCAATATTTCCATTATTTGTGTATCGAAAGTTGTAAATCCCAACTTCACTCTTGCGTGCTGGCGCGTGAGATGGCAGTGAGTCGTCACACGAAAATCGTGAGGGGCATTAGCTCAGTTGGTAGAGCGTCTCGTTCGCAATGAGAAGGTCAGGAGTTCGAATCTCCTATGCTCCACTTCCCAAAGTGGCAAGGTAGCTCCATGAATCCCGTTCGTTTCGCTATCATAGGAACCGGCAGCATCGCCGCGAAACACGCCCAAGCGATTGCTTCCGTTCCCGGGGCTATACTGGTGGCCGTATGGGGCAGGGATGTTTCACGCGGTCGCGCATTTGCGAGTCAATATGGAGTGGAGTTTGTCACCGATCTCTCCGCCTTGGCTGCAAGGCCGGACATCGATGCCGCCACCATCGCCACACCCAGTGGTTTCCACGAACTACCAACACTGGCATTCTTGCGCTCTGGTAAGGCGGTACTCTGTGAAAAACCCCTTGAGATCACCTTGGAGAAAATCAACAATATGCTGGAAATCTCGCGTGCTCACCATGCACCTCTGGCCTGCATTTTCCAACGCCGTCTCGGTGCAGGAGCACTAGCGATGAAACATGCTGTGGAACAAGGACGATTTGGTCGGCTCACCCTATGCGGAGCCTATCTCAAATGGTGGCGGGATCAGGCGTATTACGACACTGTGGCTTGGCGCGGCACCCGAGAGCTGGATGGTGGTGGGGCGATGATGAATCAGGGCATCCATGCCGTGGACCTGTTGCAATGGCTCGTGGGCATGCCCGAGCAGGTCTTCGCGTTTGGCGGACAACTCGCGCACGAACGCATCGAGGTTGAAGACACGATGGTGGTTTCGTTGAAATTCCCAAACGGCGCACTCGGCGTAATCGAAGCTGCAACTTCATGCAAACCGGGGGCAGCCATGCGTATTGAGCTCTGTGGTGACAAGGGCTCCGCAGTGCTGGAGGACGATGTTATCACTCGTTGGCAGTTTGATGAGGAATGGACAGAAGACGAGAGTATCCGCAAGATGCGGACTAGCCTTATGGGCGGAGGGGCGGGGGACCCGATGGCCATCACCACGGAAGGCCACCGGTTATTGGTGGAGGACTTCGTATCCGCCATCCGAGAACAACGCCCGCCGATGATCCCCGGCGCGGAAGCGGTCAACGCTGTGCGCCTCATCCTTGCGAGCTATCAGTCAGCGGCCGAGGGAAGAAGCGTCCGGGTTGCCGATGTCGGGTGACCTATTCCACGCGGACACTCAGGGACGCCAGACGGCACACTCCACATCTGTTATTGAGGCTCAGTCACGGCCTTTTCGTGCGCGTGCTTGTGGTCCTTCCATGTGGATTGCACATAAACCTCGCGGAGCTGTTTGATGTCCACTTGGCACGGGCTGTGGGACATGAGATCTACACCCTTGTTGTTTTTCGGGAAGGCGATCACCTCACGGATGCTATCCTCACCAGCGACGAGCATGGCAATGCGGTCGAGACCGAGGGCCAGACCACCGTGTGGAGGCGCTCCGAAACGGAAGGCATCCAGGATATGGCCGAACTTGATCTGTTGTTCTTCCGGACCGACGCCTAGCACTTCGAACATCTTTGCCTGGAGATCCTTTTCATGGATACGGATAGATCCGCCGCCAAGTTCGTAGCCATTGAGGACCACGTCGTAGGCTACGGCACGCACATTGGCATAATCGCCTGCTTGAAGTTTTTCCACATCGTCAAGATGCGGGCGCGTGAAGGGATGGTGGACAGCGCCCCACTGGCCGGTTTCCGCATCGAGCGCAAGTAGCGGGAAATCCACAACCCATAGGAAGTTGAATTTGTTAGAATCCTTGTTGAGTTCCTGCATTACGGCGCATTCGCTACGGACGCGACCAAGGATAGTACAGACGGTTTCCCGCGCTCCCAGACCGAAGAACACGATGTCGCCCTCGGCAATTTCGAGTTTGGAGATGAGTGCTGATTTTTCCGCGTCGGTGAAGAACTTCCAGAGTGGGCTCTTGTATTCACCGCCCTCGCACTTGATGAAGGCCAGAGTTTTCACAGGTAGACCGGCCTGGATGGCGATCTCATTCAGGCGGTTCATCTGACCGGTGGTGATGCCGGCGAATCCCTTGGCATTGATTGCGCGGATCACGCCTCCGCTGTCGAGCGTCGAGCGGAAAATCTTGAACTCAGTGGACACGAAGACATCTGCCAGATCGGTGATCTTCATCTCAAAGCGTGTGTCCGGTTTATCGGAGCCGTAGATGTCCTCAGCCTCGGCATAGGTCATGCGCGGGAATGGTGAGGGAATGTCGATGCCAAGTCCTGCTTTGAACATGGAAGTCAGCACGCCTTCGGTCAGCTTGATGATGTCATCTTGGCCGATGAAGCTGGCCTCGATGTCGATCTGGGTGAACTCCGGTTGGCGGTCAGCGCGAAGATCCTCGTCGCGGAAGCAGCGGGCGATCTGATAGTATTTCTCAAGCCCGGCCACCATCATGAGTTGTTTGTATTGCTGGGGTGCCTGGGGCAGGGCGTAGAAGCGTCCGGGATTCAGGCGGGACGGCACGAGAAAGTCGCGGGCACCCTCGGGAGTTGGGTTCGAGAGGATAGGGGTTTCGATTTCAAAGAACCCGGACTCATCGAGGTGGCGGCGTGCTGCGGAGGTGATCACGCTGCGCTGGCGGATGTTTTTGCTCATGCGTGGGCGGCGCAGGTCGAGGTAGCGGTATTTCATGCGCAGGTCCTCGTTGGACAACTCCTTGTCGAGTTGGAAGGGCAGCACATCGGCCTTGTTGACGATGACCAGTTCGCTCACGGATAGTTCAATGGTGCCCGTGGGGATTTGCTCGTTGAGCTTGCCGTCCAGGCGTTTGGTGACAGTACCTTTGACACTCACCACATCCTCCTCACGCAGCGTGTGTGAGAGCTTGGCCACTTCCGGATTCTTTTCCGGGTGGAACACGCACTGGGTGAGACCCTCACGGTCCCGTAGGTCGATGAAGATGACGCCACCGTGGTCCCGGGCGGAATTCACCCAACCGATCAAGGTTGCGGTTTGGCCTATGTGGGATTCTCGGAGTTCGTTGCAGTGGTGTGTGCGCATGGTGGGGTGGAAGAAGGATTGATCAACCGCAGATGGACGCGAATGGACGCGGATAAAGAGTATGGATTTGGTTCATTATTATTATAAAGTGGAACATCCGTGGAGTCAGGATTGTCGGTGGCGTCGGATGATTTTTTGATTTGATAGGGCGACTCTTCGGAATTCCAATAAGGGGTTTCTGAAATTGAGAACAAGGCCCACCGGCAATCCGGTGATTTTGAGATAATTGAGCATTTGGCCGATTTCTTGATCCGTGATGCGTTCGATCACCTTGGTCTCAACAATGATTTTATCGAACACAATCAAGTCGGGGATGAACTCGGAAACTTTCACATCCCGGTAGATAATTGGAAAGCGCGGTTGCTGTGCAAAAGGGATGCTCTGATATGCAAGCTCCACAGCCAAGGCGTTTTCATAGGGCTTCTCATGAAACCCGTGGCCGATTTCATTCAGCACGGAAAATGCGCAACCTATCACACTCTCCGTTTCCTCTTTATATAAAAAATCAGCGTTCATCTGCGTCCATCTGCGGTTAATCATTCTTCACGCTAGCAATGGTCCGTCGGGTTGGAGGAGGCGGTCGGTCAGCCATTCCACGGCGTTGTCGGCTTGGCAGGATTCCTCGGTGCGGCTGGCGAGCACCTTGAGTTTGAGTTCAGGGTATTCTTGGCCGACGACCAGAGCGAAGCGCGCGCCCGAGCGTTCGGCGCTTTGGAATTGTTTGGCCACTTTGGCAGGACCCAGTGGGAGGTCGGCGGAAATGCCCGCGCGACGGAGTTCAGTGACGAGCTTGAGAGACTCTGCGCGTTTCGTATCGTCAGCCACGACGATGAATACATCGCAGGACGCGGCATTGCGTTGGAGCCAGACTTCCATCTGCATCGCCGTGTGCGTGGTTTCTTCGATGAGGTTGCGGATCACATAGTCACCCATCGCGAATCCGGTAGCTGGTAGATCGACAGCGCCGTCGGAAATGGTGGATACCAGCGTGTCATAACGTCCGCCACCGGCCACGGCGCGCATGGACTTTTTCGAGTCGAAGACCTCGAACACGACGCCCGTATAATAGGCGAGTCCGCGCACGATGGAGAGATCAAGTTCGACGAAGGCCCCTAGGCCGCGTGCGGTTAAGTCCTCGCGGATCGCGATGTAAGCGGGCGATGCGTTGGCAGGATCGGCGATAAAGCCGCGGACCTGAGCAGGGGTAAGGGAAAAGGCGGCGAGTTTGGTCGCCAGCACCTCGGGTTTGTCCCGTTCGATCTTATCCACCACGCTGAGGAAATCCGGGATGACTTCGGGCGCGACACCATGGCGTGCGGCGAATTCAATCCATGCATGGCGATCTGAGACGCGGACCACAAAATCCCCCTCCACGAAACCAAACGCGAGCATCGTTTCGATGGCCAAGGCAATCAATTCGGCATCTGCCGCCGGGCCGGCCTCGCCGAGGATATCGACGTTGAACTGGTGGAACTCGCGGCCCCGGCCCTTTTGAGGCTTTTCGTAGCGGAAACACTGGCCAATTTCGAACCACTTGAGAGGTTTTGGGAAATTGCGCTGATGCTCGGCTGCCAAGCGAGCCAGTGAGGCTGTCACTTCGGGACGGAGGGTCACATCGCGCCCGCCTTGGTCCTCAAAGCGGAAAAGTTGCCCGGACAATTCGCCGCCGGACTTTTTCAAATAAAGCGAGGTGTCCTCAAGGATGGGCGTTTCATATTCCACATAGCCGCAACGCCGGGCGACCGAGCGCCAGGTTTCGAACAAATAATTGCGGACCGCGCATTCATGTGGAATGAAATCGCGGAATCCGGGAAGAGCTTGGAAAGCGGGGCCTGCCATGGGAGGACGGCGACCATGCACGCGTTTCATTGCATTTCAAGGCAGGATTCCGCCTGCCGGCGTTTTTCGGGGTTATACAGATGGCCACAAGTTTTTGCCGAAATGGAATAGTTGGGCGCGGGAGAAATGAGCATGGAGGAAGGAGGATGTTTTGGGCTGACACTCATGATGCACGGTATTTTCACCATGATCTGATGGCTTCCAATCCAAGCCAGTGGTCCCCGACTTATGAGAGTCCAAGTGGGGGGTAATTTCTTCAGTCAACCCTTATAAATACAGGGAAAACTGCAAATTCATCACCCATTCATTGCTTTTTTCGCATACCATTGATTGTCAGATGGTTATGTCGATTCCCAATGATTATTGCCTGAAAGAGGTGGGAGGAATTTTAACTGGAAGAGAACCACGGATGGACAGGCATGTAGTCATTCAAGTTTTTTCTTTGGGAAATGCTGTTATTGAATGAAATTTGTCGCTGTTTGGTGAGTTGAGGGGTGGAAGCGGCCTTTGAGGAAAGTTGTCCACAAGGTTCCGGGGCGAGAATGGGCCGACGGCGAGCTCGTCGGAGCTCCGGGTTCTTGTGGACAACTTTCCGGACGTGGCATGGGAGATGACCTTGAGGATCGGGTTCATGGTTGGTTTCAGGTAGACGGGCCTGGATACGGGGCGATGACCAGGGCTTGGAGATGTGCCACACAGGCCTCGACATTGGATGGCAGCGATAAGAGAGCGCGCAGATCTTTTCCAAGCATGACGGCGAGCTTCTTAAACTTGATGGTTAGACTCTTGCTTGGTTCCAGCGCCTCAGGTGGATTGCCTGAGAGCAGGTGCCATACCTGCACCAGCAATTTGCGGGCCACGGCCGTCACCGCAATGTTGCGCTGGCCCTTGCGGGCAAAAAGTTTCCACCCCCATTTGCCCAGTGGGGTATTTTTGCCCGTTCGGAG
>Ga0209697_10000838_pt1 | contig 50200 bp, 50 predicted proteins | sample AliMusrvi5mmetaG_FD_184115 | JGI IMG/M metagenome (GOLD analysis project Ga0209697, IMG submission 184115) | Freshwater lake bacterial and archeal communities from Alinen Mustajarvi, Finland, to study Microbial Dark Matter (Phase II) - Alinen... | ecosystem: Environmental > Aquatic > Freshwater...
GTTTGAACCCGAGCCGGGCACGACCAACCGCTACCGACTCCAGTCGGTCATTGGTCGCGATGGATATGAAACCACCCTCAGCTACGATGGGGAGAGTCGCATCACCAACGTGGTCAGCGCTTCGGGTCGTGAATACCGCTTTACGTATAATGCATCAGGATTCCTGACCAACATCGCCGATGTTGTCGGTATCCGTTCCGTTTCATTTGCCTACACCAACGACCTGCTGGTATCTGTCACCGATGCCGCTGGCCAGACGTTCTTCTATGGATACGACAGCGACGGGAAGCTGACCTCGTTCAAAAAGCCGGACGGCAACGGCGGCTACAACGAGACGACCCTGTCATATACCGGGAACTATACAGCCGCGACCCATGTCGCCATCCGGCATCCCGACGGCACCGAAGGCTATCTGGATTGGGAGACCGGTTTGGATGAAAATGTATTCGGCCTTGGCGTGACGCACTATAGTTTTGCGGACTACTCTTTGGGAAAGAGTCCGGTGGAGAAACGAGACCCGATCGGTCGGCTCACCAGCTATGTGTACTATGACAACACCAATTCAATTCTGATGGGCCGCGTGAAGAAAATCTGCCATCCGGACGGGACCGTGACCGAAAACCGTTATGATGACAAAGGAAATATGACGGAGCGGCTGTTCTACGACTCCGCGCTCAGCCTTGTGCGCAAGGAGGTTTCGACCTATGCGTATTTCTCGGCCACGGACTGCCCCAACACGGTCACGCAGGAAGTACAGGACGCGCAGGGCCAGTGCCTGGGCAGGCAGACAAAGACCTATTCCCGCGACGAACGCGGCACGACGAACGACGTGAGCGACGATTTTTACACGCTGGCATCGGAGACCGACTGGGCCACGACAAACACCTGGTCGGAAACCTGCTACCAGTACGACACCAACTTCCTGCTGCTCGATGTCCGGCAACGGACAGGCCCGGCGACCAATGATTTTAGGACCACTCAGAGCTTCACATGGAACACCAACCGCCAGCCGGTCGTTGTGTCGGACGCCCTGACCAACACCGTTTATGTGGGTTACGACGATCTGTGCCGGGTGGCGTGGAAAACCCGCTATCTCGCTCGCGGCAACCCGGGCACCAACGATGATATTGCTGTCACAAGCACCTACGAATATGACTCGCTGGACCGGCTGACCCGTCACGTCCACCCCGACGGCGTGGCGGAATCATGGACCTATAACAGCTGCGGGTGCGGCACGGCGGTGCATGTGGACCGGGGCGGGAATAGTGAAGAATCCGGCTATGACGTGTTCGGGCGTGTGCAACTGCGCAGGACTATCACCACCAACGGCACTGTGATAGCCTATGTCCGCTATGAGCGGGATGCCGCAGGCAACATCCTGAAAGAATACGACGCGCTCTCCAATGTGGTGGAGCATGTGTACAACGCTGCGGGTAACCCCATCGCCACGATTGATGCCAGGGGTGGCGTGACCGCATTCTATTATGATGACTTGGGCAGGCAACATATGACCGAATATCCGGACGCATCTGCGGTAAAACACAACTATGATGCGGCGAGTCGGATCATCAAGACCGCCCGCTATGCCAATATCTGGGCGCCGCAGTCGCTGACCACCGGGGAGTATACATACGACGCGATGGGCCGGCCTGTGACGATCATGGATGCGTTGGGCAACGTCACCTCCAACAGTTATGATCTGCAAGGCCGCGTGGTAAGGGTGACCCAGCCCGACGGCGCTTGTTTGGAAACGGAATACGATCTGCTTGGCAACGTCATCGCGACAGTCGGTCCGGTGTCACTCGGGGCCACGGATCAGGAGAAAGCAGCGGCCACGACGTTAAACCGTTACGACGAATTAAACCGCTTGGTTGCTAGGGTGGATGGGTTGAATCGGACCAACGCCTGGGAGTACGATACAGACTGGCCGCTGCAGGTTGCGCGGTCGCGCAACGCCAATGGCCAGATATCCGAAGAAAAGTCTTACGATGCCCTCACCGGCCTGTTGCTCACCAATGTGGTTGACCAGCTCACGACCATTTACGCGTACAACACCCTTGGACAGGTTGTGCGCATGGGCTTCCCGGACAACACGATCATTTCAAACCGTTATGACGGTTCGCGGCTTATCGGCACCACGGATCGTGCCGGCACCACCACCACCTATGCGTATGATGGTTTGGGCCGCCGGACTGCGGTTACCAACGGACGCGGCTATGTGGTGCGGTTCGGCTACGACACCGCAGGCAACCGCACGAACATGGTGGACGCGTTGACGAACAGGACAGGTTATGTGTATGACAGCATGAACCGGGTGATCCGCACGATCCTGCCTGACGGCCGGGCATCCACGAACACGTATGACTCATTGGGTCGGCTCACCGCCAAAACAGGCGCGGGATCCGTGCCTGGAATTTTTGAATATGACGCCGTTGGCAGGATGACTGCACTCATCGACGGCATGACAAACCGCACAACCTTTGCCTACGATGCCATGGGGCGGCTCGTGCGGAAGACCTATGCGGACGGGACATCCCTTGCGTATGGCTACAACGCCCGGGGCTGGCTCACCAACCGCGTGGACGCTTTGGAGCGGTCCACGGTTTACGCTTATGATGCTGCAGGTCAACTGACCGCCATTGATTATCCAACCGGCCCGGATGTAGTGAACAGTTATGACCTCCTTGGCCGCATGACCAGCCGGGTGGATGCCGCCGGGACTTGGGGCTGGACCTATGATGGCGAGACCCGCCGTCGTCTCTCGGAGAACCTTACATCCTCATCAGTGACTTCAACGGTGTCCTATACCTACCACACGAATACGTATGATCTGGCTTCGGTTGGTACAGGCGGGTTCACGACCGAGTACTCATGGGTGGCCGGACGTCTTGCGACGGTCGCGGCATCAGATGGGTCTGCGGAGGTTGGGAATTGGGATTATTCCTATGTGCCCGGCTCCGATCTCGTTGCCGGGCTCAGGGCGGAGGTTGCATCAGTCAATCCGCTGACCGTTGCTCGGACCTACGACGCGGCGGATCAACTGATCAGGATCAGTGCCACGAACGATGTGGGCGTCATCAACGCTTTCGAATACGGAATCGACGTTGCAGGCCGCCGCACGGCTCGGTCAGATGCGGATGGCACACACACATCATGGGGCTATGATGCCTACGATCAGCTTGTGTCGGTGTCCCGCACGAACGGGCTGAACGGGGCAGCGGATGCGGCCTACCGTCGCGCCTACCAGTATGATGAGGTTGGAAACCGCCTGCACGAGGGACGTGGACAGATGGGGCTGGCAGGGGCTTTCAACGAATTGAATCAGTTGATCATCAACACTTGGACCGGCCGGCTGGACATCGTGGGTGCGGTTGACACAACCAATGCCGTCGTGCTGGTACAGGGATTGACCAATGCGCCGCCGTTCTACAATGGTACGAACTGGCTTGGCGGGGCGTTCGTACAGGCCGCGAGCAACGCGATCCCGGTTGTGGTGAGGGCGGGCACGAACAGCACGGAGACGAATCTCACCGTGTATCTGCCGCCCTTAAACCCGCAGGTGTTCCAATATGACGCCAACGGCAATCTGACAAACGACGGCCAGCGCGCCTATGCGTGGGACGAAGAGAACCGGTTGGTGGCGATTGAAACTCTGGTATCGGGCGACCCGTCCGCGTCACGTTGGCGTTCCGAATATGTGTACGACTCGCAGTGGCGGCGGATCAAGGCTGTCGACTATGCCTGGAATGTAACCAGCGCAGAATTTGAAGTCACCAGCACCCGGCAATTCATCTATGACGGCTGGAGTCTGATCTCTGAAATCTGCCATTTGCCATCTGAAATGCAAACGTACACCAATACGTTTGTATGGGGCCTTGACATCAGCGGTACGCTCCAAGGCGCGGGCGGGATTGCCGGATTACTATCTCGCGTATCCGGCACGTCGTCCGCCACAAATGCGATCCTATATGCGTATGATGGAAATGGAAACGTTACCGATCTTATTGATACAAACGGTGCTGTTGTTGGCCATTATGACTACGATCCATTTGGCAACATGGTTGTCATGTCCGGAGTCAAAGCAGCAGAAAATTCTTCCCGATTTTCCACTAAGTATTTTGAGGCGCAGTGGAATCTGTATTGTTACGGCTACCGGTATTATGCGCCGCGGGCGGGAAGATGGCTTTCCAGAGATCCCGTCGAGGAAGATGGAGGACAACTCCTCTATGCAGCTATGCTCAACGACCCTGTCAATCGGGTGGACTATCAAGGGTTGATTTCATGGTCGGAATGTTCCAGCTACTGCGCAAGTTACCATTTGAAGCAGATGCTCAATGCTATCGCAGCTATTGAAGCTCTAGTGGCCTCAGCCGAAGGCATGATGGAAATCCCCATTAGCGAGAAGGCGATCAACCTCGGGACAGAGCAGTTGACGTCTCTAGGAAACAAGATATTCCAGCGCCTCAACTCCGCGGCTGAAGCTTCAAGAATGCCGTCGGCGGTAAAGACAGCATTGAACCAAGTAGCAGAGTGGGCAAGGACCAGCGGCACCATGAAGGATCTTCCAGGGTTGCGAAGCAAGGTTGATGCTGTTAGGCGTTTTGCAAAGGGTGGTCGCACTGTCCTCCGAATGGCACGCGGCGGAGTTGTGGCAGGTGCTGCAATTGCTGTTGGTATTGAGAGCTATTGCATGACGGCGTGTTGCCGGAAGGATGTTAGAGAGGACTATGAGAATTTGATGAACACGTCTCCAGAAGACTTCCTAGGTGGAGGAAGCGGCAACAAAGGTGACTAATGGTGGATGTCCAAGAACGCAAGAGGATGATGGAATCGATCATCTCACTATTGGCAGATCCTCAGAAGTGGGATGTGTTTGCTGAGTATTATTCCCATCTGCACACACACGATGCAGCCGTGTACGACATTGGTTGGTTCTTCTGGGTGTGTCTGGATCCTGAGTACCCGTCCAATAGAAACTCGCTCTCGGACAGCACCTCATTTCGAGCCATCCTGTTTTTGCTATCAACTCAAGAGTATCACCAACAGCCCAGGAACCGCTCGCACGCGACATGTGGAGGAGATGAGTATTGGCCTTTTTCTGGGAGAGAGGGTTACGAGACCGAATACGTGAAAAATGGCAGATACGCGGATGCCTGGATGAAGTCCTTGCGGACGAGGGGCCGGTCCTAAAAATAAAAAATAGCAGGTGCGAAATGTCAGGGTCGCTTGGAGCTGACGTGTCGTTTGTGTTTGAGGCTTTGGTCGGTGTCTTTACGTGAACTATTACGGGTTTACGGATGAGAAATTGGACTTCCTTATCAATTATGATATAAAACGATGTGTGGCCGCGATGGCGGCGCTGTGGAGGAGGAGTAGGAATGGCATTTACACCACCGTCAAATGACAAGATCATTGCTACATTTCCGCAACTTGCCGACCTTCAGGAACACGCTCGCGGCGGGTTCAAAATCGTCTATAAGGCTATAGTCGGTGGAGCACGTGAGATATTTAAACTTGTCTGTCTGCCCGCAGTTGGCGAGTCGGACGAGGAGAAGCAGTCCTACCGCAAGGAGTCCCTGGGCCGCATCCGCCGTGAAGTTGAACTTCTTGGTAAGTGCCGTCGGACCGAATTGGTCAAACTTGGGCAAGTGCCTCCGACATTGGTCGTGATCGACGGGACCGAGTATGTTGGGTATGGCGAGGAATTCTTGGACGGTAGCAATCTGTGGAAGATTCTGAGGGCGCGGGGTGCCAAGCCTCCTGAATCCGAATCCCGCCGACTCCTGCTCACCCTGCTTCGTGCCATTGAAGAACTGTGGGGGCAACATCGCACGATCCACCGCGACATCAAACCGGAAAATGTAATCAAACTGCCAGACCCGAATCGTCCCTTCGTCTTGCTGGACCTTGGGATCGCGTATGGCATCTTGGAGACGGGGCTGACGCACGATGGCGGTACGCCTTGCACAACACGCTATCTGGCCCCTGAAATGGCCAAGCCGGATTTCCGACGCAATCTGGATTTCCGAAGCGACCTCTATACAGCGGCGCTCACGGTTTTCGAGTACAGCACACAGATACACCCGCTGGCCAAGACCCAGGACGATCTCATTCAAACCATTTCACGGGCGTTGCACCAGCCTCCACGCCGTCTAAAAAATGAGCGGCCGGATTTCAGTGATGCCTTCTGCGATCTGATTGACCAAATGCTCAAAAAGAAGCCGCAACTCCGCCCCTCCGATCTGGCGGTGTTGATCGCAGACATGGAGGGACCGCGATGAAACTCTACGCTCAACACGGACATGGAAATGGTCAGAAAATAGCCGAAGGTCTGGCCAAAAGATTGATTGAAGGCGTGATCTACAGCCCAAAGGACCTCTCCAAGGCGAAATTGCGTGATAATACCGCGCAAATGCAGTCGGAACATCCCGATGCCGACATTCTCTTTGATCCTCAATTCTATGCATCCATTTCAGCCGTCGATCCTGCCGCCAATCTTGGAAACCTTGAAAATGAGACCGGCGGAACGAGAGACTACGCCTATTTCCAGCCGCGCCGGCGCAGTCAGCTCCTGAGTGAACAGAAATTGATCGAGGATTTGAATGCAACGTTACGGTTCCAAGTCGACTTTCCGGTCTCAGCTTTCATCGCGCCCAACATTTTGGTGCCGCGTTCCTTCGACTCTGCGGAAGCAGCCATTTCCATGGACTTCATTCGAAACACCCGACAATGTCATGCCAGTCTGCGCGATAACCGGCCGGTCTTTGCCACTCTCGCCATTGCCCGTGAGGCGCTATTGGACAAGGAAGAACTGTTGCGGTTTCTGAATGACGTGACGGTTCTTGACGATCGGCCAGACGGATTCTACGTGCTGATTGCCGTCAACAGCACGGAAGCACGATCAGAAGTTTACCATGCTGATGTGATTGCAGGCTGGATGTTCATCAATCATGTTTTAAAGCTAAATGGATACCGTGTCATCAATGGCTATTCGGACATTCTCACGCCATTTCTGGGTGCGGTTGGTGCGGAAGCGGGGGCGACTGGCTGGTGGTCCAATCTCCGCGCGTTCTCAATGGATCGTTTCGTTCCACCGCTTGGCGGCGGCCGTCTTCCGATCGAGCGTTATTTGAGTTGCCAGTTGCTGAATCGCATTGCCTTCTATGAATTGGACCAGATCCGGGATGTCCTGCCGGCAGTCTTGAATGGTTTGTCGACGGACGCCATTTATCCAGCCGAATCATCACAACCGCAGCGCAACCAGGAGGTCCTCCAGAGTTGGGATGCGATCCGCACGGTGAATGCGCGTCTGGTCCGGGGAAATATCAGGGAATCTTTGCGTGCCTGCCTTGCTGCGGTTGAGGATGCCCGGCGGCTATATGGTCACATTGCTGCGATTTTGCCACAACCTTTAGACCCCAAGTCAAACGATCAGCATCTCGATCCGATGCAGGAAGGCATCCGTTTATTTACGCGCCTTGCGGAGCTTGATCTTGCATGAGATGCGATTGATTGCTTTTTCCCGCGCTGCGGGATTCCTGGCTTTTGTACCAGTTGGAGTGAACCGCATATCGATGTTTTCAGACTTCGGCTCGTAACTCCATAGGCCTATGCCAAGACGCTGGAAGACGTGCAGGTGCCCTTGCGCCCTGTCGGCGGCGTCTGCAGGAAGAACCACGATGGCACAGTCCGAGAAGTAGCTGTACCGATATGCTTGGGATAACGCCCGCCGCCAGTCCTTCAATTTCATCTCGAAGGCCGTTAATACGGGTTCATCCGCCGCATTGCTGGTGCGTTTCCCGTGTTGGCCGTAGTCCATCCAGACAAAATCGGCAATCCCGTATCCCGCCAATTCAAAGTGCCGCCCACCAACGCCGCTTCCCTCGCGCTCAGAAATAAAATCACGTTGGAAGGCCGCGACAAAATTGGATTCGCCTCGTTTTCGCGCAATTGCTGGCGGCAGATTCTGCCGGGGATTGAATGCTCCAAATTCGATGGTTGATGCACTGCTCATATTTTTTCCCGTTCAGGCATATAGCCATAGCTGGGGTCAAGTTTTTGGCATCTCACCGTCTCAATATACAATTTATTCATCCCGGCAGTCAATATGGGGGTGAACCTTTTAAGGCGCGTTTCTGGACTTCCTGCGCACCCTTTCTCTCACCTCCACATTTAGAATAACCGTGGCATCATGCGGTGAATACGTCACACGTAATATCTACATCATCCATTCCCCGCTAGAGGACTACTCCAAAGATAGTTTTTTGTCTGTTTTTCCGTGAAATGGTCGCAATAGTCTGGCAGTATTTTACCCATACTACAACAGGTGCTTTTTTCAATAGACCGGGCCGGCGGCATCTGGCGCCGCCACCCGGTTTTTGCGTGATTGGAGGGTGTCATGGCTGGCCCAAGGAGATGTTTTGCCACGGCGAAGGCGCTTCAGCGTCTGGACGCCGTCCTGCTTTGCGAGGTGCTGAAGAAATTCCACGTGTATCTCAAAGACCGGAAGCTGGTGCTGCCGATACACCCGAAGCAGGAAACATTGGACTATGAGGAAATCCGGGCGGCGTGCATGGCCGGTGACATGCCTGCCGAGTTGGATGACGTGCTCTCGTATGTGAGCATCCTGGGGACGACGGCAGGCTGGGAGCGAATACAGGAAGAGGCGCAGGCGCAGAAAAAGAAGCTGGATTTCCCGTCCGACGGCCTGACGCATGCCGATCTGGCGATGAAGGCGTGGCTGTGGGAGTGGCCAAAGAACAAGACGCTGCTGGAAGAAAGCTACTCGCGGGCGCGCATCCACGCGCGATCCTCGTATGTCTACATCCCTCCGTTGCGGGATGTGCGCCAGAAGTACCGGATGCCCAATGACGAAACCATGGAGGAGTTGCGGAAATCGGTTTCGGATTATTTTGTGGCGGAAGGTCTGGGTAAGGGGTCGAACGTCATCAAGTTCGAGTTTGAGAAGGAGCTTTGGTTCCTGATCCGGTATCCGGGCCGGTTGAAGCGGCAGGTGGCGATTGACGATGATGGCGAACCCGAGAGCCTGACGTTCAAGCCGGAAGAATACGACGCAGTCGTCTATCACATCGAATACGGCGATCTGCGCATGAACACGTCGCGAAGCAAGGATCAGACGAAATACCGGATACTCTTTGGAAACGCCCTTGTGGGCAGTTCGAATGTGTTTGCCCCGGATGCGCACGTCATCATGCTGGATCCGCTGAAGGGGAAATGCCTGGAGCTGTTCAACTGCGAGGATGTCGAGGGCTTGGCGGAGATCGAGCCGGTGGAACTGGCGTATCACAGCATCAGGGAGACGGGCCGGGAGATCATCTGGCGCGCGGACAAAAAGACGACGTTGCTGGCGTCAAATACACACGCCCCTTTCCTGTTGCCGGAGGACACGGACACGGTACGGTATGCGGTGTTTCGCTACCGGCTCAAGGACCGGGTGAAGAGCGAGACGCTGACGGTGCATCAGGGCAACACCATGAACTATGAGCGTGATGGGGATTCCGTGGTGTTGGAGCAGTGGCTCAGGACACGCAAATTCGTGAAGGACACACTGGCGAAGGTGAAGAAATGAGCCGGACCATCTGGACAACCCTGGCGCTGCTGCAGGAGGCCAAATTGCCGATGGCGGACTGGCGGCGGCATTTGTCTGCTGACTTCGACCACGTGCAGCCATTCCTGACAGAATGCACGGGGGAGATTGCGGGGACTTTGCCTTGCCCGCGGAGCGGGCAACGGCTGCACGTGGCGGAGCGCGGGCGGAAGTACGTGGCCTATCCCGAAGAGGGGTTTGAGGGGGATTCGAGCCAGTTGACCGACCTGAAGCTGGCGGATGTGATTCTCTGGCGGCTCGACCATGAAGCGCTTGATCGGGACTTGTGCCGTGCACTGGATTTGACGCCGACAACCTATTTGGCCGCAAACAGTGATGGCTTGCGGTTGCTGGGGACAATTGGCGTGGGCGAGGGCCGCAAGCAGTTTTACCTTGGATACGCGGCGGACGAAGCCGCTGCAATGGCCCTGTGTGTGAGTTTTACCCAAAGGAACCGGCAACGGTGCTGCATGGTCCTGCCTGCTTTCTTTACGCCGTGTAATGATTTCCTGAAGCGGTGCGAGCACGATATGATCGTTCTGGATGAGGCGGCCGCCTTTGCCAGGAGCGGCTTGGTGGCGAAGCGCCGCGAGACCCCGATCGACTCTGAAGACCTCCTGACCGTTGACGTGATTGGCGATTACAAGGCACTGAAACTGCGTGATGGAACCCTGATCGATCTATCGCGGAAGACGAAATGCCGTGCGTTCGTCCGGCATCTGCATCAGCGCCGGAAGACGACGGAGAACCGCGAGTTCTTCTATGACGAAGAGATCAAGAAGCTGAACGCGGGACAGGCGCGCATCTTGATCCAGAGCGACGATTTCAAGTTCGGTTTGTTTCGTGGGATTTACCAGCATTTTGACCTTCTCTTCACGGTCCTCGACAAGGGGAGCGGAAAATACCGCATCAATTTCTGACCTGCCTGCATAGTCCCTTAATCTGACAAAAGCCCCGCCTCCGGGGCTTTTTTGTTTTCCCACCCCATTTTCAGTGAGTTTTCAGTGGATTTTCAGGGCCCGCTTCCGTGCGGGTTTTTCTTCCCCCTGTGATGCTGTTCTCGTGTTCACCAAATAGGCGAACCGAAACGGAGAACAGCATGAACAGACACAATGAACACCCGGTTATGCCGGGCACGCAGCGCGGGAGGTTGTCATGAGCGATCTCACCGGCGATCTCCTGGCTGCAGTCATGGCCGCATCACTCGAACGTAAGGGCGCAGCGTTAAAGGTTCTGCGAGGGGATCCGCTGCAGCCGGTCATAAAGCCGGTGACGGGTCCGCTCCTGATGGGGATCGGCGCGGGGGCAAAGTACCTCGGGGTGAGTCGCATCACGCTGTGGCGCGTGTGCCTGGCGGGCCGCATCCAGCGCGTGGAATTATTCCCCGGTTCATACCGCGTGCGCCGCGAAGACCTTGAGGCATTGGCAGCCGGAAAATTCAGCACAAACACGCAACCGCCAAAGCGGGGGCGGCCGCGAAAGGCGGCGGCCCCTTCGACAGGCTCAGGGCAGGAAGTTTAATGGATCGGGCAGGGGCGGTTAACAACAAAGTGCGCGAAAAGCGCGAAACATAATGCAGTAACAAACAAGGAGGTCGGTATGGCGGTATTACAACAACCGGTGATGGGCAGCGGGAATCCTTTCGCGGAGCGGATCGGTGACAGTTTGGCTCCGGTTGGGACGTGGATGGCGACGATCATCGACATCAAGGATGAATTCGGGGTGCAGCGGCCGAAGTATGAGAACCAGTCTGTACTGGAAAAAGTGGATTTAGCCACGTTCCTGTTCGGGTTCCGGGATCAGGCGGGAAATCCGCACATGGTGGCCAGCAAGCGCATGAAGATCAGCGGCAACGATAAATCGACGTTGTACAACTTCCTCAAGTCGATGCTGGGGTGCGCGCCGAAGTATGGCTGGGACTACTGCGAGCAGAAGGGCAAACAGTGCCTGCTCACCGTTGAGCATCTGTCGCGCAAGGATGGTGTCGGGGTGTTTGCAGCGGTTGCGTCGCTGTCGCCGATTCCGCAAGGCATGGCGGCAGGGACACAGCCTCGGCCAGCCGTTCAGCCGGTAGTCCCGGCGGCCCGACCCGCACCGGTGGTAACGGGTGGGCATACGATCGGTGATCCGTTGCCGTTCTGAAACAAATAGCGGTCAGCGGTCAGTCGTCAGCTGGTTGCAGGAGCTTCCGGAACTGAAGGCTGATCGCTGACAGCTGATAGCTCTCCGAAGGAGAACAAACATGGCGATACTCACAAAAGACCAGAAGAAGTCAGGGCACTGGTACACCAAGGCCGGATTGCCAATGCACCGGCTGCCGAAGGCGAGCGGTACCGGAGACCGGGATGTCACGATCAAAGACGCGCGGCGGCTGCACCTGCTGCCGTCGGTTACGTCGATCCTGAAACTGCTGGCAGCGCCGGGTCTCGAGACGTGGAGACAGAATCAGGTGGTCCTTGCGGGGCTGCGGTGCCCGAAGACGCCCGAGGAAAGCGAGGAATACTACTGCAAGCGTGTCCGGGATGCCGCTTTCGAGCAAGTCGATGAAGCGGCCGACCTCGGGTCTGAAATCCACGGGGCGCTCGATTTGGCGATGGCCGGTTCGGAATACGATCCGGCGCTGGCGGTTTACGTCGAGCCGGTGGTCGCATGGAAAAAGCAGACCGGGATTGTGATTGTCGAGCGCGAGATCCGGCTGGTGAATGCGGCGAACGGTTTTGCCGGCACGTCGGATGTGATGTTCCGGTATGGGGAGAACGGGATCGGCATCCTGGACTACAAGACCAAGAAGACCGAACCGGGCAAGCCGGTCAAGGCGTACGAGGATCAGGCGCTGCAACTGGCGGCGTATGCGGCGACGTACTGGGGCGTGGAGAACCTCGACCGCGTGCTGGCGGCAAACATCTTTGTTTCGCGGACCGAGCCGGGGCGCATGGAGGTGGTGAAGCATACCAACCTGATGCGGCATTGGCAGGCGTTCCAGTTGGTGGCGGCGCTTTGGCGGTACGCCAAGGAGTATGACCCGAGGCAGTGAGGAGGCAGGAGTCAGTAAGAGAAGGATACCGACATGAAGCAGAAACGAGAGATGAACCCGGGCGTTGGGGTGGCCGTGAGTAACACCCCGTTTCGAGGCTATAACGGCCAGCAAATCGAGCTAAAACGGGCCGAAAGGCTGCGGGCAGTGCAAAGGGACGCCCCGCGCTATCTACCCACGTTTAAGCGCGCTTATGAGGGGGTATCGCGCCAAGCAGCCATCAAGGCGTTTTGCATCGAATGTAACGGCTACGACCCTGTCGCGGTCAAGGATTGCACCGCTCCGGCGTGCCCGCTCTGGGAGTATCGGCCGGGAAGAGCCAAGACGATGTGACGCATGGCGAACCTTTATCCATTTTCCAGCAGGACCGCTGAGCGGCTGGCAGCCATGCCGGGCGCGGGCGGGACGCACCGGTGGCTGGCACAGGTGGCGAGCGGGTTGAGCCATCTGCTGCCAGCGGAGAAGTGTGCGGATTTCCTGCGGCGGTGCTGCGATGAGCATGTCATGCACCGGCGGATTCCGAACCGGGAAATTGTCGGGGCGGTGAAGATGGCGTATGGAGCCGACCCCTCCGGCGGGGTTCAGGCAAATTTCGGACGGCGGGCGCTGGAGTGGCCCGCGCCGGATGCGGCAGCGATCCAGCGGATGCTTGCCACGGTGGAGCCGCTCTTTGACGGCACCACAAGCACAGGGCTGCGGCCCGGCGACGTGCTGCCGTCACTGTTCCGGCCGGGTGAGCTGGTCTGCACGGGTGCGGACAGCGAGCACGCGGTGATCCGGCCGGTCAAGCATGTGCTGGCGGATGCGGAACTCCTGCAGTTCATCTGCGTGAACCCGATGCGCGGGCTGCTGGACGTGAACCTTGCCGGGCGTCCATCCGTGCGCTGCCAGAACAACGTGATGGCACGCCGGTATCTGGTGGCGGAGTTTGACGACGCCAGCCTGACCAAGCGGCAGCAGGCGCAGCTGGCGTCGGCGCTGGCACAGGCGGCGCCGCTGGTCATGGCCGTGGACTCCGGCGGCAAGAGCGTCCACGCGTGGTACGCGGTGGAGCGCATGCGCCGCCAGGATCAGGCGCGGTTCTTTGCGGTGTGCTGCATGCTTGGTGCGGACCAGACACGGTGGGACATCTGCGGCTGGTTGCGGATGCCGGGCGGGCTGCGGATCAAGGCTGACTGCCAGCAGGTGCGGCAAAAGATTTTGTATTGGGATCGCAAGGCTTTGGTTTCAACCGATGGAGGGGAACATGGGACAGTCGAAGAGTCCGCTTGAGATTTTAATGACGGAGTTTCTTCCTTCGGAAGTCGTGGCCGCGGTCGAGACGCAGGTCAAGACCATCCAGGAGCTGCCCGGCATCAAACGGCTGGCGGACCTGCAGACGCCCATCTATGGCAACGACCCCACGGAACTGCTCAAGCACCGGTTTCTCTACCGGGGCGGGCTGGCCCTACTGTGCGGGCCGACGGGGATTGGCAAGTCGTCCCTGCTCATGCAGGCGGCCATCCATTGGGCGATTGGCCTGTCTTTTTTCGGCATTGTACCGGGCGACTGTTTCCAGCGCTCCGGCATGCGCATATTGATCGTGCAGGCGGAAAACGACGAGGGCGACCTGGCCGAGATGCGCGACGGCGTTCTGGCCGGCTGCACCGATCTGTCCGACGAAGCCCGCGCGGCGGCGGGTGATCGGATCAAGATCGCCACCATTACCGACAAGAGCGCGGACGTATTCGCGGCCACACTTGACGGGTTGCTGGTCGAGTGCGGCCCGTTTGATCTGGTGCTGATTGACCCGGCTTTCGCGTACCTCGGCGGGGACGGGTCCAGCCAGAAGGATGTCTCTCACTTTATGCGCGAGCTGCTCAATCCGCTGGCGCAGAAGCACGGTGTGGGCGTGATTCTCGCCCATCACACCAACAAGCCCATGAAAGGCAAGGAGAAGGAGAATTGGACTGCCGGCGACTATGCGTATCTCGGTGCCGGGTCAGCGGAGTGGATCAATCCGGCCCGCGCGGCTTTGGCGCTACGCTCCATCGGATCAGACACGGTCTTCGAGCTGCGCGCCGTGAAGCGCGGACGCCGGTTGCGTTGGGTGGACGAGGACGGCCTTTCGACGAACGTGCAGTATATCGCCCATCACCTTGACGCGGGGGTCATTTGCTGGCGCAAGGCGACGGCGGCAGAGGTGGCCGCGGTGATGTCCGATGGTAATCCGGGTCGGCGGAAGAATCACGATGACGTTGTCTGCGTGCATGCGGTTCAAGACCAGCCGGGTGAGGGCAAGGAGTTTTATCTGGATCTGCTGGCCGACAAACTGTCCTGCAGCCGGACGACGGCATGGCGGATGTTCCAGCGGTGTTTGTTGGCCGGTTGGATCACCTCTTTTGGCGAGCCAAAATCCGCCCGTTTTTGCGTCCCGGAGGCGGGTTCCGAGGTGGCAAAACGGCAGCCAAGCGCCATCAACGGAGTTTCATAGTTTCATAATAGGGTTATTCCAATATGAAATTTTACAAGCGGTTGAATGTAAACAGGTTCGGTCGGAGGATGTCGGTGGCGTTTCACAATACAGCGATAGCGTTTCATTTCACGCCCCCTAAAGGGGGCGTGTGAAATGAAACGACGGACGTCGGACGCGGGGTGGGTCGTTTAAGGGGGAGTATGGCTATGGGCAAAATGAGCAGACGAAAAGGCGCAGCCGGGGAGCGTGAAGCAGCGGCATTTTTGAACGAAGTCTTGGGCACCCAATTCCACCGTGGACGGCAATACCACGGCGGGCATGACTCGCCCGACTTGGCAGGCGATCTGCCGGGCTTGCATCTCGAAGTCAAACGCTGCGAAAGCATGAGTCTCTACAAAGCCTTGGCTCAGGCTCGGCAGGACGCGGACGTGTCGCAGGTCCCGGCCGTCATGCACCGGGCAAACGGCAAGCCCTGGGTCATCATCGTCGAGGTCGAGAACCTGATCCGGCTGCTGGATGTCGTGGACGCCTGCCGTACGAAACTTTCAGGAACAAACAATCAACAGCCGGTATCAGCCCCGGAACCCTCCGGGCTGACCGCTGACAGCAAACAAGGAGATACCCATGGAATGCCATAAATGCCCGCATGCCGGAGCCATCGCTTCCGGCACGTTCGACAAAACACCGTTCGAGCAGACGCCCTGCGCGTCCTGCACACTGGCGGACAATCCGGAGTTCGCTCCCGTCGAATATATTGACGACATACTGCCTGAACAGTTCGCTGAGGAACTGTATGCCAGACGCATGCCGGTCTCCGTGTTGGTTGACGTCATGAAGCTGATCCTCACGATGCCGCCTGTCATCAGGGACACCATCTGCATGCGCTACACCGGCATGACCTATCGCGAAATCGCGGCCATCCGGCACACCTCCATTGCTGCGCCGGAGCGGGCCATCCGTTACGCCATGACCCGTTGGCCGCTCATCGCCAAACTATTCCCCCTCAAAGCCGGCAAACGCTACGGCGCCCACGCCCCGTCGAAATCTGAAATACAATCCGCAGTTGCAAACCATTAAATTTATTTCTAAACTGCAAACCAGTGATGGGATTTTTATAGTATACTCGAAATTCGCTCGATAATACTGATGAGCAAAGGAGGCCAAATGAATTCGAAATGGTACTTTTTTGTGGTTTTCACAATTCTGTGGCTCGTTGGAACAACGGTTTATTCGTTTAATTATATAGTCGTTCCAGATGGGTCAACATATCGATTTGAGTGTGTAAAATTCATATTTCTCTCAATTTCGGCGTTTGGTGTTTTGTTTTCAACGGTGTTAAGTTCTTACAATTCACTGGAATCAACCTCAAATATTAAAGATAAGATCGCTTTCGATAAAACCGAAAATTCTTTTGCATATATGCTGCGATGGGATTCGGACTCACTAAAAGAAGCAAGAGATGAGACGAGACGCATTAAAAAAAATGTAGACGAGGTGTCTCCACGCGATCTGTTAGCCAATATTAGCGGTGAAGAGTCTCTCGAAAGGTCAGTCATTACGATGTTTAATTTTTTTGAGGAAATTCATCTTTCAATCCAAGAAAAAAGAGTTAATGAAAAAATTCTCAAACAAGCTTTTGCAGGTGTATATATTGACATCTATTGGCGGTTTAAAGGATGGATAGATGCCAATATTACCGGCGAACAAAAAAAGAATCTTGAAGGCCTGAACACCCTTTGGGGTAATTTGCAGTCATGACCAACAATCTTGAGAGGGTCCGCGCTCACGATGTATGCGAGCGGCTGTACATAAGCGTTCGGTCGTTGGCCACAGGGAAGGGAGATGTTCGGGAACGCCTTGCTGACCTATCAGCAACGTTGTTGCCCCTGCGGCTAGAGGACTTTCCGACCAAACTCCAACCTGAGTACAATTGGATCGTCAGTCGCCTGAAGAGGCATCCGGCTCGACACAAGCACGAGTCCTGTGTCGATGCAACCTGCAAGCGGATGCAGAACCGTACTGGGCAGGCAATCGCAGAAAGAATCGTATTGCTCTATGAGAAAGCCATGCACATTCAGGGTAAGACCCTGATATAGATCGAATAGACAGTTTCACTTTCGAACATCCGGCTGCAGTCTGGAGGCGCGCATTTTACGTTCCCGGCTCGCTATCGCTCGCCGCTGCCATCCCCTCCCAACGGGCCAACGCCACGCGAGGAGGGTATCGCCACAGCGGGACGCCCCGTGCCCCCCGTCGGCTCCGTTGTCGCCTCCTGCTCACTGCCGTTCGCCCGCCTCGGTCGCTGCCCGCTCCCTCGCAGCACCCCGCTGCGGGCTTGTCACGCGGCGTGCATGGCGAAGCGCCTGCCACGCCGTGCGCCAAGCCCTCCGCTTCGGCGCGAAGCGCGCCGTCCCCGCCGCCGCCAGCAGTCCGGCCCCGGCTGTTGCGCTGGCGTCGTGAAGCACTCCGGCGTGTATGGCCTCCCTGCGAAGCGCCGGGCGGCCACCCACGCCGGCCGCCATGCTTACAACCGCTTGCGCCAGGTGGCCGGAGCGGCGGCGTGCGCCCCGGCACACTCGCTATTTTATGCGCCTTGCTTCCAGCCAGCGGCAGGACCCACTCGCTGGAAGCATCGGTCGGGCATTCGCGCTTTGGCACGCGACGTAGCGCTGAGCCAGCGCGAAGCCCGCCCGACCGGCGCAGAAAAAGCTCGGTGCCCCCCGAGCCTCCCTTACGGTCGGCTCCAGTGGAGCGCCAAAGCCGGAGCCGGAACGAGCGCGCCCCCTCACGGGCTGCGCGCGCCGGTGTGCGCCAAGGGATCCTCCCCGCCCGCGCACCGGATAGGGCAGGAGCCCTCAGCCGGTCCGCATGGCGGCTCCGCTGCAATGACGTTCGCCACGAGTCGAACGACGCTTCGCTCATTGCCCGGCGCAAGCGCCGTCCGCTCCGGCCTGAAGGCTTCGGAGACCTCGTCGCACGCTCACCGGAACGCGGAACGCAAGCGGCGCACAGACATTCACCGCCGGGATGATCCTCCGCCGCTTCGCACGGCGCTGCGCTGGCCTGGGCGGCGGCGTTCAGATCATCCCGTTGCGGCTCCGCTGCATGGACGTTGACACGCGGCCTGTCAACGACCATGCCCGGCGTCAGGGTTCCATCGCGGACTCTTCACCCCAACGCCGACCGCTCCGGGCAAAAGCCCTCACGACTGCTTGCCGCTTGGCAGAACCGGACATCCGGCAGGACACCAGCAGCCCCCATGCTTACAGCTTGGCGGCGTATTTGCAGGTGTACCGTGAGGACACAGCGTAGGACATTTTGCCCGCCACCGGCACAGGGCATTGTCGCGGCACAGGCTGCACACCCGTCCGCGTGTACGATCATCCGCGCAACTCTCCTGATCGTCCACGGCCAAAGGCTTTCGGACGGATGTTTGCCAGACGCGCCAGCCCAGACGGTGTCAGGCAGTATTGCGGAACCCATCATCCCATTTATCCCGGAGCGCGGCGGGCGGTGCGCAGCAAAACCGGTTTTCCCCGCCAGTTTCCCCCTCTGCACTCCTCCTTCCGGCACCCCCTTTCCGAACAAATTGAATCTGGGCAAAGGGGGGCAACTTCTTGGGGCAAACCCGTTCGGGGCATTTTCCAGCACCGGTCAGGCGCGGCAGCCAAAGCCAAACGCGCCAGCCCGTTGCCGCCCCGCCCGAAGAGGGTTGCCCGCACCACTCCGCCGCTTCACCAACCCCCCAACCCCCATGGCCGGATGGACCACGCCACACGCGCGAGGACGCGCTCCCGGTTGCGTGGCCACCGGCCCGCTTTGGGGGCAGGGTCGGCTGCGGCCCGGCTCCTTCGTCGACACGGGCCTGCATCACTCCATGGTTGCGGCCATTCCAGTATGGGCGCGCAGCGCGACCGGACCAGATCCCCGGTCTTGCGCCATTCCCTTTTGGGGCGCAAGACCGGCCGCTGCACTCCGGCGGGAAGCGGCCAACGCCGCTCAGGTGGGTGGGTGGCGTGTCCGCGCAAGCCGACGCACCCGGCACCCGCCGGAGTTTCGCTGGGGTCGCCGAAGCGGCTCCAAGGTCTCGAACCCCCACCAACCTTTTTAAGAGCAGAGCAGACCAGAGAAGATTAAGAATCAGATCAGAGAGGAATAAGACCAGAACGGAAATCAGACCTGAACCCTGAACCCCGAATCCTGATTCCGAAAGCAGAAAGCACCCCGGACCCCGAAAGAAGAAAGGCGGCTCCCGCTCCAGGAGCCAGGCCGCATCCGCCGCCGGAGCGCGCGCGAAGCGACCTGCTCCGGCCAAAGGCCCGTCGCACCGCCGCGCCGTCAACCGGGGCGGTATGCGTCGCGTCGTCGCCGCGGCGCCGGTCCTTCGCCCGGATCAGGGCGCGTGCTATGGCGTCGGGCTGCGGCCCGTCTCCCTCCGCTCATTGGCCCCACCCACGACAACCGCCCACACATGCGCCGCCTTGGAGCAGGGGGCAGGGGGATGAGGATAAAAACGTGGCGGATTCGGTTTCCCCGCACCCCCTCCAAACCTCCCCCTCGTGTATGGGGCCCCCTGATGTTTTTGATGTGAGTAATAAATTGATTTTACACAACCTATTGCTCCTCAGATACATCCACATGCACCACTCTTTTTTCACATGCCGTTTTTGGTTGAATTCTACCCCTTTATTGAGGGGATCACGCACTGATAACAGGCAAACCGCCATTGATAACGGAGGATAGACGATGCCATTTCAACCCGGAATTTCAGGTAATCCGCAGGGTCGCCCGAAAGGGAAACGCGGCGGCCGCATTCAGGCACTGGCCGAATTGGACAAACTGCTGGCGGGCAAGAAAACCAAAAAGGCGTTGTTCCATGCCTTGGAGCTTGAGTTTGAAAAGGACACCATCAATTTCTTCAAAACCATTGTCATGCCGCTGCTGCCACGGGATGCCAAACTGGAGATGGAGAAGCCCGGCATCCTCACCTGGCGCAGTCTGGTGACCTTGCCACCGCAGGAACTGACTGGCGTTGAAAAGGAGGAGGGGGGTTCCTGATGGGACAGGATGCCTACTACTACCCGCACGCAGCGCAGCAGGCGATCCACAACGCCCGGGACCGCCGCTTCCGCATCGTATGCACCGGCCGCCGCTTTGGCAAGACGCTGTGTCTGGCGGCGGAGCTCTTTGACCACGGCGGCGGCACGCTGGCTGGCGACTATGGCTGGATCGCCCCGACCTACAACGTGGCGGAGCGTGGTGTCGAAGCCTTCCGTGCGATGGCCGATGGGTTTGCAAAAGTGTGCGGCCGCAACCCCTCGCGGGTGGAGTTTGCCGGGCCGATCGGTCCGGTGCGTGTGTGGTTCCTTTCCGCGGACAACCCCGACAGCATCCGCGGCTATGGGTTCAACGGCATCGTGATCGACGAGGCGGCCTCGATACCATCCGATGTGTGGCATTACGTGATCCGCCCGACCATTTCGCAGACACTGGGCTGGGCGGTGTTCTGCAGCACGCCGAAGGGCCGGAACTGGTTCTATGACATGCATACGCGCGGGTTAGATCCCACGGAAAAGGATTACCTCAGCTTCACCTTCCCCAGCAATGCCTCGCCGTACTTTCCGGCCAAGGAATGGGTTGAAGCCTGGCGCTCATTGCCCTCCGATGTGTTCCGGCAGGAATATATGGCGGAGTTTCTAGAAGACTCGGCCGGGGTGTTCCGCAATGTGGATGGGTGCCTGATTGTGGGTGGTGAGTCGGAGCCGGTCTCCCACCGTTCGGTGGTCATCGGCTGCGATGTGGCCAAGCACACGGACTGGACCGTGCTGATTGCCATGGATGCCGAAACGGGCCGCTGCTTTGCGTGGGAGCGGTTCAACATGCTGGACTGGCCGATCCAGAAGGAGCGGATCGTGGCGTTTGCCCGCCAGCACAAGGGCAGGCTGATCCTCGACGCCACCGGCGTTGGCGATCCGATCTATGACGACCTGAAACGGGTGCTGCCGGACATTGAAGGTTTCAAACTGTCACCCATCAGCAAGATTTCTTTGATCCAGCGGCTGATGGTGGCAATCGAGCAGCGGAAGATTGGCTGGCCGGCTGACTGGGAAATCCTGACGGCCGAGCTCAAACGCTACGAGTACCAACTCATGCCCTCCGGCGGCGTCACCTACAGCGCCCCGTCCGGCTATCACGACGACTGCGTCATTGCGCTGGCGCTGGCCAATCATGGCCGGTGGGAGGGCGAGACGATGGGGACGATGAAGGCATTTTTGCCAAGAAGGCGGCCACGTCCGCCGCTGTATGGCCGGGAGCGGGTGTTGTGGTGAGCCGTGTTTTGCAACCGTTTCTTGGTTGAATTTCAACCCTTTATTAGAGGGGTGTTATGCGGATATATCAAAAAATCAATACCAGGCGGGAGGCGTACAATCCATTGCGGGGGTTGTCCCTCGCGCGGGTGTCGTCCATGCTGGATGCCGGGGAGCGCGGTGATTATGCCGATCTCCAGTGGTTCTACCAGCAGATGGAACGCTCCGAACCCATGATCTTTGCCGTGATCCAGCGGCGGCTGGCCGCGCTGCTGTCCGTGGAGTGGGATATCCACACGCTTGAACAGTCCGACGACAAGCTGGCGCAGGAGCAGGCGGACTTTCTGCGCATGGCGTATGACGGGATTGAGAACCTGCGGGAAGCTCTGGCGTTTCTGTTCACCGGGTTCTTCCGGGGCTACGCGCATGTTGAGAAGCATTTCCTCAAGAGCGGGCTGATCGAGCGGCTGGAGCCGGTGGAGCAGTGGTTCTGGTGCCGGGCCGGGATGTTTGGCGACTGGCAGTACAATCCGTTGGCAATGGGCGGCTGGATCAACAGCGTACCGATCAATCGTGAAAACTTTGTCATTTTGGAGGCTCCGGCGTTGGACCGGATGCTGTCCATCCTGTACCTGCGCAAGACAATCAGCCAGCGCGACTGGGATTCCTACCTGACGGTGTACGGCATCCCATCCATCTTCATGGTCGGACCGCCGAATCTTCCGGCCGCAAAGGAAGCGGAATACCAGGCCATAGCCGATCAACTCCTGGGCAATGGCCGCGGCTACCTGCCCAGCGGCAGCGATATTCGGTACGTCAACGCGGATGGGAAACTGCCGCCGTTCCTGCAGCATATCGAATATGCGGATGAGCAGATCACGCTGCTGGGCACGGGCGGACTGCTGACCATGCTGGCGGAAAAGGGGGCAGGCACGCTGGCCGGCAACGCGCACATGGAAACTTTTAAGGAGATCGCCCGCGCTGATTCAATTGCGTTGGCTTCCGTCATGCAGCGGGATATTGACGCGCCGCTGCTGGAGCAGTTCTTTCCCGGCCAGCCCCAGCTTGCCTACTTCACCTTCGCACCGCCGATGTCGGCGCAATCGGCTCAGGTGACCGAGGATGTGCTGAGGCTGCGGAAGGCGGGGTACACCGTCACCCCGGCGGATGTGAGCGACAAGTCAGGGTATCAGCTGGCGGATGCGCAAGTCAAAGTTAGGGGTGCGGCATGAGCAAGCAATGGATACACGGGCATCAGCCGTTTGAACTGGCCGCGGATGGGTGGTCGCAGATCGCACCGCTGGGTGAGTTCTTCCACGGGGCGGATGTGATCCAGATTTTGGATGCTGAGGCTTGCATGAGCATGGTCGCCCGCTTCGATGCCGAGGCGGAGTCGCCGAATTTTGCCGGGCTGCTGGTGGATTTCGATCATCTCTCGCTTGATCTGTCTGCCCGGAGTGAAGCGGCGGGCTGGATCACCTCTTTGGCCTTCCGGGCTGAGCCTGCGGCGACTGCTGGGCTGTATGCCGCCATCCGTTGGACCGATGAGGGACAGGCGGCGATGACCGGCGGGCGGTATCGTTTTGTGTCGCCGGTGTGGTTGCGGGAGGACTGCGTGGACTTAGGGGCGGATGCACAAGGCCGGCAGCGGTTGCGGCCGGTGCGGTTGTTTAACTTGGCGGTGACGAACAATCCCAACTTGCAGGGACTGGCGCCGCTGTCGAATGCGGGTCAAAACAACCCGGCGTCGCCAGAAGGCTATGCCGGGTCAAACGAGGAGAACGGGAACATGACAAAGGTGATCGAGTGGTTGCAGAACCGGCAATGGGTGCAGGCCGGTGCGGATGAAGCGCAGGCAATGGCGGCAATGGCTGACCTGCCGACGCCGGAACAGTGGCGCGATATTCAGGCGGCGTTGGCGAATGCCCGGACGGAAGTCGAGGCGACCAAGACTGAACTGGCCAATGCCCGTGCCACGCAGGCGGACCGGGAATTGGCGGAGTTTGCGGGGTTGGTGGACAAGTCCTGGGAGTTCTGGAAGCAGCAACTGCTCCAGAACCGGGAGCAGACACTCGCCGTGTTGCGCGATTTGGTGGCCCTCCGTGCGGGGGCAAAGCCTGAACTGCCGGTAGTCGCCCCGGTGGTTGCTCCGTTGCACAACCGGCAGACGGTCCGTCCTGCGGTGGCGGGTCAGACGGAGTCCGCCGCTGTGCGGATACGCAACCGGGCACAGGAGATCAGCAAGGCGGAAGGCGTGCCGTTTTCGGCCGCATTCCGGCGGGCCGAAGCGGAGATCGTGGCGTAACGGAACGACACAGGAGGAGCTTTGACGATGAGTGTGGATACACAGAGCAATACGCGGGTTGGCTCGCTCGCGTTCCGTGCGCTGGAGCGGTTGACCGGCATGGAGGGGCGGTTGTGCTTTTTAGCGCCGAACACCGATCCGCAGTTTGCGGCGGATCCGGTCGGCGTCCTGCTGGCCACCGGGCAGACGGACATTGTGCCGTATGTCCTCATTGAGGGCGGCGCAGTGGGTGCGCGTTGCCAGGTGCTGCCGCTCCATGGCGGCGCGAATGTCCGCATCCTGCTCAGCGGGGCGTCGGTACTGCCGGGAAATCTGCTGGTGGTGGGTGATGGACTGGAGGATCCCGGCGCACGCGGCACGGTGTCAAAGTTCGAATCCGGCGCGGCGCATGAGCAGCGGGTGGTCGGGGTGGCCGAGGAACCGGCGGATGACGGTGCGCTGGTGCTGTGCCGTCCGTATCCGGAACTGTTCGGGCTGACCTATCCCGCGCCGGGCAACCTTATGGTCAAGCATCTGGTGTCCGTCGCGCTTCCTGCCGGGGCAACGACCGGGAGTGTCACAGGCTTGGGGTTGCCGTCGCTGCCGCTGGTTGTCGAGCTGAATGTCGAAGGTTCGGCAAATGGCGACTTTATTCTGGCCCGTGTGGTGGCGGGCAGCAAGACGCTCGACGGGTTCGCGTATGTGCTCAACTCAGCCCCTCCTGCGACGGGCTACACACTGAAAGGAAACATCATCGTATGAAAACACTGATTCCGATTCTGTTGTCGAGCCTGCTGGCCCTGTCGGCCAGGGCGCAAAGCTTTCCGCTAACAAACGCGGTGCTCAAGGGGCCGTTGAATGCCAACCTGCACCCGATCACAAATGCCTCGGACGTGATTCTGGCTGGCGGCGCATCGCTGTCCGGCGTTGCGGCCGCCGCATCGAACGCGGTGACGCGGTCCGGCGGCGGCAACATTGTGGGGCCGCTGACGGTCGGAGAATCGAACTCCGTGACCGGCCCGAACAGCTTTGCCATGGGCAAAAGGTCGCGCGCCACCGGGTACAACAGCTTTGCCGGCGGGCACGGCGCGATCGTGTCCAACAACGAGGCATTTGTGTGGGCGGCCACCTCGGCACTGCGTACGAATTCATACGATCACGGCGATGGCTCCTTTTCGGTCTATGCGCCCGCCGGAATCTGGTTCGGCAGTTCCATGCTCTACATCGACAACAATGGCTTTGTCCGGGCGCTGCCGCCGGTGGAGTACGACGATTGCCGCTATGGCGAGGACGGGTGGCACACGCTGGGTACGGACGCTTATCGCGTGGATCCCGGCGCGATGCCCACGTGGCCCGATATGACGTATTACCGGAACGGCGATGGCGACCCGGTGTCGTTCTGGGACTTTAATGGGGATAAGCAACCAGAGGTTAATCCGTGCGTGGCTTATTGGGGCGATACGCCACCTGCCGGTAGCGTTGGGCAACCGTGTTCATACTGACCATAAAGGAGAAAACGATGAAAAAGAGTCTTGTGATGGGTTTGGTTCTGCTGGGTTTTGCGGCGACAGCGCCCGCGGCTGATTGGGTGCTGCTTGAACGCACTGCCGGGGATTGGACGAACATGGTCCCGTCGAACACGGTTGTGGTTTCGTGGAGCAACAACGGGCTGCGGCGGCAGTATCTCTATCAGGGCTTCCGCAAGCCGTCCTCTTTCCCGGCGTTGTCCTACCGGCTTGAAAAGAGCCTGTTCGCGACGGGCTTTGCCAGCGTCGTCGAGGGTCAGGAAAAACTGATGCGGCAAGCTCTGGCTACCGGGCCTGAAGTCTCGTTGCACGCGCTTGAGGCCCCGTATGTGGTGCTGACCACCACGAACGGGCCGGGTGTTGGTGTGGCGGCGGACGCCAACGGCGATCTCGTGACGTGGACGGAACACGCGTCACCGTGGAACGCGGACGTGGCTTCCTCTAACCGCGTGGCCGCGCTCGGGGCAAGGAACCAGCTTCTCAGCGATACGCGCGACTTGAAGGCCTCTGTCACGAACAACATTGCCGAGGAACAGGCAATCCCCATCGAGGTCAGCACGAATGCGGTCAAGCAGCTGCGCAAGGAGCTGATCGACTTGGGGCAGGATGTCAAAACACTGCGCGGCATCGTTGCGCGGATGCTGAAACAAAACGAATAACGCGGTCAAAAAAAGGAGAAGTCGGATGAGTATGGATACGCAGTCGAATACGCGGTTTGGGGATCTGGCCTTCCCGGCGGGTGAAAACCTGACTGGACTGGAAGGGCGGCTCGTGAAAGTCGAGCCGGATGAGGATGACGTGGTGGTGGCATTGCTGCCCGAAGCGGCATCCGACCGGACGCCCTACGTCCTGGTCGAGGGCGGGGATGTAGGCGAGCCGGTGCGGCTGCAGCCGTTGGCGTCGGCGCAGAATGTGCGCCTGGTGCTCAAGGGCACGTCGGTCGTGGCAGGCGACGCACTGGTGCTGGTGTCCGGGTCCGGGTACTACGGCAAGGTCAGCGTCCTGCCCGCGACGCAGGGCACCTACCGCGTCGTGGCGATCGCGGAGGAAGCGGCGGCGGAGGGTGCGCTGGTGCGTGCCCGTCCTTGGCACGAGGTCGTGGTGGTTGCAGGTCAGCAGTAAACGTCAGTCAAAACAAGGAGAGCAAAAATGAGTCGTTTGAGTTCTATCAGTTCAAATCCCACCCTGCGCCAGTTCGCACAGGGTGCGGCGCAGAGCGCCATCATGCCGGTGGCGGACTTCCTGGCGCCGACCATCGAGGTGGCCACGAGTGTGGGCCGCTACAAGGTGTATTCCGAAAAGCACCGGTTCCACATCCCGGACACGCTGCGCACGCTGGGCGGGCGCGCGTCCGAGCTGCGGTTCGACGTGAGCGACGCGACGTACAACTGCGAGCCGCACGCGCTGGACTTCCCGGTGGACAACCTCGAGCAGCTGGAGGAATCCGGCCTTGAGAACATGCTGCGCGAAGGCGCAACGTCCGTTGCGGAAGTGGCCGCGCTGGCCCATGAAAAGACCGTGATCGATGCGGCCCTGGCCGCGGTGGGCGCGGGCACGGGCAAGACGTGGAACGCGGCGGCCGATCCGGTGGCGGACATCGACGACACCATCCTGAGCGTCATCAAGGCGGCCAAGTATGGCTCGCTGATGGGCGTCGGCGTCCTGTTCGGTGCCACGGCGTGGAAGATCTTCAAGAACCAGGCTGCTGTGCGCGGCCGGTTCGTGGTCGGCAACGGCTCTGCCAAGTCCGGGCTGGGGCTGGCGGTGCCCACGGAGGCGTCGGCGGGTCAGATGTTCCTTGGCACACCTGAGGTGCGCACGTCGTACATGATTTACGACGCGGCGGCCGAGGGGATTGCCGAGAGCGTCCACTTCCTGCTGGACAACGCCGTGCTGGTTTTTGCGCGCAAGAGCCAGCCGACGCGGCGTGATCCGTCGTTCATGAAGACATTCCGTCTCATGGGCCAGTATATGGTCCCCGGGTCGTACACCCGCGACGACGGCCGCGTCGAAGTGGCGAAGTTCGACTGGTCCGAGGACGTGAAGGTCACGAACTCGGCCGCGTGCGTGCGGCTGAACATTTCAGCCTCGTAAGCAACCGTAGCCGGTCCCGGCACATCCGGGGCCGGCTGCCTATTGAAGGGGGTGGGTTATGGTGGCCGTCAACTGGTACTCGGTAACGCCGTATAACGTCCGCGACACCATGCCGATCGACATGCAGGGTATCTATGACGCTTGGGTGGCGATGAATCCCGCCAAGGCGATGGCGCTGACCAAGATCATTTCACGCGTGGTGGCGTTCGTTCGCACCGTGGCCGCGAATGACCCGGACTTAGAGATGGATCCGGACGTCAGTAGGGTCCCGTTCTCGCTGGCGCAGCATACGATCACGCTGTGTCTATTCCATCTCAAGACGGAGATGGGCGTCATTATGACTGACGGGGATTACGTTTCATTCAGCCGGGCGGAGATCGCGCTCAGGCAGGGGTTGCGGGCCGGGGTGCTTGACCTGACTGGGCCGACGGTTGCGGCGGCAGCAGGATCGCCTTCGTACCAGCAACCGGAGGGAACTGACAATGGCTGATCCATGCTTGCACGAACATGACTGGGGCAAGATCGAGGAGTGGCGCACGGACACCAGCGCCAAGCTGGACAAGATCCTCGAACAAACCACCGCGCACAACGGGCGGATGCTGGCGCTGGAACGGTGGCGCACGGTGTTGACCACCGCCGTCACCACGCTGGTGCTGTCCAATGCCGGGAACATCGGCGCTGGGCTGAAGTCGCTGAAGGAGTTGCTGCAATGAGCGGCCGCTGCGGCATTCTGGGGTGCGGCAAGGGGCGCAGCGAGGGGCTTAGCCGCAAGATCGAGCTGGACCGCATCCTCATGTCTTTCGACGTGCTGAACGTGCCAAAGGATATCCGGGTGCTGATCCTCGAAGCGCTGAACTCCGACAAGTGGGATTGGTTCAAGGACTGCGACGGCTGCACCGGCGTTTCGGAGATGTACTGGCCGACGATCTACTTTCCGCCCTGCCTGCGCCATGACTTCGACTGCACACCGGGCGTGGGCACCCCGCGCTGGGTTGCCAATGCGCGGTTCTACCGCATCCAGCGCGCCTATGGCGTCTCTGCCCTCCGCTCAGGCATTCGCTGGCTGGGCGTCACCGTGGCGTGGTATGGCTGGCTGAAGTGGACTTAACTGCGAACACCCGGCGTGTCCGGCGGTGCGGAGCGACGTGCGGACGACGCCGTTGTTCGCACACTCATTCATTTCTCCACGTCGAAACGACTCAGGAGACTATCCCAATCGTCAACAATGATAATCTTCCTATCACGAAAACCCTTGAGTGTAGCCTTAACGCTTTGGGTGATTCTGTCCGCAAACCCAGTCAATTGGTTTTCAGCAGCGAGCGAAAGCGCCTCTGTATTCCCCTGAATATGCCGGAGTTGAGCCGTCTCGTCTCTTCGTATCTGGCGCAACAGCATCGCCGTTGCAGCCATCGACTGATCAAATGTCGCACCATCACGGCGGCGCACCTCCGGCACTTCCTTCGTGATGTCTTCGTCAAAAGGAGTGAGGAAGGCCATGCACTGGAGATAAATCAGATTGAAGGGCAGATTCGTAAGGAACTCACGACCAAGAAGTGTACTTTCGTCGGAGACTGTGATTGACTCAATGTGGTCATCTTTCAACTTCACGCCCTCCGGTGACGCGATGACATCGGCCAGTAGCATGTCATTGAGTGACTTGCGCGAGACGCAGTCAGGATGGCCCAACTGGTCTAGCATTGAAAGGAGTTTGTCGACATTTCGATCAGAACAGGACAACATGCGCAAGATGTACCATCTATTCAGGGAATTCGCGAAGTGACTGCCTGTACCGCAGGAGAACAAGTTTAGAAGCATCTGATCGGGGGGTGGCGCAACGAGGGCATTTGAGTCGCGTAGTATGGAGCGTAGAATGTCGTGTTGCGAAAAATGTACGTCTGCATGCCCCTGAGAAAAGAAGTTAACGTAATCGCACCATTCAATCGCACGAGAACGGAGACACGCGAGAAGAAATTCAGACTGCCGCCTCATGTCAAAACTGGAAAGACGAGCCATAACAACGTCGTTGTTTTGGTCGCTGTAGTTCTGATTGAATCTGTGCAACATCTGGGTAAGCGCTGTCTTCGGCACATCTAACGTTTTCCCGTCATCCATAGTTATGTTATAACGGTCGGCAGTCAATTCGCTGTCAAAAGAACGAATGCGGGCCGCAAGAAATGCATGCAACGGGGGCGGAAAGATTCGAACTCTGGGTGGATCAGTGAATGCTTGGACAACGCTTTCCTTGTACACCTTATCAAGCAAATAGGACCTTACTCCCAGAATGAACACGACTTTGTCTATGCTCCGTATCCAGTCCAGTTTATGTCGTGCGAGCATGTAGAAACGATCCTGCAATGTCTGCGGCGTCTGATCCACATTGTCCATAACGAAAATGAAGGACACTCCGCACTTCTCGGTAAGATACTCCACAAGGGTGCGATTAAAATCGTGATATTCTTCATCTGCCGCGTAGGAAACATAACTATTGTTGAACTCTAGGAGCCACTTGATGATAGCACGCGGCCTCTCATTGCGGGGGAAGTCGCGCTCAAGTTCCTCGATTGCGACGGGATTTCTCCTGTGCTGGTGCCTGGCTACCTCAAAGAGGTAGGTAGGCGAAAGTGCCCAAGGAAATGCAGCTGTGAGCGCGCGGTGGATCTTGTTGTCGTAATCGTTTTCAATGTTGCTTCCAAAACCGCTCAACCCCATCGACACACGAATCACAATGTGCCTTGGAAACAGGGTTGGTTCCGTCTTGGGAAGCCAATGGTAGAAAAAGTGCCGAAGGAATGTGGTCTTGCCGTGGCCTGTCTGACCATGAACTAAAATCACCTGTTTGATGCCATCAATCGGGTCCGCCTTCAACTCTCGCAAGAGTTCGGCTTCAGGCGGTTCGCCAACCTCATGAAGACGGCCAGCCGGGCACGTTCGTTCGGGCACGTACCACGCCCAGTCGCTAATCCTGTGGCGCACATCTTGGACAGGGTGTGGGATGCCTTTGCCTTGAAGAAGTTCGGGGCCAATGTACATCACCTCTTCGGTAATCGCAGACTCGATCTCCTTAATAGTTGTGGGTTTTGCCTTGTCGGAGAGCATCCTCCGAAGTTGCTGCGAAAATGCTCTCCAGAAAGCGTTGGTGAACTGCCCGAAGTTTCGCGCAATCAAGTCCGGTACAATGGCCGAATAACGCATGGATAACTCCTTTTCCGTTTCAGGCATGTGGAGGTAGTTGCAGGGGAACACGGAACTTAATCCTGTTCTGTTGTGTATCGGTCGCGGTTGAGGCACCTTGCGAACCCAACCCGAAGGAAGCGATCACGATTCCGATCGTGCCTTTTGTCTTCGTCCCTTTTTCCGTGGAGACACAAAGGTCAAACTCAACCATGTCAATCAGGGAATTGGTTGATGCATCGTGCAGAGAGGATTCAAGAATGGAGCGACCGATCATGGCTCCGCACGGGTTGACCCGCGCCCCCTTCTTTATCACGGCTTTCTGGGCACGAGCGACGCCTGCGACGATCTCGCTCATGGTGGTTGCTACAAAGTCCGAAAGTCTCATCCGTGTTCTCCTTTCATGCGAACAAGTGATTGAGTGGGTTTCTGTCTTTTCACACAGGTAAGACTGTTGTCAAACTATGCGTGATGTTTTCATCAACCTGCCCGAATGCTAGACCGTCAAATCCGGTTTGTCAATCTCCACCGGGTTGTTTGAGGCTCACACCTGCGCCGCCAGCTTCCGCAATCGCGCCTTGTCTTTGTCCGTCGCCGTTTCTGCCGCCACTTTTGCCGACAGTGCTTGCAGTTCGGCGCCGGGCGTCATGGCGTTGTCACCTTCGGGTCCGCCGGTCAGAACGGGGGGCAATGCGTCGGAAAGTGCATTGCGCAGGGTTTCACAGCCCGGCTTGAAATAGTGACGCAGGACCATTTCTAGCGTGCGATGGCCGGTCACGGCCCTGACAAGCTCTATCGGAACACCGGCGGACAATGCTAGCGTGCAGAAGGACGTTCGCAGGGCGTGCCAGTCGTAAAGGCTTGCGGAACGGCATCCGTTTTTGCGCGGCCGACGGGTTGAAGCCTCGATGATTGCCTTCAAGTCTTGTCTTGCCGCTTGACGGATCACCGGCCGCCCAATCATGCTCGATACATCGGACAGCCAACCCGAAACAGCCCCCTTCGATGTGGACATGGCAGCCGCAATCGTTCCCAAACTGGCTCCGTCCATGTAGCGGGTGAAAGCTTCTGTGATATGCGCTTTGCGCTCTCCATCAGGCAACCCTTTGATGGCGGTTATGCCGACGGTACGTATGGTTTCGGGATCTTCAATCTCCAGAGGTGTTGCGGTGTTTGGGCTGTTGGCCAGCGCCTGCGCCGCAATCGACTTAAACCGCCAGGTCAACCCGTGGGGGTTCGCTTTCAGCATCTTTGCGGCGACCGGGAAACAATATCCCTTGTGTGCCCCCGGTGCGGCGTCTAAGACGGCGCGCATGGGGCTGAATAGCGGCAAGTTAACCGTTGCCCCGGTTTTTGACGTGTGGATGGTTACAATTCCGGATGCCAGATCAACCGATTCCCAGCGCAACCCACAAGCGTCGGCTCGGCGTAATGCCGTGCAGGCGGCCGTAACAATCGGCCCGTGTAAGACTCCGCCATAAGCCTCGCGTGACACATCGAACAAACGCTTGAGTTGTTCGGGTGTGAACGGGACACGGGAAATGACACCTTCAGTTTCGGCATCTCCTGCCGTTCGACTTGTGACAATGGTGGCAAAAGGGTTATAGGTTCCAGGCGGTAGGAAGCGGGCGCAGCAGGATCGTAACAAGCTAAGCCGTACACGAACCGTGCTGGGTGCCAGTCTATTCCGTTGCGTCTCGGCGAATGCCCCCGCATCTTCGGCGGTCACCTCATAAAGCCATTTCGCCTTCGGCTCCGTCTTGGAACGCCGTGTGGCCATGAAATCAGTAAAATCCTGGCAGACTTTGCGCATCACGGCGGCGTGCCGTTCCGCCAAAGGCCGCGCCCTTGCCAAAGCGAGCCAACGTTTGCCGATTCCATCAATGCGAACGTGCTCCACCGCGTGGCCGGTCTTTTCCACGATCATTCGTTCGATCAAATGTTCGGCACGCCCTTTTTGGCGAATTTCTTCGACCATGCGGGAAAGTATTTGTACGGCTTTGTTACGGCTCCGCTCAAAGTCCTCATCGCCCAGATCGCGAAAAGAACCAGATTCTGGTGGGGTGCCGCGCCATCTTACACCCAGATTGACACTCCTTTGGGTGTCATTAATTTTGTAAACGCCATACCAGTGTGCCCGTGGTTTTCCATCTCGCTGCCACAATAACCTGACGCCCATTTTTCACCTCTTCTTTAATCAAACTGTTTGCAACAGTATGCGACAAGATAAAGCGCAGAACAAGAGGAAAGTGTACAAAAGGGTGTACACAAGCCTTTTTTTAAGGGGTAAAATCTATAAATGATTATTTTTATTGGGATATTTTGTTGTAGGTGTTCGCATTGTGGTTCTGAATGTCGCGGGTTCGAATCCCGTCGCCCGCCCCAAGTTTTCCACCAAAAACCCTCGGATTCATTAGGAAATTCGGGGGTTTTGCTTTTTGGGCCGAAAACTGCAACTTGTTGAAACAAGGCGAAACTGGGGTGCGAAACACACACACATCCCCATACACATTTTTTACCGTATACATGTTGAAACCATTTGAATCCTTTGCATGCCTCCATGTGCGTTGCGGGCCGCGCCTCTTCAAATCCTCTTTCTTTCTTCCGGTGTCTTGCTAGACTGTGTCCACGATGAATGCTCAACGTAAATCCGGTGTGACTTCGTTCCGGGAGAAGGCCCTGCTGGTGCAGATGGTCTATGACCGTGACGCCAAGGAGGAGGCTGAGGCCTCGCTGGCGGAATTGGAGCGGTTGGTGGACACGGTGGGGGCGACCGTGGTGGGGTGCATCACCCAGCGCCGCGAACGGCCGACCGCCAAGTATTTTGTGGGCGAGGGCAAGGTGGAGGAGATCCGCCTGGCTTGCGAGCGGACCAAGGCGAAGGTGGTGGTGTTTGACAACGAGCTCTCCGCGGTGCAAGTGAACAATATCGACCTGGCCATCGGGGTGCATGTCATCGACCGCACGGAGCTGATCCTGCAGATCTTCGCGCAGCGGGCGCAGTCGGCGGAGGCCCAGATCCAGGTGGAACTGGCCCAGCTTGAATACCTCATCGGCCACATCCCGGTTTCCGAGAAGCAGGCGCGGTTCAAGGGCAACATCGGCATGCGGGGGCCGGGTGAAAGCCCCTTCCTGCTGCGCCAGGCGACCATGCGCCGTCGTATCGGCGAGCTGAAGAAGAAGCTGGAGGTGGTCCGCGCGCGGCGGCTGCGCGGCCGTGGCAAGCGCAACTGCCCGTCCGTTTGCCTGGCGGGCTACACCAATTCCGGCAAATCCACCCTGCTGCGGTCCATGTCCGCGGATGACAAGGTGTATGTGGATGACCGGCTCTTCGCCACGCTGGACACCAAGACGCGGCAGATCTACCTGGATGAATCGCGGACCATCATGCTGACCGACACTGTGGGCTTCATCAGCAACCTGCCGCACGGGCTGGTGGCGTCGTTCCGCGCCACGCTGGAGGTGGCGGTCACGGCGGACCTGCTGCTGGTGGTGGCGGATGCCGCCGATCCGCGCATGGACCGGCAGCTGCAGGTGGTGGATGAGACGCTGGAGGAGATCGGCGCCAGGGAGGTCCCCACGCTGCTGCTGCTCAATAAGTGCGACACCCCGGAGGCCGCGGCGCTGCTGCCGGGCTGGCTGGCACGTTGGCCGGATGCCATCCCCATTTCCGCCCTGCACAAGGAAGGCTGGGCGCGGCTGAAAACACGGATCAAGGAGAAGCTGGCATCATGCTCCGCATCGTAGCCACGCCCATCGGCAACCTCGGCGACATGACCGAACGCGGCCTGCAGGCCCTGCGCACGGCGCAGGTGCTGGCGTGCGAGGACACGCGCCGCACCCGGATATTGCTGACCCATTTCCAGATCCCCGCGCCGCCCGTGATGCTCTCCTACCGGCAGGGCAATGAGGAGCGGGTGGGCGAACGGCTGGTGGCGGATGCGGCCGCGGGCCGCGAGGTGGTGATCTGTTCGGACGGCGGCTACCCCGGCATCAGCGATCCGGGCTACCGGCTGATCCGGCTGGCGGTGGAGCACGGCGCGGTGTTTGAAGTCATCCCCGGCGCGTCGGCGGTGCATCTGGCGCTGATCTATTCCGGCCTGCCGACCTCCAGCTACACCTTCAAGGGGTTTCCGCCGCGCAAGCACGGCCTGCTCGTCCGCTTTTTTGCCGCGGAGAAGGATATGCCGCACACCATGGTGGTGTTCGAGTCCCCGTTCCGTGTGGCGGCCTGCCTGGCCACGGCGCAGGAGGCGCTGGGCGACCGGCAGGCGGCGGTGTGCGTGGAGCTGACCAAGAAGTTCGAGCGCATCGCGCGCGGCCTGCTCAGCGAACTCAAGGTCCGGTTTGAAAAAGAGAAGATCAAGGGTGAAGTCACCCTGGTCATCGCCGGCAACCATCCCAAATTCGCGGGCGAAACGCCGTCATCCGATGCGGATTGCAGCGATGAACCGGCGGAGGATGAATCAGGTGAATATGGTCCGACGGGGGAAAAGGCAGAATGAGCACGGATTCGACGAAGCCGATGTCGCCGGGGATGCGGTTTTTTTTCGGCAGGATTTTTCCGCTGATTTTCGTGATTATCGGTGCGCTGGTGCTGTATTCCGGGTTCCGTGATCTCCAGCGGGCGAAGGCAAGCACGACATGGCCAACGGCCCGGGGGGTGGTTCAACGCTCCTCTGTGGAATATCACCGCAGCAGCAAGGGTGGCGGGACATACCATGCCGAAGTCATGTATGATTTCACAGTCAGTAAAACAGTTTTTAGCAGTGGTCGTGTCGCCTTTGGTGATTATGGTTCAAGCAACCCGTCGCATGCCCGGCACATTGTGAACAACTATCCCAAAGGGAAAAGTGTTCCCGTGTATTACATGCCGGAGAATCCGGATGTGTGTGTGCTGGAGCCCGGGCTTAAGGGCCAGACATGGGTGGTCCCTGTTGTTGGTTTTGTTTTCTTCGCCGTTGGAAATCTCATGGTCATCTTTTTGCCGCGGACGATGAGGAAAGAAACAACGGATGACGCAGTCGCGCAGGTTAATGAAGCATGAACAGGTGCGTCATGATCTGGCAGGGAATAAAATGAAAAACCTCGTGTATATGACGAAAAATTTCACATTGTTCCATTTTCTCTGGGTTTTTGCGGGAATCACAACTGGGTCCTCTTTTAGTCTCCTTGACTCTGTGAACGTAAATGTTTTTTTAGGTAATCTCGTGTTTGGGCTTATCTTTAATCTCATACCTGCTGTTGTATTCACGGCATGGATTTCATACCGCCAAAAGAAAGCCAAGGCGACGGTGCCATTCCTCTTCATCATCCCGGTGGTCGCTGGCATAGCCATCAGCACTTTGAACCAAGTGCCTTTCTTGCTTATTAAAGTTTTTTCTAAAGAGTCGCCGGTTCCTGTGGTAATCGGGACGTCTTTGTTCTGGCTGGGAGTGATAGTCTTGGCAGACGTATCTTTCTGGGGGTGCAGCAGGCTTCCCCAGCCACCTGCTGAGGGCGATTCCTCAACTAAAGGAGAGACGGGTCTCGGAACGCCGGAGAAGTGATGTTGGATACCAAGGAGGAAAAATGATCAAGGTGTTTGCAGCGCTCGTCGGCAGCCTTCTGTTTTCATCTCTTTCATCCGGGGGGCAACATCAGTTCCGGATGAGCCTGGATGACCGTTTTGTCGTGGCGGATTCCGAGAAGTGGAGCGTGGCCGTCGAAAGACAGTTATCCTTGCGTTTCGCCGACGTCAAAATCACGCCGAAACAAGGTCATGGCTTCAGTCTCATGTTGTACTTCAAATGCGACACCCCCGACCTTGCGGAGTTTGACACGCCAGAGAAGATGAAAGAGGCTGTTCGATCGTCCTCTGAAAAGTATCTTTCTGGCACCGTCGAAAAAGCCGTCGAGCTGAAGGAGTTGAATGCTAAAGGGTGGTATGGATTCTATACCACGCTGACCGACAAAGAAGTGGCCGAAAAAAAGAAAATTCCGGATGGGGAGTTCAAGTATCTCATGCGGGGCATGATCCGGCTCACCCCTGACAGTGCGCTGGGGTTCAGCCTGATGACCAATGAGCTTGGTACGCCCGAATACAAAGAGCTGATGAGCTTCATCCTCGGTTTTGCCAAGCAGAAGGAATGATCATAATTAAAAGGAGATCAACGATGAGCGATAAAATGGTGGAGTTCAAGGTGGTCACGGTGGTGGCCAAGGCGAATGTTTATTTTGACGGCAAGGTCGTGAGCCACACGATCCTCCTGGCGGACGGTTCGCGCAAGTCCGTGGGGGTGATTCTCCCGGGAAAATTCCATTTCGGGACGGACAAGGCGGAGCGGATGGAGATCACGGAGGGCGCGTGCGGGGTGAAGGTGGACGGCCAGACTGGGGTCGCCTGCTATGCGGCGGGCCAGCAGTTTGAAGTGCCCGCCAAATCAGGCTTTGACATTGAAGTCAAATCCGGGCTGTGCCAATATATCTGCACGTTTATTGGTTGATCCTGGAAGCGGGTGGAAGCCTGACGTTGGCCGCGACGATTCGCTTTTGGCCTGGATATCCGGGATGCCCCTGCGCCTTTTTTAAGGCTTGTGTTTTGATTTTTGTTGGGGCACGCTCTGGACCATCAAAACGGTTGGTCTGTTTATTAAGGGAGTGTGGTCGTAATGAATGATGTGAATTTGTTCGAGATGATGGTCCATGGCTGGCCGGTGCTCAGCGTGTTGCTGGTGATGTCCATTCTTTCAATCACCATTATCCTGGACCGGGTGAGTGTGATCCGCCGCTGCAAGATCAACGAGCGCTCTTTCATGGGGCACCTGCTCAAAATTCTCGCCGAATATGGTCCGCAGGCTGCGCAGGAGTATTGCAGCAAATATAATTTCCCCATTGCCATGGTGTCCGCTGAAGTGCTGGCGCAGTCCGGCAATCGTGCCGCCAAGGAACGGGCCATGCAGCATGGCATACAGGCGCAGACGCGGGAGCTGGAATCCATGGTGCCTGTGCTTGGCACCATCGCGGGGACCGCACCGTTTGTGGGTTTGTTTGGAACGGTCATCGGCATCATCAAGGCATTTGCCAGCATTGCGGCCAACAGCGGCGGCGGACCTCAGGTGGTGTCCGCCGGCATCGCGGAAGCATTGATCACGACCGCATGCGGGCTGATCGTCGCCATTCCGGCCTTGATCGGGTACAACTATTGCATCCATATGAGCGAGGTGCTGATGACGGATGTTGAACTCCTTGTCTTCGACCTGGTCGAGGCGTTGTGTCCGGAAAGCACGGCGAAGTGAAAACGCCCTTCAAGACCACCCGAAAACAGCGGCTCATGACGGAGATCAATATGATCCCGTTTATCGATGTGTCGCTGGTGTTGCTGCTGATTTTCATGATCATGACTCCGCTCATGGTGCAGTCGCAGCTCAAGATCAACCTGCCGAGCACCAAGAATGCCCAGCAGGATCCGCTCAGCAAGCAGGCCATCCAGGTGGAGGTGGATCGGAAGGGCATCGTCTATCTTGCCGGGCAGCCGGTTGGTCCCGACCAGCTGGAGAATCGTTTGCGTCAGCTATTGCTCGATCCCGGCCAGCCGTTTGTTATTGAGGCTGACAAGGATGTGCCGTTCCAGCACGTGGTCACCGTCATGGATGCCGCCAAGCACGTGGGCGCGACCAAGCTTTCCGTTTGCGTCAGGAAGGCGTCCGGCCGCGACAGCTCCAAATAACACGTGATAATTTCATCCTCGTGCAGTCATTCATGGCCGGTGCGCTTACGGGTGTCCATCGGTGTAATCTGACTGCAGTCCTGCCCTGCATCAAGGCCGGGTCAGCTCCTGGATGCCGTCTTTCGCCCCGTGTTTCACGGTATACATCAGGTCGTCGGCGATCTTGAGCGCTTCCTGTGCGGATTTCGGGGCCTCGGTGAACGTTACCAGGCCGATGCTCATGGTGATGCGTCCATATTGGGTTCCAACTGAATGTTCGAGGTGTTCCCGGAACCTTTGCAGGACATGCTGGGCCTCGGGCAGGCCGGTCTCAGGAAAGAGGATTGCGAATTCATCCCCGCCGAGCCGCGCCACGTCGTCGAGCGTGCGTGTGCTCTCCTTCAGGACCTTTGCCACATGTGACAGCACCTGGTCGCCGGCGCTATGGCCGTGGTTGTCGTTGATCGTCTTGAAATTATCAAGGTCCAGATATGCAAGGCTGAAGGGATGGCGGTAGCGGCGGAGCCGGGCGATTTCCGCCTCCAGCTGTTCCGTGAAGCTCCGGCTGTTGGCCAATCCCGTGGTGGGGTCGGACCGGCTCAGAACCGCTTCGCGCATGAAGGAGTTCTGGAGTTCGCTCAGGGCCAGCGCAACCAGCAAGAAGAAACCCCAGCGCAGGACGACATTCCAAACGATGACCAGAATATCCATCTCCATCGGCCGCACGGCGAGTTCCACCCAGAGGAGCACCGCGGCTGCAAGGATGGAGATGATGATCCCGTTGCGGCGCCCGGTTCTTGCCGTCACCAGGTAGATGGGAATCAGGTAGAAAAGCGACAAGCTCATGTGGTAGCCGTTCAGGTAGTCAAGATGCCCGATGATGGCCAGCAGCACCACGCCAAGGGGAATGGCCAGTTGCTGCGGGATGAATTCAAGGATTCGGAAGACGCCGCGCTGTCGCATCATTGGTTCACTTCTCCGCTCTTTTTTCAGCCGTACCCATTGAAACACGTCCTCCGCTTATTTGGAGAGCGCCTTGCCGACGACCAGCATGACCGTCGACAGGGCGCAGGCGACGAACAGCGCCTCCAGGCGCAGGAATGAGGCGCTGCTGGATGTTGCGCCTGTCCGGTTGAACAGCGCGATGGCGCATGCGATTGAAACCAAAATGCCAATGCCGCCGATTTTCCTTTTCATGGTCTGTTCCTCATATCCCTTGCGTTTCCGACGCGTCCATTGAAGACTCTATACATAGAATATACAGGATAAGATGTGGAAGCCACCGAATTATCCTGTCCATTCTGTTCATCAATGTTTTATCTTTTTTTGGGCGAGTGCTATTTCGCCTGGAGCCAGCCTCGCTGGTCCTGGTAGATGACCTTGCGCCAGTCGCCGCTGGTCTCCACCACGGTCACGCGGCCGGTTGCAGGCACGGTGAACAGCTCCAACGAGGTTTCGGCTGGCGCGAGCCGGGCGGGTTGCGGATGTGTGAGTTCCCATGCCGCGCCCTGGCGCGCATCCATGAGCCGGCGCAGCGGCAGGAATCCCGCCGATGCGGCGACCAGGACAACGATGATCATGGGGACACGCATCCGGCGCAGCGTGAAGGCGCCTGCCAGCAGCATCAGGACCCCCGCAGCGTAGAATGCCTGCCATCCATGGGTTTTCCACCATGCCTGCGCCGGCAGTGTGAATCCGTTTGTCTCAGGCTTGGTGGCTGTGCCTGCAGCGGGGCGGAAGGGTTCAAACCGGTCGGTGGCACGCGCCTGGAAGACGAGCCGGAATGGGCCTTGCGTGGCGGTGACATAGCGTCCGGCATCCGGGTCAAACGAAGTGAAGGTGATGGCCGGGATTTCCGTGGCCTGTTCGTTTTGTGGAATCAGGATCTGTTCGAATTGGTGTCCGGTTTGAGGTCCGGTTGTGACTGGTTTGACATCGTAGATTTTGAAGCGCGGCGCGTTGTCCAGCCGTGGCGGCTGGATCGCATCCAGATTGCCTGTTCCGGACACCGTGCAGGCGAGTGTCACCAGGTCGCCCGGCGCCAGCGCTGTGGGATGGGGCGCGGCGGTGAATGTGAAGCGGCCGACCGCTCCTGAAAACGCGGTACCCGGTGGCGGAGGCGGCAGCGGCCGGATGTCCAATGCCAGCGGCGCGACGTTCATCCAGCGTTCCTGGCGTTCCCATTGCGGGCCGAACAGGGTCATCACGCGGTTCAGCACGGTCACCTTCAGGTCCGGTTTGACCACGAGGGCGCCCGCGGCCAGGCCGCATGCCTCGCATTGGAAGGTGCGCACGGTGACCATCCGGCCGGTTTCGCGTTCCTGCCGCATCGGCAGCTCGCGGAACGGGCCGGCCTTCAGCGTGGCGGGGTCCGGCATGTTGGCCATTTGAAACGACGGATCCAGCCGGACGTTGGCCGCGCGGATGGTGAGGATCAGCCGGAAGTTCTGCTTTAAGAACAGCGCCTCCGGTTCAGCCGTGAGCGTGGCGGCGATATATGCCTCGCCATCCGTGGTCTGGGCCTGGCCGGGCATGGCCAGCAGCGCAACGAGGGGCAGGACGGAAAGATGCCGGAATATGTTCATGGGCCCTCCGGTGCGACTGTGGCGGCGGGCGCTGGCAGGGGAACCCATGGATGGTCGATATCCTGTTTCTCCCGCAGCCACGATGATGCGACGCTGGTGGAAAAGAAGATCAGCCCTGCAACGGCCAGGCCCAGCAGCGTGCCTGCAATGTCGCCCGGACGGAACCGGCGCAGCAGCAGGGCCAGCCAGGCGAGCGTGAAGAACAGTGCGCAGAGGGTCATCCGTGCCGACAGGCTGATTTGATAGTGGGCAAAGAGCAGCGGCCGGTACCAGGGCAGGTTGCCGGCAAGGTCCGTCCCGCCCCGCGCAAACGCGAGCTTCAGGTTGTGCTCAACGTCCGGCTGTGCGCCCAGGTAGCGTTCCGCGCGGAGCAGGGACTGGATGGCGTCATCATATTCGCCCGCCAGCAGCTGGGCGGTGCCGCAGTTGTAGAAAAGCGCGCCGTTGCGCGCCCCTTCCTCGATGAGGGCATGGTAAACCGAGGCGGCATCGCGGAAGTCGTTGGTGGAGCGGGCGGTGGCCATGCGGCTTTGCGCCTCTTCCCACCGGAAGAAGCTGGGATCCGCCTGGGCCTGTGCGGCGGCGCCCAGCAGGATCAGCAGCATGAGCGCACCTGTGGTTTTTCCGGACGCGGCGCTCTTTTGTTTTTCAATGGTCTCCAGCAGGTGGCGCAGGGACGCGAAATCATGGGGTGCGGCGGCAGGCGGCCGGCCCGCCTCCGTGTAGGCGGCATTGAAGCAGGTCTCCAGTGTTTTTGCAAATGCATCGGCGGTTTCAGGCGCAATGCCGCTGCGGCGCAGGTGCGCGCCCGCTTCCTGCGGGGTCAGGGATGCTTCGGGGATGTCAAAACGATGGGCCAGATAGAGCCGCAGCTCGCGGCTGACCAGCGGCGTGGCGGCCGACGGGTCACGGTGCGCCGCGCGTTCGGCGGCGTTCAATCCGTGCAGCGCATGTTTCAAGGCATGCCTGCGCACGGTTGCCGTGCGCCGGGCTTGTCGCGAGCGTGCCCGGGCGCGCAGACCCAGCGTCAGCCCATAGACGAGCGGGCCGGCCAGCAGGAGCGGCAGGTTCACGGGCCAGTTGAACAGCGGGGCCGTGCCGGTGCCGTCCGTGTCCGCCATGAGAGGCGCCACCGGCAGCCGGCGTGTGGCGGCGGCATTCTCGGCGGTGTTCGTGACGGTGCGGATCATCATGCTTTCCGCCATTTCCACGGCCGGATTGACACGCAGGGGGATGGGTACGGTCTTGACGGTCTGGTAGGCCGCGCGGGCGGTGTTGTAGAAGGCCGCTTCCAGCGGCGGGATTTCCAGCGTGCCTTCATGCAGCGGGCGGAGGGTGTAGCTGAAGACATAGGCCTTGTCTTTTTTCTGGCTCTGCACCGTGTCGCTGTACAGACGGAAGTCCTGCAGCAGGGCGGGCGAGGCGGCCAGAGGCAGCGGCTTCAGCATGTTCAGGTTCGCGTTGCCGGACACCCTCACGGTGAGGGTGAGCGGATCGCCCACCTTGCAGGTCTGGGTGTCGAGCGTGGCGGTCACCTCCAGGTTGGTGCCGATGGCGCCGATAAAGCTGTCCGGACGCCCCTGCTCGGGCGGCGGTACCACGCGCACGGTGAACGCCGGGCCCACGGTGAAGACCGGCCTGACCGATGCCTGCCTCTGGTCGTTCACCTGTTCCACGGCGCTGCCCTTGAACACCACGGGGCCAAAGGTGTAGTTGCCTTCCGCGCGCGGCGTGTAGCGCAGCTTGAGGGTGTAGACCATGTAGGGGAGCCCGTTGGTGATGGCCGAACCCTTTTCGAACATGAACTTGGCGGGCTGCTGGGGGTTGAAGCTGCCCATGTTGAAAAAGTCGCGGAACGGGTCGCTTTGGATGGTGTATTGGTTGATCGTGAATCCGGGCTTGTCCTGCTGTTTGAGCAGCAGCGCGTCCAGGATCTGCTTGATGTCGGGGCTGTCCATCCCGTCAATGGGTTTTCCATCCAGATAGGGGATTTCAAGCTGTGGCGGATCGCCGGGCAGGATGGGGTCATAGGCCGAAAATTGCCCATCCAGCTGGCGGATCCAGATGGTTAGCGTGAGGTCAAACGGCTCGTCCACCAGCAGGGATTCGCGCGAGGCGGAAAGATGGACCCGCACGCGGTCCTGCTGCTCCATGCCGGACACCCGGACCATCTGCCCCGGATGGGTGAGCGTTTTACCGCCGGCATTCACCGTGATGGGGCCGGCGCGGAAATCCCCGGCGGATGCGGGTGTCAGTTCGTAGGTGAAGGTCCGGCTGACCTTTTTCTCCTGGTGGAACTGGCCGTTGATCAGGGTGATGTTGACCGAGCTGCCGCCCTGGCTGCCGCGGGAGCTGATGGTGGCATTGGCGATGGCGGAGAGGTCGGGGGATGCCTGGTCATCCCCGTCGACCTGGACGGTCAGCAGGACGGATTCGCCCAGGTAGATCTGGTTGCGGTTCAACGCGACGCTGAGCGCGGGTTCCTGCGCGCGCCCGGCGCTTGCGCCGGACCCCAGCAAAATGGCGGCCAGCCATAATGGACGCAGGTTCCGCATGGGTTACCAGTCCCGTTCTGTGGGTGAAGGCGGAATGTTGTGGTTGCGTTCGCGCACTTCCTCCTCATGTTCCTTTTCACGCTGCAGCGCTTTCTCCAGCATGCGTTTCACGTCTTCAGGCTGCTGTTTCTCCGGCTTTTTCTCTTCGGACGGCTTGGGCTGTTCCTGCTTCTGGTCTTTCGGCGCGGGCTTCTGCTCCTGCTTGGAGTCCTGCGGTTTCTGCTGCTGGGATTGCTGGTCCTGCTTCTGTTGCTGCTGTTGTTTGGATTTCGGTAGGAGTTTTTCAATTTCCTTCAGCGCGGTTTCCGCGGCCTGTGCGGCGGTTTGCGCGGCGCTGGATTCATTCTTCTGCAGGGAATCGGCGGCCTGGGCCTGCGCGGCTTTTGCCTGGTCCGCCAGGTCGAGGATCTTCTGGCGGTTTTCCGCGGTGATGGCCATCTCGTTGGTGGTGCTGGCCGCCGGGGCGGGTCCATTGGTTACGGCGGCTTCGGAGCCGGGTTGGGAGGCCAGCCCTTGCGGCGGCACGGCGTTGGTGAATCGTTCGACAAACAGGCGGGTGAGGTCGCCGGCCTCCTGCTGGCGCTGCTGTGCGAGCCGGATCTCCGCCGGTTCGCCGCGGACCAGGCGGCCGAGCTCCGCGACCACATTGGTCTGCTGGTAGATATCCTCGCGGAGCAGGGGATCAAACGGCGCGATGCTCTTCCAGAGATGGTAGACCGCGGCCTCGGAAATGGCGGCGGCCTCGAGCGGGTCCGCTTCCATATCCTCCAGCTGGCTGGCGGTCTTCATCATGTTGTCGCGGGTCGCCTCAATGGTTTGCGCGGCCATGGCGGCCTGCTGCATGGCGTTGGTGTCCTTGGCATTGGCCTGCATGGCGGCCATCAGCTTGCCTTTGAGCGGGATCCACAGATCCGCGGTCTCCTTTTGCTGGTCCGCCAGCTTTTCCAGCTCATGGATGCGGGAGGGCTCCGTGTTGGTGGCGCATTTCATCATGTCTTCATTGGCGCCGCGCTGGCGGTCGAGCATTTCGCGCGCAATTTGTTCCGGCTGCGCCTGTGCATAGCGGGCGGTGAGAGTTTCAATCTTGGCCTGTTTTTCCGCTTCTGGCAGCTCGCCCGCGGCGATGTCCATGTTGCGGCGCTGGCGCGGATTCGCGTCGAGCCGCGCGGCGGTTTTGAAGGCTTCGGCCGCGGCTTTCAGGTTGGTCGCGCGCTGCACGGCCGGCTGGTTGGTTTCCGTCCGGCTTTCGGCCAGCGCGAAATAGCTGGCGCCCATGCCGGCGGCGGCATCCGCACGGCGCGCGGCGGGGGTCGTGGGCAGGACGGCGTCCAGTTCATCCGCCGCTTTGCGGTATTGGCCGTCCTTGAAAAGCGCGGCCGCGGCATTGTAGCTGAAGATCTGCGCGGCGGGCGAAGCGACATTCTGCGCGGCATACAGGTAGGCGTCCGCCGCTTCGCGGTAGCGGCCCCGGTCATACAGGCGCTGCGCCAGTCGCGCGCCTTCCACGCCCGGCGGAATATTGGAAACCGCATTGGAACCTGCGGCCGGCCCCGCCTGTTCCTCGGATGGGGTCGTTGCGCTCGCCGGTGCGGGCGCGTTGGTTTGTGACGGCATGGCCGGGAGCTGCGCACGCCCGGCGGGTCCGGAGGCCATGAGCATGATCAGCGCCGCCGCCCCCGCGCCTTTGGCGGTGATTGTTTTTCCGCGCCGGATGGCCAGCCGGCCGCGGCTCAGGCTGCCCGCGGCGATGAGCAGGAGCACGCCGGGGAACAGGAAAAACGGGAAGCGGTCCACGCGCTGGCGGTGGCGGCTTTCCGCCATTTCGCGCGCCTGGATGTTGCGCAGGTGGTCGCGGTAGATGGTGCCCAGGGTGTGCTGGGTCATGCCGGCGGTTTCCACCGGCAGGTAGACGCCGCCGGTGGTTTTGGCGATCTCGAAGAGCACATCGTTGTTGAGCTTGGTGATCACCGCGCTGCCGCCATGCTCCACATAGCGGCCGGGTGCGCTGTCATCCGGAATCCGGCTGCCGCGCCGGTCGCCCAGCCCGACCGTGAAGATGGTGATCTTGCGTTTGGCAGCCGCTTCCGCCGCCTCCTTCGCGCGGCCGGAAAGGTCCTCGCCGTCCGAAATCAGCACGATGGCCTTGTGCGAGCTGTCCGCCGTGTCGAAGGAGTCCAGCGCCTTGCGGATGGCGTCGCCGATGTCGGTCTCGCCGCGCGGCGCGGAATCGGGTGAGATGGCGTCGAGCGCCTGCCGCAGGTAGGCGTAGTCGGTGGTCAGCGGGCAGACCAGCGTGGCCTTGCGGCGGAACGCGAGCAGCCCGGCGCGGTCGCCGCGCAGTTCCTGGATCAGGTCCTGCACATCGGTCTTGGCGCGCTGCAGCCGGTTGGGATGCACATCCGTGGCCAGCATGGAGCGCGAGACATCCAGCGCGATGATGATGTCGCGGCCGCGCTGGTAGATGGTCTCCTCGCGCTGGCCCCATTGCGGCCGCGCCAGCGCCACGAGGCACAGCGTGATGCCGCTCCACAGCAGGGCGGCCTGGAGCTGCCGCTGCCGGCGCGAGGCCGCCGGCGCCAGCTTCTGCTGCATGGCCGGCGCCAGGAAAAGGTCCAGCCGGCGCTGGTGGCGGCGCTCCGCCGCAAACCAGCCCGCGGCCAGCGCCGGCGCCAGCCAGAGCAGATATAACATCCATGGATATGCGAATTCCATAAAACCTCACACCAGCCGCCGGGCGGCCAGCATATTCATGCCGCTGCCCAGCGCGATGAGCAGCACGGCCGGCCCGAGGAGCCGGGCGAACCATTCATCATATTGCTGGTACACCTCCCGCGCGATCGCGGTGGTCTCCAGCTGGTTGATTTCCTTCAGCGCGTTGTCCAGCCCCTTGTTGTCGCGCACGTTGAAATAGACGCCCCCGGTTTCGGCGGCGATCCGCCGCAGCAGCGTTTCATCCATCTCGACCTCGGCCATGGCGATGGTCTCGTTGCCGAACATGTCGCGGGTCGGGAAGGGTGCGGTCCCGTTGGAGCCCACGCCGATGGTGTACACCTTGATGCCCATCTTTTTGGCCAGCGCCGTGGCCTCCTCGGGTTTGATGATGCCGGTGTTGGATTCGCCGTCCGTGAGCAGGACGACGATTTTGGACTTGGGTTCCGCTTTCTCCAGCCGTGCGCAGGCGGTGGCCAGGGCGTCGCCGATGGCGGTCAGCAGCTCCTGGTTGACCACCTGTCCGTCGCGGTCCTGGTAGGGCTTGGGGATCTCGACGCCCTTGAGGATGTGGACCAGGGCGTCATGGTCCACCGTCAGCGGGCAGCGGGTGGCGGCGTAGCCGCCGAAGGTGACCAGTCCGGCGAGGTCATCCGGCCGCCGGGTGATGAAATCGGCGAATGCGTTTTTCACCGCATCCAGCCGTGTGCGGCGGGTGATGATGCGGCCGGCGATGATGTCCGACATGTCGAGCGCCTCCATGGAGCCGGACATGTCCACCACCATTTCAATGGCGATGACATTGGCCTTGCGGGTGGTCTGCGAAAGCAGGGTGCGGGGCCGCGCCAGCGCGATGACGGCCAGGGTCAGGCCGGCCAGGAACAGGATGGACGCCCCCAGCGCGATCATTGGCCGGATGCTCCGCCCCGCCGGCACGCGGGCCGCAGTCGAGAGCAGCATGCCGCGCCGCACCCGGCGCGCGAGCATCTGGCGTGCGGCCAGGGCAACCCCTGCCAGCAGGAGGAACGCGTAAGGATGGCCAAACTGGAACATGGTCAGTTTTTCCCTTCTTTCCGGGCCCCTGCGGCTTCCGCGGGATCGGCATCGCTTTCGATGTATTCGCGGGCGGTCGTGGTGGCGCGGACAATATGCTCCGATTCCGGCGTATAGGCGGCGAATTTCACCAGGTCGGCGGATTGCAGGAAGGTGCGCAGCTTGCGCGTCACCTCATCCGTGAAACGCGGGTCCCCGGCGATCATCTTCAAAAACTCCTCGGTGGTCTGCTCCGGCGCGCGCACCCGGTGGCGGCGCTCGATGAAACGGCGTACGACCATGGTCAGTTCAACGTAAAAATCCTTGATCAGGTTCTTTTCGGGCAGGTGCTGCGCCAGCAGTTCCTCCAGCTCCCGCAGGGCGCGCTCCTTCGGCGAAAGCATGCGCAGGGCGATGGCGCGGTGCAGGCGGCGGCCCCAGTGCCAGAGCGCCCATGCCGCGCCCGCGGCGAGGAGCGCGGCCAGCGTCCATCCGATGACGGTGCGCGGCGCGGGGCCCAGCCGCACGGGCTCGAACCTGACATCCACCCGTCCGGCGGCATGGGCGGCGGCCGGCATGGCGAACACCACGGGCTTGGTGGGGAACCAGCCGGGCTGCGGCGGCTGCCGGCCGTGGTCCAGGTATTCCAGCGCCATGGGGGCGATGCGGTACCGGTCCGCGACCAGGGGGGTGAGCAGGTGCTGGATCTCGCGGATGGTCTTGCCGTCGCGGGTGATGTCGGGCTTGCGGAGCGTGCCGGCGAGCGCGAAGCCCTGCAGCCGGTCCTCGATGGCGGGAAAGGTGATGTCGAACTCCGACGGTGCCGTGAGCTTCATGCTGAGGCGGATGTCGCGGGTCAGGTCCACGGTGGCGGGGTCCGCCTGCAGGGTGAGCTGGATGGGTCCCCAGTCCGTGGTTTCCGTGAGCGGCTTGGCGGGCTGGGCCGTGCCGGCCTCCGGGTTGCGGCGGCAGGCGGCCACGGTGAGCAGCAGGGCCATGGCGGCCATGATCTGGAGGAAGCGGCGGGTCATGTGCGGCCTCCCCGTGCCGCCCGGCGCTGGCGCAGGCGGAAAAACTTGCGGATCTCATCCGCATACGGCCGGTCGGTGGCCAGCGACAGATGGTCCATCTTGAGCTTGCGGAAAGAGGATTGGAGCTGTTGCGTGCGCAGGGCGGCGTTTTCGGCGTAGACATGCCGGACCTGCGCGGGGGAGGTGTCCAGCAGGAACAGTTCGCCGGTTTCCGGGTCCTCGGCCTCCAGCAGCCCGGCGGGCGTCAGCATCTCTTCGCGCGGGTCGCTGATGCGGCAGGCGATCACATCGTGTTTGCGGGCGGTCACCCGCAGCTCGGGGATGAAGGTGCCGTCCAGGAAGTCGGAGACCAGGAAGACGATCGCCTTGCGCTTCTGCACATTGTTGAAGAACCGCAGGGCGCCGGCGATGTCGGTGCGCTCGGCGGTGTCCTCCGCGGCCAGCACCTCGCGCACCAGGCGCATCACCGCGGTGCGGCCTTTGCGCGGCGAGATGAATTTGCGGATGCGGTCGCTGAACAGGATGAGCCCCACCTTGTCCTGGTTGCGGATGGCGGAGAGCGCCAGCAGGCAGGTCAGCCGGGCGGCCAGCGCGGCCTTGCTCTGCGCGCTGGAGCCGAACCGCATGGAGCCCGAGGCGTCCACCAGGAACATGACCGTCAGCTCGCGCTCCTCCGCGTAGCGTTTCACATAGGGGTGCGCCATGCGGGCGGTCACGTTCCAGTCGATCGAGCGGATGTCGTCGCCGGGCGTGTATTCGCGCACCTCGTCGAATTCGATGCCCTGGCCTTTGAAGACCGAATGGTAGTCGCCCACCAGATGTTCATCCATCAGGCGGCTGGTCACCAGCCGGATCTGGCCGACTTCCTTCATTAGTTCGGCAATGTCCATGGCTCGACTCCTGCGCGGCGCGGCGGCCGCGCTCAGGGCACCGGTATCTCTCCGAGGATCGTCGTGATGATGCTGTCGCTGTCCATGCCTTCGGCCTCCGCCTCGTAGCTGGTGGTGACGCGGTGCCGCAGGATGTCGTGCGCCACCTCCTTCACGTCCTGAGGGGTCGCGTAGGCCCGGCCGTGCAGCATGGCGTTGGCGCGGGAGGCCAGGTTGAGGTAGAGCGTGGCGCGCGGCGAGGCGCCGTACTCGATCCGCCCGGCCAGCTGCTCCAGCTTGTACTGCGCGGGGTTGCGGGTGGCGAACACGATGTCCAGGATGTAGTCGCCGACTTTTTCGTCACAGTACACCTGGTCCAGCACCTCGGCCATCACCGCCAGCTGCTGCGCGGAAAGCACGGGGTTGACCTTCACGTCCGCGTTGCGGGTGAACCGGTTCATGATGCGGCGCTCATCGTCCTTGGAGGGATATGAGATCTTGTATTTCATCATGAAGCGGTCGATCTGCGCCTCCGGCAGGGGGTAGGTGCCTTCCTGTTCGATCGGGTTCTGCGTGGCCATCACCAGGAACGGCGCCGGCAGCCGGTAGGTCGTGTCGCTGATGGTGACCTGCCGCTCCTGCATGGCTTCCAGCAGGGCGGACTGCACCTTGGCCGGCGCGCGGTTGATTTCATCCGCGAGCAGGAGGTTGGCGAAGACCGGGCCCTTGCGCGGCGAGAAAGTGCCCTCCTTGGGGTTGAAGATCATGGTGCCGATGACGTCCGCCGGCAGCAGGTCGGGTGTGAACGAGATGCGGTGGAAGTCGAGCCCCAGCGCCTGGGCCAGGGTTTTGACCGCCGTGGTCTTGGCCAGGCCCGGCACGCCTTCCAGCAGGATATGCCCGCCGGTGATCAGGGCGATCAGCATGCGGTCGAGCAGCTTCTCCTGCCCCACGAGGACCTTGTTGACCTCCTGCCGCAGCGCGCTGAAGAGCTGGGCCTGCTCAGTGATCAGGCCGGTGATTTTGTTGATATCGGTGTTCATGGCTGCTCCTTGTTAGTTTTTGCGCCAGAATTTCCACCCGCGCCCCTTCTGGGCGGGCGTTTCGTCTTTCATCTTTTTGTCGGCCGCCTTGTCCATGGCCGCCTGCAGTCCCGGCGGCGAGGGCGGCTTGGCAGGATCAACCGCCGGGGTCGGCAGCTTGACAGGCTTGGTCACTGCCGTGGCCGGTGCCGGCGCGGGCGGGGGCTGGGG
>Ga0209697_10000843_pt1 | contig 50007 bp, 34 predicted proteins | sample AliMusrvi5mmetaG_FD_184115 | JGI IMG/M metagenome (GOLD analysis project Ga0209697, IMG submission 184115) | Freshwater lake bacterial and archeal communities from Alinen Mustajarvi, Finland, to study Microbial Dark Matter (Phase II) - Alinen... | ecosystem: Environmental > Aquatic > Freshwater...
ACTAAAGGGCTCCGACCGCTTGTAAGCGTACGGTTTCAGGAACTATTTCACTCCCCTGTTCGGGGTTCTTTTCACCTTTCCTTCACAGTACTGGTTCACTATCGGTCTCTTTGTAGTATTTAGCCTTGCCGGATGGTCCCGGCTGATTCAGACAGGATTTCTCGTGTCCCGCCCTACTCAGGGTACTGCTAACTCACTGCTTGTTACGTGTACAAGATTTTCACTTTCTATGATATGTCTTTCCAGAACATTTCCACTTCCTTACAGCTATTGTATATCGCAGCCCTACAACCCCAAATATGCCGAAACATATGTGGTTTAGGCTGTTCCCCGTTCGATCGCCACTACTAAGGGAATCACTATTGTTTTCTTTTCCTCCGGGTAATTAGATGTTTCAGTTCCCCGGGTTTGCCCCCTGCATAACAGGGTACCATGTTGCCATGGTGGGTTGCCCCATTCGGATATCTGCGGATTAACTGTTATTTGCACATCCCCGCAGCTTGTCGCAGCTTATCACGTCCTTCATCGCCTCAAAGAGCCAAGGCATCCTCCGTACGCCCTTTATTACTTTCTCTCGCCTGTGGTACTAACATCACTGTTAATACCGGATTTCTCCTTTACGCATTTCTTTTAAAACTTTGTTTCTTCCAGCATGTCAATGAACTTTATCCTCGCGGATAGGCAGATTTATAAGGAATCGAACCTTAATCTTCTTGTTTCCGACTCTTGAATCATTATTGATCCATTTATCGTGCCTCCAGGCAAACCTTTCAATTTAGGATTTATGATTTGAGATTTATGATTTATGATTTATGATTTACCACCAATTCATCTCTTAAATCAATAATTTAAATCTTTTATCCTAAAATTTCAATACTTCTAATGAACGTTTTTTGTGCTTGTTTCAACTTTTTACCCGCCATTTCTCAATTCGTAATTCCTAAATCGTAATTCCTAAATTGTTTGTGGAGAATAAGGGAGTCGAACCCTTGACCTCTTGAATGCAAATCAAGCGCTCTAGCCAACTGAGCTAATCCCCCGTTATTGATTTACGATTGATTGATTTATGATTTGTGATTTATGATTTCTAATCCATAAATCTAAATTCATAATTCTTAAATCATAATTCTATCTCGGTAGTCCCACCCAGACTTGAACTGGGGACCTCTACATTATCAGTGTAGCGCTCTAACCAGCTGAGCTACGGGACTGTTTTTGCAAAATTATCAACGATAAACCCTTAAACGATGTTTCGTATCTTCATTGTATTGCTACACCTTGATATCTAATAACGCCTTGCTCTCATCGTTAACAATCAATCCCTGCTAATTTTTTTTAAAAAGGAAGAAGACGCGCTATGTCTGAAACATTCTTTATACATCTCGTTTTGTACAAGTTCGGTCGGGCACAGTTCTCCAGAAAGGAGGTGTTCCAGCCACACCTTCCGGTACGGCTACCTTGTTACGACTTAACCCCAGTCATTGGTTTTACCCTAGGACGCTCCTCGCGGTCACATACTTCAGGTACCCCCAACTCCCATGGTTTGACGGGCGGTGTGTACAAGGCCCGGGAACGTATTCACCGCGCCATGGCTGATGCGCGATTACTAGCGAATCCAGCTTCACGAAGTCGGGTTGCAGACTTCGATCCGAACTGAGACCGACTTTAGAGATTAGCATCCAGTCGCCTGGTAGCTGCCCTTTGTATCGGCCATTGTAACACGTGTGTAGCCCTGGACATAAGGGCCGTGCTGATTTGACGTCATCCCCACCTTCCTCACACCTTACGGTGGCAGTCTCGCCAGAGTCCTCAGCTTAACCTGTTAGCAACTGACAATAAGGGTTGCGCTCGTTATGGGACTTAACCCGACACCTCACGGCACGAGCTGACGACAACCATGCAGCACCTTGTACTCTGCCCTTGCGGGAAGCCGAATTTCTCCAGCGGTCATAGCACATTTAAGCCCAGGTAAGGTTCCTCGCGTATCATCGAATTAAACCACATGTTCCTCCGCTTGTGCGGGCCCCCGTCAATTCCTTTGAGTTTCACTCTTGCGAGCGTACTCCCCAGGTGGATAACTTAACGCTTTCGCTAAGCCGCTGACTGTGTATCGCCAACAGCGAGTTATCATCGTTTACGGCGTGGACTACCAGGGTATCTAATCCTGTTTGATCCCCACGCTTTCGTGCATCAGCGTCAGTAAATCCTTAGTAAGCTGCCTTCGCAATCGGTGTTCTGTGTAATATCTAAGCATTTCACCGCTACACTACACATTCCGCCTACCTCAAGATTACTCAAGCTACTCAGTTTCAATGGCTGTTCTACAGTTGAGCTGCAGGATTTCACCACTGACTTAAATAGCCGCCTACGCACCCTTTAAACCCAATAAATCCGGATAACGCTTGCACCCTCCGTATTACCGCGGCTGCTGGCACGGAGTTAGCCGGTGCTTATTCACGCATTACCGTCAGCCTCTGACACGTCAAAGGTGTTCTTCATGCGAAAAAGCAGTTTACAACCCATAGGGCATTCTTCCTGCACGCGGGATGGCTGGTTCAGGCTCTCGCCCATTGACCAATATTCCTCACTGCTGCCTCCCGTAGGAGTCTGGTCCGTGTCTCAGTACCAGTGTGGGGGATCTTCCTCTCAGAACCCCTAGACATCGAAGCCTTGGTAGGCCGTTACCCTGCCAACTAGCTAATGTCACGCATGCCCATCCTTTACCGCCGAAACTTTAAATGCCAGATCATGCGATCCAACATTACTATGGGGTATTAATCCGCATTTCTACGGGCTATCCTCCAGTAAAGGGCAGGTTGCATACGCGTTACTCACCCGTGCGCCGGTCTCTCTGTATTGCTACAAATACCCCTCGACTTGCATGTGTTAAGCCTCCCGCTAGCGTTCATCCTGAGCCAGGATCAAACTCTCCGTTGTATAGAAAATTTTAAATATTATTCTGTCCTGACCCGACTTTCTGAACTCATTTACAAGCTGTCACAGCTTGTCTCATTCGTAGTTTGTCTTCTTTCCTTCTCAAATATCTTCAATGAACTTCTCTGTTCGTATGCTCTCTTTTTATTCGCTCTCTGCCCGTTTTTTCTGGCGAAAGTTCGGCAAAGGTAATCCAATTTTTCGCTTCTCCAAAACTTTTTTTCGTTTTTTTAAAACCCCCTTTCCTTCTCTTTCCACCTCTCAAACATGCTCTGAACGTCGACCCTCTGTTCCTGTTTCCCATTCCCTCAAATCGTGGTGCAAATGTAAGCGGTTTTATTAAAATACAACACATTGAATGAAAAAAAAACAATAAAAAATGAACTTGCTATAATGTACTGTTTATTTATACTTTACATCTGTATTCGTTAACAAAAAAGGACAAAGATTGTTGTTATGACATCGAAACCTTGTCGGAATGGCACCAGATGGACAGCAAAAAGAGCAAAAATGATGAAAAAACAGACTTCATCAATGTCTACAATTCTGTTTAAAAATCACAAAATTGGTTTAGGAACCAATAAAATCGCGTTTTATTTATCAAATGTGCTATTTTTACACCTTATAATAATACAAATAAAGTGCCCGATAGTATAGTAATTATTCCCACGTATAACGAAAAAGAGAATATCGAACGAATCATCCATAAGGTTTTCTCGCTGACAGGGAATTTCAATGTCCTTATAATAGACGATAACTCACCAGATGGAACAGCATCTATAGTAAAGGTATTGGCCGAGGAATTTCAGACCAGACTATTTATAATAGAACGAACCGGGAAATTAGGTCTTGGGACTGCGTATATCGCAGGATTCAAATGGGCATTGGAACACCAATATGAATACATCTTCGAGATGGATGCCGATTTCTCTCACGACCCGAACGATCTTTTGAGACTTTATGATGCCTGCCATAATCAAGGAGCCGACCTTGCAATTGGATCGCGTTATAAATCAGGCATCAATGTAATTAACTGGCCGTTAAAACGGGTATTGATGTCCTATTTTGCATCGGTTTACGTACGTAAAATTACTGGAATGCCAATTATGGATACCACTGCAGGCTTCAAATGTTACCGTCATATCGTACTCGAAACCATTGATATAGATAAAATCAAAATGAAAGGATATGGATTTCAGATTGAAATGAAATTCAAAACATGGAAATACGGGTTTAAGATTATCGAAATCCCTATCATCTTTACCGACAGGAAAGAAGGAACATCCAAAATGAGTGGCGGAATTTTCGGCGAAGCTTTCAAAGGTGTTATTAAAATGAAAGTGGCAAGCTGGTTTAGGACATACAAAAGAAAACCAATTAGTGAATCATTTATAAACTGAAGTAACTCACCCGAAAACATTAAAAAATTTTGACAATTAAATATATGCAAAACCCGATTGATTCGATATTTTTATTTAATTTCACTTCGCAAAGGGTAACAACTACATTAAACTATTAATACTAAACAATTTTTAATTAATCATGAGAGACATCGTCATCAAAGACGCCAGAGTAGTAAATGAAGGCAAAACTCTGAGAGACACCAGTATTCTTATTCGTAACGGCATCATTGAGAAAATATTCAGGGATGAAGTCCCTGCCAACATTTTGGCACAAGCTGATGTGATTGATGCATCAGGCAAATTTCTTCTCCCAGGGGTCATTGATGATCAGGTTCACTTCCGCGAACCAGGGCTTACGCACAAAGGTGATATTGAATCGGAATCAAAAGCAGCGATTGCAGGGGGAATTACTTCATTTATGGAGATGCCGAATACTATACCAGAGGCAGTGACTCAGGAATTGCTCGAACAAAAATATCACCGGGCATCGGAAGTTGCACTGGCCAATTACTCCTTTTATATAGGTGCAACAAATGATAATCTTGAAGAGTTATTAAAAACAGACCCTTCGAAAGTTTGTGGAGTAAAAGTCTTTATGGGATCCTCTACGGGTAATATGCTGGTTGACAATCCAGAAACCTTATCAGCACTATTCTCAAAATCGAAAATGCTGATTGCAACGCATTGCGAAGATGAACAAATCATTCAGGCGAATATTGCCATTGCAAGGGAAAAATATGGTGAAGATGTTCCAATGAGTGAGCATTCAAAAATCCGGGATACCAATGCCTGCTTTAAATCGACCTCAAAAGCAGTTGAGCTGGCCAAGAAATATGGAACAAGGTTGCATGTTTTGCACCTTTCGACAGCTGGGGAAATTGCTTTGTTTGAAGCAGGGCCTGTCAAAAATAAGAAAATTACGAACGAAGTTTGCGTTCACCATTTATGGTTTGCCGAATCAGATTACGAAAAATTGGGATCACATATTAAATGGAATCCATCCATCAAATCGGCAAATGATCGTCTGGCATTAATGAAAGGGCTAAATGAGAATCGGATTGATGTAATTGCGACAGATCATGCACCTCATACACTCGAAGAAAAAGATCAGACATACTTTAAATCACCATCTGGTGGACCTCTTGTGCAACATTCGCTTGTCGCAATGCTCGAAATGAGCCGAAACGGCAAAATATCCATGGAAAAAGTTGTCGAGAAGATGTGTCATGCTCCTGCTGATTTGTTCGGAATCGAAAAACGCGGATATATCCGTAAAGGTTATAAAGCAGATCTTGTACTCGTTGACGCTATTCGCTGGACGGTTTCGAAAGACAATATCCTATCGAAATGTGCATGGTCTCCTTTCGAAGGCGAATCGTTTTACTATTTTGTTAGTCAAACATTTGTAAATGGAAACCTCGTTTATGAAAACAATAATCCAGGTACTACAGGAACTTTTTATGAAGGGACTAAGGGAGAAAGGCTCACTTTTAACCGGAACCATTCTTAGCAGATGCTTTCTTGTTGCGATCATTATCCTTGTTGGTGCCTGTCATAACCCCAACAAGGATAAATTGCTTTCGGGAGAATCGTTTGGGAAGATTATTTACGATACCTATGTAATCAACCGCGACTCAACCGATTCATGGGGTACAGAATGTTTATCAAATTTTAGTCGCAAGAAGTTAATCGACAATGTATTTACGGCTGTATTTGATAGGAAAGTCACACCCTACGACTATTTTAGTGGTGAAAAAATTTCTCCGGAACAAATTCGGAAAATGGAATCAGATAGCGTGTTTTCGCGTAAAAATATAAGTAAAATCCAGTTCGAAGAGAAATGGATGTGGGATGACCAAAAGAATGAAATGCTTAAACAAGTGATTTCAATGACAATTGCCTATGAAGTTTTTGACAATGAAGGCAAATCAAGAGGTCAGAAACCTATTTTCAAATTAGTTTTCAGATAAATGTTTTAATATAAACTCCGTGAACCTATAGTGCAAACAGAAACTGAAGAAATTCAACTGACTATTAAACGAGGTTTGCTTGATAATAGACAGAGACAACTAATAATCAATTCAGACTTCATTAAATTTGAAGACAAGGATTTACTTTCAGCGCTTTATACAAGGTTTGAAAGAGACTCAATCAAGGATTTTCGTTTTGGAATAAAATGGATTAGAGGATTTGAGTTTACAATTGGGAGGGAATATCAAATATTTATTCGCAATCAAGACAATAGAGTTCTTAAAATAAATTTCAAAAGCCTTTACGGACATAGAAGAAAAGAATATCACAAACTTTACGCTCAAATTATTGATTCTCTTTGGAATTTCTACTTCCTAACCATAACCGACAATTTAATTGACAAATTCAACAAAGGCGAAAAATTTAGTATTGCAAATGTCTTATTTTCAGAGAACAACCTGACTATAATTGTCTCCAGAGCATTCAAAGAAGAAAAAAAGGAGATTTCGTGGAATAAAGTTGGTAAAAGGGACTATCAAACTTATTTTGCAATCTTTTCGCTCGATGACCCAAATAATATAAATAGAGGATATAGTTATCTCGACGATTGGAATACTGCAGTATTAAAAATACTTGTTCTGAAAATATTAAACTCTAAAAACACATCAACATCGGAATAGGTGATTATTTGTAGCAGTTATTTAATTAAAAACCTTGCAGTTGTCCTTGTCCGTTGAGCTACAAATACAGATCTGTCCTTTGTCATCTTTTGGATAACCTCTTCATTATAATACCTGATCGTCAATAATTCGAGCCCTTCGTTGTAATGAACCACAAATTTTCTCTTCAAATCAGCAATGATTTTTTCAAATCCCCGTTCAGGGCGGTCGATTGCCACCGAAAAGTTCATAGCCGATTGTTGAACGAGGTTGACCTTCATCCGGTATTGGGCAAAAAGCTTATAAATTTCGCTCATGCTCTCCTCTCCCATAAACGAAAAATCAAGCGGAGAGATGGTTATCAATATCAGATCATCTTTCACAATGAAAACCGGTACGTAATTCATTACATGATCGATGCTGCAAATCACCGATCCCTGTTCATCAGGCTCCATAAAAGAGCGTACATAAAGCGGTATATTCTTTTCAACAAGTGGTTTCATGGTCTTTGGATGAATCACTTTTGCTCCATAATAGGTCATTTCGACTGCCTCGCGATACGAAAGCATATCGAGCTTTTGTGTGGCCTCGAATTTATTGGGATCGGCATTCATAATTCCCGGAACATCCTTCCAAATCGTAACACTCTCAGCATTAAGAATATTTGCAATAATTGCAGCGGTGTAGTCGGAACCTTCGCGTCCTAAAGTGGTTGTCTGATCTGTCACAGTAGCTCCTATAAATCCCTGAGTAATATAGATTCTGTTTTCAGCAAAGTTAAATTGCGACTGTAATAACATAGACAGCGCCCAATCAATATTCCCCTCACGCCAGGTGGCATCTGTCCTTAATCCATGCCTGATATCCATCCATTTGTTGTTAATGCCCGAAAAGTTAAGGTAAGCGCTTACAATTTTAGTTGATAGAATTTCTCCAAACGAAACAATCTGATCGTATTCAAAATCATAATCGAGAGACGGAGAACGCTTTAACCGCTTTTCCAGAAGCTTAAACTCTGCGTTAATCTCATGATTAATATCATCCGAAAGATCACCGAATAGCTTTTCAATGATTTCAAAATGAAACTGTTTTAAGGTGCTTATATTCTGCAATCTGCTTTCAGTATCCCCGTTAAAGTAATTCTTTGTCAGCAATTCGAGAGCATTGGTTGTCTTTCCCATTGCCGAAACTACAATGATCAGACTGTCGGGATAACATTGCACAATTGAAGCGAGGTTCCTAACTCCTTCAGCATCTTTTACAGAGGCTCCGCCAAATTTGAATACCTTCATTTATACTAATTTATAATTTCAATTAGGACCAGGTTTAAAATGCTAAAACTATTAAAAGTCATTGAGAAATTATTGAATAGGTTAATAAAAATGAGTCCCTTTTATCAATATCTGTTATACAAATGATTCCACTTAAATGCTGAACAGATCAATATACGGTAAAACGCTACTTAAAAAACCCAAAAAAATATTTTGTATCTTTGCTCCCCTTAAAAGGTAAATACAAAAAAGCAAATAACTATATTACAAATCATTATATGGCATTCATTAACGAAAACTACCTCAAATTAAAGGCAGGATACCTATTCCCTGAGATTGGCAGGCGCGTGCGGGAATTTGCAGCCGCAAACCCCGGTAAAGATATTATCAGAATGGGAATCGGAGATGTAACACAACCGCTTACTCCGGCTATTCTCAAAGCATTTCACGAAGGTGTGGAAGAGATGGGCAATAAAGAAACATTTAAAGGTTACGGCCCCGAGCAAGGATACGATTTCCTGCGCGAAGCAATTGCCCAAAATGATTACAATCTGCGAGGCGTAAATATATCAGCCGACGAAATATTTGTATCTGACGGATCAAAATGCGATACAGGAAACATCCAGGAAATATTTGGCAATGACAATATCATTGCCATTTGCGATCCCGTTTATCCTGTTTATGCCGATACTACTGTGATGTCTGGCAAAACGGGTATTTGTCAATCAAACGGGTATTTCGACAACATCGTGTATATGCCATGCAACGAGGCAAATGGTTTTATTCCGGAGTTACCATCAACGAGACCAGATCTTATTTTCCTGTGCTTTCCAAATAACCCCACAGGAACGGTTGCAACCAGGGAAGTGCTGAAACAATGGGTCGATTATGCGATCAAAAACAAAAGCATCCTACTTTACGATGCAGCTTATGAAGCATATATTACTGAAGACACGATCCCACATTCGATTTTTGAAATTGAAGGAGCAAAAAGTGTAGCTATCGAGTTCCGTAGCTTTTCAAAAACTGCAGGTTTCACAGGTACCCGTTGTGCTTTCACAGTAATTCCCAATGAACTATTCGCTTACGATAGTAAAGGAAATGCGGTTGCAGTAAAACCGCTCTGGATGCGCCGACATACCACTAAATTTAATGGCGTTTCCTATCCTGTACAAAAAGCTGCGGCTGCTGTTTATTCCGAACAGGGCAAAAAAGAGGTAAAAGAATTGATTGCCTATTATCTTGAGAATGCAAGAATTATAAGAGAAAGTCTTACTGCATTAGGTTATACAGTTTTTGGAGGTGTTAATGCTCCTTATGTTTGGGTTAAAACGAAGAATAATTTGACTTCCTGGAAATTTTTCGATAAATTGCTTGATGATGCAAACGTTGTTGGTACTCCCGGATCGGGTTTTGGTCCTTCAGGCGAAGGTTATTTCCGTTTCTCTGCATTTGCGGATCGTGAGAACGTCATCAAAGCGATGGATAGAATCAAAAATCTGATCTACTAACAACCTATGTCTGAAAATTTGCATCTTCACAACGGTTAGAACGCCTGGATTTATTTCAATATTCCAGTATATCTTTCCTTTTGTTTTTAAAAATTCATTCAAATGCTTTTCAAATGACATTAAAATTCATAAAAATCGCTGCAATATTTCTGCTATTCTACTTAGGATTGCAGACACAAGCTCATTGTCAGTTGTATTTCGCCGAAGACATGGTCAACGTTAAAGGGCAATTGATTGATGCGATTACAAAAGAGGGAATTGGTTACGCACAAATTCTTAATATGCGGGTTCGGGGAGGTACAATGGCCGATGCTCTTGGAAACTTCTCAATTCAGGCAGATCCATCCGATACATTAACATTCAAATCGCTTAGTTATAAGGATAAAAAGGTTCCTGTACGCGAGATTATTGGCTCTGGAAATGAAATTGCCAAAATAATGCTTGCGCCTGCCAGGATACTACTTGGTGAGGTGGGTGTCGAAAGCACCGGGCCCAAAGTTAATATGAATGGCATTCCTGTCGGAAAATCTGTTGCAACTCCCGTTGAATTACGAAGCGATTATTTTGAAGGCAAACCAAAAGTCCTTACTGCCGTATTCCAGCCCATGTCTTTTTTGGCTTATCATTTCAGCAAAGATGAAAAAGAAAAGAGGGCTACTTTGACGGCAATTCGTTCAGAACGCGACTGGCGAATATTTTCGATGGTCTACAATAAAGATGTTATTGCACGGGTTTCCGGATTTACAGGTGACGGGCTGGACGATTTCATGCTTTTTTGTAATGCATTTAACGGATTACCTATCAATGCATCAAGTTACGAAGTCGAGAAGCGCATCAGGGAGCTTATGGTAGAGTACGTCGAGAAGAAACCTACAGGCAAATAATTGCAATAAAATGAAAATTCCTGTTTTTGAAGATATCATTGATGCACATCAATTGATCAGAGATTTTATTCACTGCACTCCCGTAATGACCAGTTCTGCCATCAATGCAATTACAGGTGCAGAGATATTTTTCAAATGCGAAAACCTTCAGAAAACAGGGGCATTTAAATTTCGTGGGGCCTGCAATGCAGTCTTTTCACTCACAGACGAACAGGCTTCGCGCGGAGTTGGAACACATTCGTCAGGAAATCATGCAGCAGCGCTCGCATTGGCTGCGCGAATGAAAGGAATCCAGGCACAAATAGTAATGCCATCGAATTCTCCCGATATAAAGAAAAAAGCAGTGGCTGCTTATGGTGGCATCATCACTTATTGCGAACCAACATTGCAAGCCAGAGAATCAACGCTGCAAAAAATCGCCGCGAACACAGGTATAGAGATTATCCATCCTTACAATAATTCCTTTGTTATTGCCGGACAGGGAACAGCTGCCAAAGAATTGCTGGAGTCGGTTCCATCATTCGATCTGGTGATGTGTCCGGTTGGTGGCGGTGGATTGCTTTCAGGAACAGTTCTGTCTGTAAAAGCACTTTCACCCGCTACAAAAGTGATTGCTGCCGAACCATCAGGTGCAGATGACGCATACAGGTCTTTTAGAGCAGGTCATATCATCCCTTCCATTCATCCTAAAACAATGGCCGATGGCCTGCTTACTTCTCTTGGGGAGATTAATTTTGAAGTTATCCGTAAAAACGTGGATGATATTATTACCGTTTCGGAAGAATCGATTATAGAAGCAATGCGCCTGGTCTGGGAAAGGATGAAACTGATTATCGAACCATCCTCTGCTGTTCCATTAGCTGCAATTCTCGAAAACAAGGAAGCTTACAGGAAACTACGCATCGGAATCATTCTTTCGGGGGGAAATGTTGACCTTGGAAATCTCCCGTTCTGATAAAAAGTAACTGAAACGGCAGTCATTATTTATGTAGGGTAATAGATCAAGGTAAATATTAATCGGCAAATAGCTTTTTTATAGTCAATTACGCTTCAATTTCCTGATTTCTTTATAGTAATTGAAAATCACCGTAATTCAAAATTCCTCTTCAATCAGTTTTGTAATATTCATCATCATTTTCCATGATTTTCTATCCCGGTGAGGGACGTCATGTATTTTTCGAAATTTAATTCCAAAATCATCAGCAGCAATCCGGATGCCTTCAGTGGTAGCCCAAATGCATTTAGTGAGTCTCCAAATGCATTTAGTGGTCATCCAAATGCGTTTAGTGGTCATCCACATGCTCTCAGTGGTCATTCACATGCTCTCAGTGGTCATCCACATGCTCTCAGTGGTCATCCACATGCTCTCAGTGGTCATCCACATGCTCTCAGTGGTCATCCACATGCTCTCAGTGGTCATCCACATGCTCTCAGCGGTTATCCACATGCTCTCAGTGGTCATCCACATCCAATCAGTGGTCATCCACATGCTCTCAGTGGTCATCCACATGCTCTCAGTGGTCATCCACATCCAATCAGTGGTCAACCACATCCAATCAGTGATCGTCCAAACCCAATCAGTGGATATTCAAACGCCAGAAGAGGGGTTTCAAATGCTATCAGAGGTTATCCGTTTTAATTATTGAATCAATGTAACGTCACCTATTTTGGTAATTCGATTACCATTTGTAAACTTACACGTGATCTTCCATACATAAACATCCTGAGGGCAAAGTTTTCCATTGTAATAGCCATCCCAGCCGCGTTCAACTTCATTCGATTGGAAGAATAGGTTCCCCCAACGGTTAAAGATCTGAAGTTGGTATTCGACAACGTCTCCACTTGCAATATTTGGATGGAAAACATGATTACCTGGATCGCCTATAATATAACTTCCGTTCGAAGATCCCTCCCTTGAAGGGATAAAAGCATTCGCCAATTTCAATTCATCGCTATATACTTCGATTCCAGGTGACAATACAAAATCATCTGTACAATTAAACGCGGTCGTAACCTTGAGAGCAATATTAAAAATGCCTGTTTTGGTATATTCATGTATAGGTTCGAACTCCGCAGAAGTGGTACCATCCCCAAAATCCCAAAGTAGTTTAAAAGCATTTTCGGAGAGATTCGTAAAATAGACATCATTGCCCGGAATGCGAACTTTACTGGCCGATGCAGTGAAAAAAGCTTTAGGATGATCATGAACAGTAATTATCTTTTCGGCAAATGTCATCTCTCCAATATTGTTATAAACCTCCAAACGCACTTTATAGGTTCCACCTTCGAAATAAGTGATATTAGGTTCGAATTCTGTCGAATGACTTCCATTGCCAAAATCCCACAAGAACTTAAATCCATTAATTGAAGTGTTTTTAAATTGCACATTAAAAGGCGCACATCCTTCCGTACCACAATCGAACGCCGTACCTGGTGTTCCTTCGTTGATAATTACACCTATTTTTTTCGTCGACGAACAAATATCGCCTTTCGCCATTAAAGAGATGGTATAATAACCTGCTTTTGTGTACTCATGTTCCGTAACAGTCCCGTTCTGTGCTGAAGACTGATCTCCAAATTGCCAGGTATAACTCCATGGACCAAACTTTGTGAGGTTCATTAAAAGAACTTTCCCTGCAGGTAATGATTGTTCCAAAGGACTAACGCTGAAATCGGTTTGCGGAGTAGGAAGTACTTTAATAACCGATTTAAAGGAATCGACACACCCAAAATCATTGCGCGAAATAAGGTTAACAGGATACATTTCCACATTTCCATTCGAAGATATAAAAGTATAATCGGGATTAACCAAAGAAACAGAAGCACTTCCATCGCCAAAATCCCAGTTATAAGTCTTTGCACCGTCGGTGGAATTGTTGGTAAACTTCACATTCAACGGAGAACACCCTTCATTTATGGATGTAGTGAAACCTGCTTTGGGCTGAGGAAGAACTGTAATGGAGTTGATTAAAGTTGCACTGCAACCATTCATCGATTCACCAATCAGCTTCACCATATATACAGTCACTTTACCATCAATTGCATTAAATTTTAGTGTCGGACTAATTTCTGTACTTAAAACTGTCCCATCTTCGGCCTGCCAGCTATATGATTTGGATCCCGCCCACGCATTATCGAATTTTACTTCAAATGGACTGCAACCTTTTTTGGTAATTGAATATCCAACACTGTATTCAGGTTCAACAACAATTGTTTTTTCAGTGGTTACAGTGCAACCCGATCCGCTACTGCTTGTCAATTGGATAACAAATGTTTTCGCATCGGCCAATTCGTTGATGAAAGTATGAGTAATTTCTTCGTCAGCTTTGGTAGTTGTGTATTTAATACCGTCATTAAAATCCCATGTATAGTCAATAGCTCCTGATGGCGTTGTATTTTTAAATGTTACGGTCAGTGGAGTACATCCATTTAATGGGGATACTGTAAAAGTTGGAACAGCATTGACATTTACCTTCAGAATTGTCGGATTTGCAGCCATGCATTCACCATTTGAGTAATTAACACTTATTGAATGATAACCATTATTCTCCCAAACTACTGTTGCAGAATTAGATGTTGATGTTCCACCTGAAGTTATATGGCCTCCAACGACCATCCATGTATAGTTTAACTTCCCTGGTTGTGTCAGATATTGAATACTGCTATTGTTAGCACATAAGTTCTGTGATCCGGTAATAGATGGTGTGGGAACAGATAAAACATCTATTTCCTTAATTAACGGAGAACTTGCAGAACATCCATTGCTGTTGGTATAATTTACAGTAAGCTGATATGCACCTGGGTTTTTCCATAAGACAGTAGCTGAGTTTGAAGTGCTGATCCCATCTGCCACAGTAATACCGTCATTGGCCGTCCATTGATAATTTGACATTCCAGATTCAGTAGTAAAGGTTACAGGCGATCCTGCACAAACAACGGTTGGACTTGTAATTGTAATCGTAGGAAGCGGATTTACTTTTACACTAAGCATTGCAACAGAATTTCCGGTACAACCTGTTTTATTACTATAACTTATATTCACCGTTTGATTCCCGGTAATGTTCCAGTCAACAGTTATTGAGTTTGTCCCCACGCCACTTGCAATCACTCCGCCCGACGAAACAACCCAGTTATAGTCTGTCATACCCGGTTCAGTCGAATAAGTAACCCCTTTTGTTTGCACACAGCTATTGATAGGTCCTGTTATAGTTGGATTAAGATTACGGACTTTTACTTCAACAACGACAGGTTGACCAGCACATGTTCCATTCGACGATAAAATTGTGTACCGAACGATTCCAACAGTTGTTGTAGTATTGACAAGTTGTTGAGCTATTATTAAACCGCTTCCGCTTGTGGCTCCGGTAACTATTCCGGATGTTACCTCTGCACTCCAGGTATAAGTTGCTGTACCATCAGATGGTACGAGCTTTATATTTGTAATTGAACCTGAGCAGATCTCCTGGTTATCCGGAACTACAGTTATAACAGGCGAGGGATTAACTTTTACAACGGCCTGAACTTCGCTGATAGAAGAACATCCTGAAGTATTTAGATAATTCACATTTACATATTGCGCTCCAATTGTATTCCAAACAACTGTAATACGATTGGTTCCGAGTCCGTCCGAAATAGTTCCGCCGGCGGATACTTTCCATAAATAGGCAGACATTCCTGATTCCGTTGTATATTCGACCGAATTCAATCCCTGGCAAGTTACCAGAGGTCCACTGATAGTTATGGGTTGCAATTGATTGACTTTAACATTAAAAACTGAGGGAACCGCAGAAGGACACATAGCAGTACCTTCGTAATTCACTTTCACAAACTGATCACCCGAACTATTCCAATCGACCTGAATCTCATTTGTCGTTGCTCCTGTTGTAATAGTTCCACCCGCCGATATTTCCCATTTATAATTTATCATTCCAGGCTCGGTCCGATAAGTTACATTTTTCGAAGCTTCACATACATTATTTGCTCCGGTAATTACAGGCAATGACCTTGAATTTACAGTAATATCAATTACTGCAGGAGTTGCAGCCTGACAACCTGGTTGCGTATAATTTACACTGACAGATGATTTACCAGCATTTCCCCATTGAATTTCTGTAATATTCGAAGTTGCGTCTCCACCCGAAATCACTTTGCCCTCTGATGATATTTTCCAATCGTAATTTCGCATTCCGGCTAATGCAGTATAAATTGCGCCTGTCGATTGTTCACAAACAATATCAGGTCCTAAAAGTGAAACAATTTGGGAATTATTTACCGCGACATGATAAACTAAAGGGACTTTGGCAGTGCATCCGTTTTCGTTGATATAATTCAGCGTAACAAATTGATTGCTTGTTTCTTTCCATGTAACAGATATTGTGTTTGAACCTGATGTACCTCCTGCAGTAATCGTTCCTTCCGGAGATACTGTCCATAAATAACCTGTCATCCCTGCATTGGCAGTATAAATCACATTTTCAGAATTCATACAAACCGCAACAGGTCCATTAATGTAAGGTTCGGGAAGTGGATTTGCAGTAACAATAACCGAATTACTATTTGAACAACCCGCGGCTGTTTCAGTAAGAATATATTCAGTCGTTACAAGTGGACTTACCTTAGGAGCCGATTCGTTTGAAACGAATCCAGCTGGTATTGAAACCCAACTATAAGAACTTCCTTCCCTCGAAGGTGCTCCTATTGCAGTAATATCTCCACTACAAATTGCAACCGGAGCACCCGTCAATGCATCAGGTAACGGATTGACTTTTACATTTAAAACTGAAGGTGATGGAGCGGCACATCCCGACTTGATATAGTTTAAGCTTATGGTCTGATGATCCGACACTCCCCAATCAACTGTTATTGTATTTGATGTAGCACTATTCTCCGAGGTTATAACACCTCCGGCAGATACCGACCATTGGTAATTCATCATTCCGGATATGGTACTGTAAACATTTCCTTTTGAATTGGCACATACTTCTGCAGGACCAGTGATTACCGGATTTGGATAATCATTTACCTGCAATTGTACTGGTAATGCAGCTGATGCCCCACATTCATTAGTTGCTGAAAGCAATATCGGATAACTTCCAGACGTATTATATTTAATCGCAACCGGATTTTTTAGCGAAGATACAGCTGGCTCACCCCCGTTGAATTGCCAGCTATAGGAACTTACCGTTCCTCCAAAGCAATTATTAATTACTGCAGTCGGTGCAATTGTTTGATTGACGCAGATCGCAGTTAATGGATTAATTGTGACGGTTGGAACCTGCTTAACGGTGATTGTTTTATATGTAGAGAGTGTTCCGCACCCATTCGTTACCTTTAAATTAATCCGGTAAGTACCGGCATTATCGAATACAAATGAAGGATTTACGGAATTCTTATCGAATCCGTTATCGAAATGCCACAAACTCGCATTGGGCAGGCAATTCACAGACCCAACATAGTTATCCACAGTCCAGGCATAAACTAAATTGTCGCAAGTATTTTCTGTAATTGATGTATTGTTGACTGTAACGGATGTTCCTTTACAAACAGCAGGCGCGCCAAGAGTAAATGCGGCAGTTGGCTTGGGATTTATACAAATGATGCGTGTGGTTGCAGTTCCTGATTGGCATTGTGGATTGCTCGAAGTAAGCGATATGGTATAAAGACCAGAACTTGTAAAAGGATGTTTCGGATTTTTTTCAGTCGAAGTTGGTTTGCCATCCCCAAAATCCCATAAATAAGTGTCTGAATTAGAACTGCAGTTATAACCTGATCCTGATTCAGTCTGGTTTGTAAAGGAAATGCTTGCATTTACACATCCATTACCATTTGGTAAAGTTGTGAATTTAGCAACAGGTGATTTATAAACAATGATTTTATCAATTGATGCACCTGTAGAAGTACAACTATTAATAGCCTTTACTTTTAAAATAAATTGACCATCCACTCTAGGCACATCACAGGAACTTTTAACGTAAGTATGTTCGATAAGATTGTTCGCCAGTATCTGTTCAAGTGTTTTAACCTCTTTTGATGTACCATCACCGTAATCAATTTCGTAATAAGTGCCCGGCGCATTATTTTCAGCTTCAGTAATTGTGAAATTAAGCGCCAAAGGACTACATCCTATTGTATTACCTTGATTATTACTAAGACCTACAGCAGGATTACTCTGATTCGAAACAGAATAGGTCTTCTCTTTGCCAATTTGTGCAATATCATATGCAGTAAAAACCAGACTAAAAATCCCCAGACTTTTATAAATATGCGTCGCAGAAGCAAAATTAGCAGCGAATACTTCTTCTGCAGAACCATCACCCCAATTAATTTTATAAGAGCTAATGTTTGCTTGATTAGTAGAAGTGTTATTTACAACTAATTTGTAATCGGGTTTGAGTTTTGTGGGCAAAAGATCGCAATTACCGAAAGGAGTAATTTTGTCAGCGTCTTCAAGTTGCGGATTGATCTGTCCATTTACCTCATAAGAGAAATTGAAAGCAAAAATGAACAAGACGAAAGTGTACCTTACTACATTTGAGAATACTTCTATGTAAGTCCATCTTTTCATCTTTTTGATCCAGCTCAACTTAGTGTTAATATATTTACTATTGTAAATTGTTTATTTACACATCAAATATAGTCATTCATATTTCAATATATACCATTGTTTGTAAATTTATTTCACATCGATGTAAGTATTATTTACATTGAAATTATGGTGATCCAATATTAATTGAGAATGCAAAATGATTTCGAAAGTTTTCTTCCATTGATTTATCGTAACCGCTTAGAAGATAAACTGTAATATCCATTTTGAACCAGTCGGATTAGTGCGACTACTGACCTGAATAAAAACTGAATCAGTCATTGTAACCATTATCCTCAAATGCATATTTTTTAATCTAACCAGGTAAGTCAGATAATTACATTCAAAAGATGCTGAATAATAGTTTACAATTAAAAAATCTTAAGATCGCGGGGTTGATCTTTATTAAATCTTAATCCTGTACGCTTTGCAAAGCAATCAAAATATTTGGCACCACATCCGAATATTTCGCCTATTTCGAACATCAATGAGATTTCGTGCGCTCCCGAACCATATCCAGCTAATGAAGAAAGCTGCATATCATAGCTATATGAAATTCTAAATGATCCGTGTTCCACTCCAACCATAAATACTAAAGCATCACTATCAAGAAAGGTTTTGTCAATATTCTCATTTTTAAAAACCGGGAATCCCCTGTACCAAACGCCCAATTCAAGGAATCTGCTATACCAATAAGCGCCAAGATCAAGCTGTTTAAACCCATTTTGAAATTCAAACCTGTAGCACAATGAGGCAGAACGTGATTCTTCAACCCTGCGCGAACGCTCGCTCCAGAAATTTAGGCCACCAAAATTGACAATTTTTAAGGGGATAAAAGTTTGTTCTCCGATAAACGAATAACTTGGCCGCAGAAGATGGTCCACAGTAAAGCCAATCCATAATTTCGGTGAAAATAAAAACAGTGATGAAGCCATGTCAAGATAAGTTGCTCTGGTTTCAGTTAAATAGTCAATATTTCCGGCATAAGAACCAGCGCCTGTTCCATCTGAGAAAACAAGCTTACTTCTGTCTAAACTTTTCTGCCCGAGCGTAAATTGCATGCCGGGAACAAATTGCCAATAATCACCAAGTTTTACGCGGTAAGAATATTGTAGACCTAAATAGGATGTATTCAAACTTGCTGTTCCGGCTTTATCAGTGACAAAAACAACCCCAAACCCGCTTTTGTAGGTATTCAGATACATATCAGCAGCAAAAGCATACGTTTGGTAAGTTTTTGAAATGCCAGGCCATTGATTCCTATAATTCACAACAAATCGTGTACCGCCAGATGATCCAGCTAATGATGGACTTAACAGATTTGGTGCAGAATAAAACTGCGAAAAATGGGGATCCTGTGAATATACCGAATTCACTAAGAGAAGGAACATACCTAATAGGATACAAATAATTCTATTCCTCATCGCTGATTTCCAGGTTAAATATATTAATGGCCAATGGTATCAATATTTACAATTTCATCAATTCAATATATAATAAAGAATAAATCACCATAGCATTCCTTTTAAAGGGACAATCAGATGTAAACTTTGTCAAATTTACAACAATCTTGTGCCTTAATCCGACAATAGTAAATATATTTAGCTTCAAAGTAAATTTATTTTCATTTTTTATTTTTTATATGCTCCCCGACAATTTTCTGCCTGTCTTTGTAAAATAATACAAGCGTTGCAGAAAATTGATTATTCAGAGGTTGATCGACTAATCGTATCAAAAAAAGTTTGTTTTAGGATATTTTTCAATTTTTATTGGTTCAATAATCAAATTACTTGGTGCTCCAATAAATTTCAACTAAGTTTGAAAAAAAGAGACTTTGGAAATTAACAAAACAATACTTGGAATTGATCCCGGATCAAACATAATGGGCTATGGAGTCCTAAAAATCACAAAGAATAAAGCTCAGATAGTTACTCTTGGAGTTATAAAAACAGCTGGATTTTCTGGTCATTACCAAAAACTTAGTCATATCTTTGACCGTACGCTTTACCTGGTCGACGAATACAAACCCGACGAAACGGCTCTTGAGGCACCTTTTTTCGGCAAGAATGTTCAATCGATGTTAAAACTTGGGAGAGCCCAGGGTGTGGCGATGGCAGCATCTTTGTATAGAGGCATACCAATTTTTGAATATGCCCCACTACGAATCAAACAAGCAATAACAGGAAACGGCTCTGCCACCAAAGAGCAGGTCGCCTATTTCCTGAAGCAAATGTTTAATCTTGAAATTACACCTAACGACCTTGATGCCACCGATGGTCTGGCAACGGCAGTATGTCACTTTCTACAGCTGAAAAATCCAGTTGGTGATGGTTCGTGCAAAAATTGGGAGGCATTTATCCGGAAAAATCCAGATAGGGTTAAATAACAAAGATTTACAAGAATCTAAAATTGATTCCTTCACTCGAAATTTTCAGCAATTTTAGCGGCGATTTCAGTAAATTCTTCTACAGTTAGTTTCAATTTGGGTTTCGAAAAATTAATATCACTTTCGCTGTTTAAAGGCACAAGATGAATATGTGCATGTGGAACTTCAAGCCCAAGCACAGCAACTCCAACTTTTCTGCAAGGAAATGCCTTTTTAAGCGCAATAGCTACTCGTTTCGAAAAAAGCATTAGTCCTGAAAATTTTTGATCATCAAGATCAAATAAATAATCGATTTCAACTTTCGGGATTACCAAAACATGGCCCCTTACAAGTGGAAAAACATCAAGAAATGCGAGGTAATTTTCATCCTCAGCAACTTTATAGCACTGAATTTCGCCATTTACTATTTTTGAAAAAATACTTGCCATAATACCCAATATTTAAACTATTTACATTCCAAGTTCAATATTAATAATTTCGAATGGGATCACTCCCGAAGGAACAATAATCTCAACAGAATCGCCTATTTTTTTGCCCATAAGCCCTTTGGCTATAGGAGTATTTACACTTATTTTACCCTGTTTCAAATCCGCTTCATGTTCCGATACGATTATATAGGACATCGTGGAATTATTCTTTGTGTTTTTAATCGTCACCTTGTTCATGATCTGAACAACATCTGTCTCAATCTTCGACTGGTCGATAATCCGGGCACCTGCTAATTGCGCCTGTAACATCGAAATTTTAGCTTCAAGCATACCCTGGGCATCTTTAGCAGCATCGTACTCTGCATTTTCAGAAATATCCCCTTTTTCTATAGCTTCCCCTATATTTTTGGATATAGCCGGCCTTTCAACATTGATCATTTGGTCAAGGTCTGCTTTAAGTTTTTTCAATCCTTCTGCAGAGATATAAGTAATTTTGCCCATCTCGTAAATAGTTTTGCTGATGATATATAAAAAATAAGAAGAACTCCGGCATGCCGGAACTCTTCCCGATCTGATTAAATACAAATTTAAAAATATTCTTCAAGAAAAACACAAATATACGCTTGAAAAATATTTGAACTGACGATTTAAGTATACTATCTATACAGAATTTCAGAATAGATATCCGATTTACTAAGGACGCAACCATCTTTGATTCCTGATTTATATTGAATTGCCGGAATATCTGCAAATTATTTTTAACTGCAATATTTAAGCCTACTCTTTATTTTAGTGCTTTTTGTACTTTCAATCACTACATATAAATTTTTCTCATTATGGTCTAATGTAAAACTTTTTTCTTTTGCCATAAGAATTTGACTGAATTATCGTGGCAACCACAATCATGATCAGAGAAAAATATTTGCAAGATAAAAAGTCGCATTTCAATACCCTATTCCTTTTGCAATACCTTCTCTATTGTTTAAGTAATGTTTGTATATACTTCCTATATACTTTCTGTATTTTTGATTACAGTAAAATTACACATACATTACAGATACCTTACACAAACCATGGCCTTGTTAGGTTAAAAACATGTTCTAAGCAATAGGTGAATCCTGCATTTGTTTGGACGAGAAACAAATTTCATGACGTATTATTACAAATTGAAGGACGATTTTAAGTTTGAGAATGATGTATCTATTTATTCGCGTTAATAAAATATAATGTGATGGTTGTGGAATAAAATATTATTGAATTAGAATCCATTTTTACCTAATTTAGCGATCGTAAAAAATAAATAAAATGTTGAAGTTTAAACATATTCTACGCTCTAAAATTGTGATGGGCCTAATAATAATTCTGCTCGCGGTAAATTGCAGTAAAGATCAGAATTCTTTTTTGCCTTATGTAAAGGTGGATTTGTATATTCCGTTAGCAAATTATAACCAATTAACGATTCCGGGAAATTCAATTCTATTTAAGGGCTATGGATTTAATCAGTACGGAGTTATAGTGGTATGTGTTAATCCCGATTTGGGTTTATATTATGCCTACGATGCCTGTTGTCCTTACGAGACCGACCATTCAGGTATTATTGAGATTGAACCAATTAAAAATTTCCCGGCTCCTGATAACCTGGTATATAGTAGTGCTTTTTTTGGTACTTGTAATAAATGCAAATCGAAATTTAATCTGATGGGAAGTGGGCAGCCAGTTAATGGTTCACTTGCAACTCATTATCTACAGAATTACAATATTAGTATCGGAATGGGCTCGCTCACGGTTACTAATTAGTTTTGGTATCGATAATTCCCTAATCAAAAGAATCATGTTTGGGTTAAACAGTAAATCAATTGATTATAAATAATAAGCTGTAAGAGAATGCTTAAAATGCATTTCTTACCGCTTATTATTAAATGATGTATTCTAATACCTGTAATGATCGGGTTTGTAAGGCCCATTGGGTGAAATCCCCAGATAACCGGCTTGTTCAGGCGTAAGAATTGTAAGTTTAACTCCAAGTTGTTCGAGATGAAGCCTGGCTACCTCTTCATCAAGATGCTTAGGTAATCTGTATACCCCGATTTCGTATTGCTTATTCCACAATTCAAGCTGAGCTATAGTTTGGTTTGTGAACGAGTTGCTCATTACAAATGATGGATGTCCAGTAGCACATCCTAAATTCACGAGACGTCCTTCGGCAAGCAGGAATATCGCATGACCATCAGGGTAAATATACTTATCAACCTGTGGTTTAATATTAACTTTAGTTATACCAGTCCATTTTTCGAGACGCGAAACCTGAATTTCATTATCAAAATGACCAATGTTACAAACAATTGCCTGATCCTTCATTGAAGCCATGTGCTCTCCGGTTATGATATCAAGATTACCGGTTGTCGTTACAAAAATATTGCCTTCCGAAACTGCGTCATCCATGGTTTTCACTTCAAATCCTTCCATTGCGGCCTGTAAAGCGCAAATAGGATCAATTTCAGTTATGATTACCCTTGCGCCATAAGATCTCATTGAATGGGCACATCCCTTTCCTACATCGCCATAACCGGCAATAACGGCAACTTTTCCAGCTATCATTACATCCGTTGCACGTTTGATTCCGTCGGCCAGCGATTCGCGGCAGCCGTAAAGGTTATCAAATTTCGATTTTGTGACCGAATCATTTACATTAAATGCAGGGAATAGCAATTTCCCTTGCTCAACCATCTGATAAAGCCGGTGGACACCTGTAGTTGTTTCTTCAGAAACTCCCTTGATTTCCTTAGCCTGACGATGCCAACGACCAAAATCAGAAGCAAGTACTTGTTTTAAAACTTTATTCAATTCAATTTCATCTTCGGCACTTACCTGTGCATCGAGAATTTCTGAAATATTTTCGGCTTCATATCCCCTGTGAATCATCATTGTTGCATCACCGCCATCATCAACAATCAACATTGGACCAAAACCATTTCCAAAATCAAGCGCCCTTTCGGTGCACCACCAATATTCAGCCAATGTCTCACCTTTCCATGCAAACACTGGAACACCAGCTTCGGCAATAGCAGCTGCGGCATGGTCCTGAGTTGAAAAAATATTACAGCTACACCATCTTACTTCTGCGCCTAACTCAACCAAAGTTTCAATCAGAACGGCAGTCTGAATCGTCATGTGTAAAGAACCCATAATACGAGCTCCTTTTAAAGGTTTAAGTTCTCCGTATTTTTTACGAAGCGACATTAAACCAGGCATCTCCTTTTCGGCTATTACTATCTCTTTCCTGCCAAAAGCAGCTAACGAGATATCTTTGACTTTAAAACTTTCAAGCTGTGAAATCATATTCTATTTTGTTTAATTATTATCTACCAAATATTTTAAATTAAAGCTGCTCTAAAATCTCTTCTGAAAGAATTTTTGATGCCAATATACGATCTTTCACAAGTTGTTCCTGCAACTCAACAATACCATCAAATTTTTGTTCATCACGAATCTTCAAAACAAAATAAAGCGTGATCTCCGTATTATAAATATCTGAATCGAAGTCAAAAATATGTACTTCAATACTTTTATGGTCGGCATTATAATTAACAGTAGGTCGGATGCCTACATTTAACATTCCTTTATGAATTTTTTCTCCGGTTCTTACAAAAACTGCATATACCCCATCGCCCGGAACAAGTTTATGGTCGTCGAATGCTTCAATATTTGCAGTTGGAAAACCAAGAGTCCGTCCCAATTGTTTTCCTTCAATTACTTTTCCTGATAATGTATATCGATATCCCAGAAAATGATTTGCTTTAACGATATCGCCTGACTCAAGTGCAGAACGAATTTTTGTAGAACTAACAACCATATTATCAACGAGCAACTGTGAAAGTTGTTCTACCTTAAAATTCAGAGTTTTAGAAAGCAATTCAAGCGAACTGAAATCACCTTTACGTCCTTGTCCAAACCGATGATCGTATCCAACAACAAGACTTGAGATGCGCATCTTTTCAACAAGAATATTGGAGACAAATTCACTATATGACAATTTGGAAAAATCAACCGTGAATGGATAAATCACGAGATGATCAATTCCGATCTTTTGCATCAAATTGATTTTCTCATTTTTAGATGACAATAACCTAAGCGAATCTTCATTAGGAGCAATAACTATACGTGGATGCGGTTCAAAAGTAAATATGACCGAATCACCTCCAGAAATAGCGCTTAGCCGTTTCAGTTCAGAAATGACTTCCCGATGTCCCATATGAACCCCATCAAAAGTTCCAATAGTAACCACTGGTCTTATGGCTTCAAAATTATCGAAATTGTAATGAATTTGCACGCTACCAAATTTTAAGGTCGTAAAAATAGTCAAAATAAATCGGCCGAAAGCAACTACAAATATTAATGGTCAATTAATGCAAAGCAAAACTTAATCAACTCATTGGTTTTAACTAAGAATTTATACTTTTGTTTCCATTGAATTAAAATTTTGAATCAATCAACGATTCAAAACAACAAACGATAATATATTGATTAGCAATTAGAATTTAGACTAATATCATAACTTCGATGAAAAAAACAATTTACTTTTTGATTGTTCTTAGCCTCCTGTTCGCCTGTGGGAAGAAGACTAACTTCACCATTTCAGGTCAATTAGATGGCGGAGCTGGAAAAACGATTTATTTTAATAAAATACTTATTAGTAATAAATTACCTGCAGATTCAGTCAAACTGGATAAGGAAGGCAAATTCGAGTTTAAAGGAAACACCTCATCACCAGCATTTTATTTATTGAAACTTTCGAAAAGCAGTTTTGTAACATTACTAATAGATTCTGCAGAGAATGCAAATATAAAGGGATCATACAAAAACTTCACCCGAGATTACAAGGTCAAAGGATCGATAGGATCGGAAATTTTGCTTGATTTAGACAATCGCTTTACTTCAGCAAAAACACAGATCGATTCATTACGAAAGCTCTATTCTCTGCATAAAAACGATCCCCTTTTCAGTTCAAAAATAGAAGAATGGGATGCATATTATAATGTTGTCAAAACTGATCATTCCAATTATGTCACTTCATTTATTAAAAGAAATCCTTTTTCACTCGCCTCAGTATACGCACTCTACCAAAAATGGGATGATAATAGCTTTGTAGTTAATGATTTACAAACAATGAAAACAGCTGCTTCAGCCTTATACTCTGTATACCCTAAGAATGAGCAGGTTATTGCACTTTACAACAACACACTCCAATTTGTTAAAGAGGAACAGAACAAAAAACTTTCAACAGTATTGCAGGAAAATGCTGTAAATTCCCCTAATATTGTCCTTCCCGATGCCGATGGTCGCGAGAAAAGCTTATGGTCACTTCATGGCAAATATGTGTTAGTTCATTTTTGGTCAGCTAAGGATCGGGCATCGCGAATCGTCAATCCAGTTCTTTCTGAGATATACAACAAATTTAAAAACCGCGGATTCGAGATATTCATGGTTAGCGTTGACAATGACAGAGCTGCATGGATGGAAGCAATTGCAAATGATAATCTAAGCTGCATTAATGTGGGTGACATGAAAGGTAGTTTTCAGGCTGTAACCAACTACAATGTTCAGGAACTGCCATTTAATTATCTGTTAGATAAAGAGGGCAATATTATTGCCAAAAATCTGAAGGGGCCTGCATTAAATCAAGCTCTCAGTAAAATTTTCAAATAGCTCAATTTTAGACATTTAAAAATACACTCAAACAAAATAACAGTTTTCATTGAACACTATTACTAAAATTTAGTGCACATGTCAATCAGAATCTTGAATAATTGCTTTTTAGGCCTATCTTTGCCTAGACTTAAATATCAATAATCATTTAGTTAATAAAAAAGTTTGGATTTGTCGAAAAAAATATATTTCGCTTCTGATGTTCATCTTGGGTCTCCGGCACTGAAGCAAAGTCGTGAAAGAGAGTTGCGTTTTGTGAACTGGTTACACCTGATCAAAAAAGATGCCGCAGTAATTTTTCTCCTTGGCGACATTTTCGATTTCTGGTTTGAATATCAAAAGGTTGCGCCTCAGGGGTTTGTTCGTGTACTTGGGGCTCTTGCCGAAATTTGCGACAGTGGAATACCTGTTCACTTTTTTACAGGAAATCATGATATATGGGTTTTTGATTACCTTCCACGTGAAACAGGAATGATTATTCATCACGAACCATTTGAGACCGAACTATTAGGGAAAACATTCTTTCTTGCACATGGAGATGATCTTGGGAAAGTAGATCTAAAATATCAGATATTGACAAGGTTCTTTCACAGCAAGCTTGCACAGTGGGCTTTTGCCAAAGTCCATCCTGATTTGTCCTTTCGCCTGGCTCACTATTGGTCTAAAAACAGTAGGTTAGCCAGAGGAGTGGATGGAGAAGGTTTTTTAGGTGAAGACCGTGAACATCAGATAATATTTGCACGTAATAAATTAAAAGAAAAACATTTTGATTATTTCGTGCTGGGACACCGTCACATTGCCCTTGATTTTCAGTTAACGGATAATAGCAGGATGATCATTCTGGGTGACTGGTTTAAAAGAAGTACATACGGAGTTTACGACGGAAATACATTTCAGTTGAAAGAAACTATTAATGAAACACTTACGAAAAGTAAATAATTGATATGAATAAAAAAGTTTATACTGTAATTGTTGGTACCGGATCCTATATTCCCGGAAGAATAATCGCAAACGATTTTTTTATGGATGCTGAGTTTTACGATTCTGCAACAAATAAAAGATTTGAAATTCCTAATTCGGAGATCATCCGTAAATTTTTTGAAATTACTAATATTGAAGAACGCAGATATGCGGAAGATGACCAGGTGACAAGCGATTTGGCAACATATGCAGCTCGCGATGCCATCGAAACTTCGGGAATTGATCCTGAGACTTTTGAGTTTATACTGGTTGCGCACAATTTCGGGGATGTGGTTCATGGAATTCTTGTTCCGGACCAAATGCCTTCCCTAGCTAATCGCGTAAAGGCAAAACTTGGAATTAGTAATCCAGATATTCTGACAAACGATGTCACGTCAGGTTGTCCCGGATGGACAACAGCTATGATCATTGCAGATGCTTACATTAAAAGTGGAACATTCAAAAGAGGATTGGTAGTTGGTGCGGATGTTTTATCAAGAGTTGCAGATCCGTTCGATCGCGATCGGATGATTTTTTCGGATGGCGCAGGTGCAGTAATTGTTGAAGCACTTGAAAGTGAAGAGCCTGTTGGAATTTTATCACATGCCAGTCGTTCTGATTTTGACCATAATATGCTCGTGATGGGAAGTTCAGCAAACCCTAATAACCCCAAAGATTATAAATATCTCAGGATGCTTGGATCAAAAGTGTATGCCTATGCATTAAGCACTGTACCCGGGGTTGTAAAAACGAGTCTTGACAAAGCGGGTCTAAAACTAAGCGATGTTCGAAAAGTTTTAATACATCAGGCCAACGAAAAAATGGATGAAGCGATCCTAAGTCGTGTGTTCCGTCTCTACGGACAACGTGAATATGATAAGAGTATTATGCCAATGACCATCCAGAGATTTGGAAACTCTTCAACAGCTACCGTTCCAACCCTTCTTGATCTTATTCTGAAGGATAAAATGGCAGATCATCAAATTAAAAAAGGCGATATAATTATTCTCACTTCAGTAGGCGCCGGAATGACAATTAATTCAATTGTCTATAAAATGCCTGAATAATAACCACCAGATATAAAAAAGGTCGTTTTGCATCAGCAAAACGACCTTTTTTATATCTGGTAAACTGCAATTAACTGGCTTGCAACCTAATTGCACTTAACTTGTCAATTTTTTCCAAAGCAAATTCTGGAGTTATTACGACTTCAGTATTTGAGCCTGAAGGCATTTCAAACATCACATCCATAATAACAGTTTCGCAAATTGCCCTTAGACCACGCGCACCAAGTTTAAATTCAATAGCCTTATCAACAATAAGATAAAGTGTTTCTTCAAGAAATGAAATTTTAATTCCATCCATTTTAAACAACTTCTGATATTGCTTAATAATTGAGTTTTTTGGCTCAGTCAGAATCCGCCTTAATGCATCTCTTTCGAGTGGAACAAGATAAGTAAGGACAGGCAGACGTCCAACAATTTCGGGAATAAGTCCAAATGAGCGAAGATCCTGTGGTGAAACGTATTGTAAAAGATTATTCCGGTCAACTTGTCCGCTGTCAAGACTGGCTTTATAGCCTACAACTTTTGTATTCAAACGTTGGCCTATTTTCCGGTCAATTCCCTCGAATGCTCCACCACAAATGAATAAAATATTCTTTGTATCAACAGGAATCATTTTCTGTTCAGGATGTTTACGTCCCCCCTGTGGTGGTACATTCACAATTGAACCTTCAAGGAGCTTAAGCAGCCCTTGTTGGACACCTTCACCAGAGACATCTCGCGTAATAGATGGATTGTCACCCTTTCTGGCTATTTTATCAATCTCATCGATAAAAACAATGCCTCTTTGGGCCGCTTCAACATTATAATCAGCTACCTGTAGGAGTCGGGTAAGTAAACTTTCAATGTCTTCACCCACATAGCCGGCTTCAGTCAATACGGTTGCATCCACAATAGTAAAAGGAACATGCAACATCTTCGCAATCGTTTTAGCCAATAAAGTTTTACCTGTACCTGTTGGTCCAACCAAAATGATATTTGATTTTTCAATTTCAGTCCCCTCATCATCAGTATGCTGATTCAACCGCTTGTAGTGGTTGTAAACTGCTACGGATAAAACTTTCTTTGCGTCATCCTGTCCAATCACATATTGGTCAAGAAAAGCCTTAATTTCTTTTGGCTTCTTCAACTCAACACCTGCAAGATCGAAATTTTTATTTTTCTTAAATTCTTCATCGATTATAGCATGAGCCTGCTCAATACAGTTTTCACAAATGTGACCTTCCATACCGGCAATCAGGATTTGAACATCCTTCTTATCTCTGCCACAAAACGAACATTTATCCATTTTCTTCATTATACAAAATAAGGGTTACTGACAGGGAACTAAACCTCCCAATTATTTTTTTACTCGGATTAGGATATCATCAATCATCCCATAATCCTTTGCTTCTTGCGATGTCATCCAGTAATCGCGATCCGAATCGAGTTCAACCTTTTCGATAGGCTGCCCTGAATGTGTAGCAATAATCTGGTATAATTCTGTTTTCAATTTCGCAATCTCCTTTGCAACAATCTGTATATCAGAAGCCTGACCTTGAGCTCCTCCCATCGGCTGATGAATCATGATTCTCGAGTGTTTCAATGCCGACCGCTTACCTGTAGTCCCTGCTGTCATCAATACTGCTGCCATCGAAGCTGCCATTCCGGTACAGATTGTGGCTACATCACAATTGATGTATTGCATTGTATCGTAGATTCCGAGTCCAGCATGTACTGAACCGCCGGGAGAATTAAAATAAATTTGAATGTCTTTACCTGGATCGGACGACTCAAGAAAAAGTAATTGTGCCTGAATAATATTTGCCACATAATCGTCGATCGCGATTCCCAGAAAAATAATGCGATCCATCATTAAACGTGAGAAGACATCCATCTGGGCAACATTCATCTGTCGCTCTTCGATTATAGTAGGGGATATATAAGCATTGGCATATACCGATTCATATTTGTGCAGACTTAGACTGCTGATACCTAAATGCTTCGTCGCATATTTGCGGAACTCGTCATTTTGCGCGCTCATAATAAAATCCTTTAAAAATGAAAAACTTTGCAAGAACAATTCGACTATTGGGGTTTGTACTTCCCGATAAACGAATTGTCCCACAAAGTTATAAAAATACTGCTATTACTATGATCCGAGATTACTTTTCGAATAAATCATCAAATTCCTTTTGCGAGACCTTCTTGAATTCAAGACCAGCTTTCTCTTTAATTAATTCAAGAACTTTGTCTTCAATTTTTTTCTCAGCCATCTTTTGCTTCTGTTCCTTATTTTGGAGAATGGAGTTGGCATAGTTATCGAGATATTCGTCAGGAACATTCGACATACCGTACTGAATGAATTGCATTTGGGCCATTTCGCGAGCCATAGTAGCAATGTCCGATTCTACAACTCTTAATTCATTATCTTTAGCCAGCTTTGTCTTAATCAAGGTCCAATCTAGATCTTTGCGAAAAGTGCCAAATTCTTCTTCTATTTGTTCTGCTGTCACCTTATCATTTGTCTCGACAAGCCATCTTTTCAGAAACTCAACAGGTAATGAAAGTGCTGCAGCATTAGTCAATGCTTCTTTTGCATCAACTAAAAATCTATAATTACTGGAATATAAAAGATTCGATTTTAATTCAGTATGTATTTTTTCACGCAATTCGTCAATGGTTTTCACTTCAGTTTCGTCACCATAGATTTTTTTGATCAAAGCTTCGTCAATGGTAGCAGCGATAAAGGTATTGATTGTATTGATCCTAAAGTTAAAATCACAATCAACAGATTCTATCTCTTCTTCTTTCACTTTCAGCAAATGCGTAACTTCGTGATCGTTTGCAAAAGCCACTCTTGGGTTAAATTTCAGAACATCGCCAACGCTTGCACCAATGAAAAGTTTTTGAATATTTTCATCTTTTATCAACTGTACAGCAACCTGAACGTTTTTAGAAGAAATACCACCTTCAACTTCAATCCCTTCGGCATTTAGTTGCGAAAAATCACCAATGATGGTTTCCTTTTCACCAACGACTTCTGCAGTTATATTTTCACCGAAACGATTGGCATATCCCTCAATTTGGTTGTCAATTAACTGATCGTCAACTTCTATTTCATAGTAAGGCAATTTTCCGATTTTTTCAAAATCAAGATTAATTTCTGGGCTCAAACCAAGATCAAACGCAAATTCAAAATCAGCATCACTATCAAAATTAACGATTGTCTTCTCTGTTAAGGACGGAAGCGGTTCGCCAAGAATTTCAAGTTTCTCATCTGCAATATATTTGGTGAGTTCACGGCTAAGTAGTTTGTTTACTTCCTCAGCCAGTGCAGCTTTTCCATGCATTTTCTTGATCAGACCAGCAGGAACCATTCCTTTCCGGAATCCTGGCATATTTGCCTTTTTGCGGTATTCTTTCAAAGTTTCATTAACCGTTGCCTCGTAGTCTTGTTTTTCAATAATAATTTTGACAACGACATTCAAATCATCAATACTTGTTTTCGAAATTTTCATAATTTTCTCCTTTACGATTCTAAATGCCTTCAGGTAGATTGAAGGCTTTAACGGGATTCAAATTAAAAAAACCGCCCTATTTCCATTAAGGGAAAAAGACGGTTTAATGGTTTAATGTGCGGATGAAGGGACTCGAACCCCCACGCCTCGCGGCACCAGATCCTAAGTCTGGCTCGGCTACCAATTACGACACATCCGCATTTTTAAGCGCTGCAAATATAGTTATTTTTTTAACTTTGATGACCTTCAAAAAAATTAAACGAAAATTATTCAACTGGAACATCATCCCCTGTATCCTGCTTCTGTACGACCGGTCGTCGCAATTCGAAATTCTGGCCAAGATACAAACGACGAACTTCTTCATTAGCTGCAAGTTCTTCAGCAGAACCACTGTTTAAAATTCTTCCGTCATATAACAAATAAGAACGGTCGGTGATCGAAAGTGTCTCGTGAACGTTATGATCTGTAATAAGAATTCCAATGTTTTTATCTTTTAATCGGAATACAATTTGTTGAATATCCTCCACAGCGATCGGATCAACCCCTGCAAATGGCTCGTCGAGCAAAATAAAGGCAGGATTAATAGCAAGACAACGGGCTATTTCGGTACGCCGACGCTCACCACCCGACAATTGAATTCCTTTACTTTTTCGCACTCGTTGAAGACCAAATTCGTCAAGTAGCAATTCAAGTTTTTCGTGTTGATACTCCTTCGAAAATTTGGACATCTCCAAAATTGAACGAATATTGTCCTCGACGCTCATACCCCTGAAAATTGAGGCTTCCTGAGCAAGATAACCTATTCCTAATTGAGCACGCTTGTAAACAGGGAATGAAGTGATATCCGTCTCGTCGAGAAAGATCTGACCGCCATTTGCTTTTATCAGTCCAACAATCATGTAAAAGGAGGTTGTTTTTCCTGCACCGTTGGGTCCCAGTAATCCCACGATTTCGCCTTGCTCCAATTCCAACGAAACATCTTTTACAACAGTTCTGCTCCTGTATTTTTTGACTAAATGTTCAGCTCTTAACTTCATTTTAAAAAAAATTACAATTCATTAAGCTTCAAGAAATTCCTCGTCGACCCGCTTTTTTTCGATCCCCTTAGCAAGAATAACTCCCAATTCATAAAGTAAAACAAGAGGTCCAGATACCAATAACATACTAAAAACATCTGGTGGGGTGATAATTGCAGCAAGTAACAACAAAGCTACGTATGCATGCTTTCGGTAAGTAATCAGGAAACCCGAACTGACCAATCCAACTTTACTTAGAAAATAGATAATTATCGGAAGTTCAAAAACTATTCCACTACCCAATATAATGGTTGTTACTGAACTGATGTACGAATTTAGATTGATCTGGTTCACTACTTCGGCGCTTATCCGGTAAGATCCGAAAAAATGTGTCGAAAGTGGAACAATCAAATAATAACCGAAAAGGACGCCCAGTAAAAACAAAAATGTGCTGTAAAAAACCGCACCAGTAGCATGTTTTCGCTCTTTTTCGTAAAGAGCAGGTTTTATAAATCGCCAGAACTCCCAAAAGATATATGGAATAGAAATAATGATTCCTCCAATGAACGCGATGCTCAGATTAGTTGAAAACTGACCAGCCATATCATAATTGATAATTGTGAATGGCTGTGTGTTAATAGCTAAATCCGGAGAATTAAACTTTAAAGCCACCCAGGCAAATACTCTATTTGTAATAAATTCAGGATATTTAGGTGCGAAAAGTATTTGATCCATGATAAATCGCACATTAATAAAAACAACGACTGCTGCAATTACAATCGCAGCCGAAGCGCGAACAAGATGCCAACGTAGTTCTTCGAGATGTTCAAGAAACGACATCTCTTCGTTATTCCTTTTCTCCTTTTTTACTTTTTTCTCTTTTGATGTAAGTATTCCCTTTATGGACATTTACCTTATTTTAAAGTTTTTTACTCGACAGATTCAATTAAAGAATTCAGCGGCAAATATACGATTCTTTGCCCCATTAAATTCAGGAATTAACCTACCTAAAACCATCCAATGTTAAATTTTTGTGATATCGAATTAAGTTCTTGTCGCATGCAATTTATTTAATAACTTAGTCGTAGCAAAACAAAATGATAAGAATCTACTTTGACGAAAAATTATGAGGGATAGAACTTCACTTAATACCCAGCTTCAAAAGTACTTTGGCTTTGATCGGTTCAAAGGACAACAGGAAGAGGTAATTAACAGTATATTGGAAGGAAACGACACTTTTGTGTTGATGCCGACAGGTGGTGGGAAATCGCTTTGCTACCAGTTACCCGCTCTAATGCAGGAAGGTACAGCAATTGTGATATCTCCGCTAATTGCGTTAATGAAAAACCAGGTTGATGCTATAAGAAGTTTCAGTACGGAAGATGGGGTTGCCCATTTTCTTAATTCGTCTCTTACAAAAACGGCCATTCTAAAGGTAAAAGAGGATATCTCAAGAGGACACACAAAACTTCTCTATGTTGCACCTGAATCACTGACCAAACAGGAAAACATCGAATTTCTGAAAGGAATTAAGATTTCTTTCTATGCTATTGACGAAGCTCATTGTATTTCGGAATGGGGGCATGATTTCCGCCCCGAGTACAGAAGAATCCGACCTATAGTTAATGAAATTGGTCAGGCTCCAATCATGGCACTAACTGCGACTGCCACACCTAAAGTTCAACACGACATTCAGAAAAACCTTGGGATGCAGAATGCCAAAGTATTTAAATCATCCTTTAACAGACCTAATCTCTACTACGAAATACGTCCTAAGAATAAAGCCAAAGACCAAATAATTAGGATGATAAAAAGTAATCCCGGCAAATCGGGGATTATATATTGTCTTAGCCGAAAAAAAGTTGAGGAGATTGCCGAATTATTGCAGGTAAACGGGATAAAAGCGCTTGCCTATCACGCAGGTATGGATTCCGCAACACGTTCGGCGAATCAGGATAAATTCCTCATGGAAGAATCGGATGTAATAGTAGCAACTATTGCATTTGGAATGGGAATCGACAAACCAGATGTTCGATTTGTTATCCATTACGACATTCCTAAATCGCTTGAAGGCTACTACCAGGAAACAGGTCGCGCAGGACGTGATGGAGGTGAAGGAAAATGTATTACCTTCTATAGCTATAAAGACATCCAGAAGCTTGAAAAATTCATGCAGGGAAAACCTGTGGCTGAGCAGGAAATTGGACAGCAACTTTTACTGGATACCGTAGCATTTGCTGAATCATCGCTTTGCAGACGTACAATACTTCTACATTACTTCGGAGAAAAATACGAAACAGAAAATTGTGGTTTCTGCGACAACTGTTTGAATCCTAAAGAACAAATTGAAGGCAAAGAACTTATAATAACAGCATTAAAAGCTGTAATAGAAGTAAAGGAACAATGCAAGGCTGAACATCTTGTCAATATTCTGATTGGAACTGAAAATGCAACGGTTAAATCGTTCTCTCACGATACGCTTGATATATTCGGCGAAGGTGATGAATATGATGACAAAATATGGAATGCCGTTTTCAGACAAAGTATTATTGCAGGATTCCTTCATAAAGACATAGAGAACTATGGTGTTTTAAAGCTCACCGATGTAGGGAGGGAGTTTTTAGCCCATCCACGATCATTTATGATCGTTAAAAACCATGACTACGAGTCGGAGGAAGAGGGAGATGAAGTTCCTCAGGGTGGCGCAGCTGCCGGTGATCCTGAACTATTTGCAATTTTAAAAGATCTCAGAAAGAAAGTTGCCACAAAGCAAAACTTACCTCCTTTCGTTATATTTCAGGATCCCTCACTTTCGGATATGTCGATCCAATATCCTACAACGCTTGAAGAACTTCAGAATATCATCGGTGTTGGTCAGGGAAAAGCGCAGCGATATGGCAAAGCATTTATTGAAGTGATCAAAAAATATGTCGAAGAGAAAGGAATTGAACGGGCGCAGGATATGGTTGTACGTTCTGTCGCCAATAAATCGAAGAACAAGGTTTATATTATTCAGAATATCGATCGTAAATTAGCACTGAATGAGATCGCCGATGCCAAAGGGATGAGCATGGACGAATTACTCACTGAACTTGAAGCAATAGTCAATTCCGGAACAAAGATAAATATCGGCTATTACATTGATAATGTAATGGATGAAGATCAGGTTCAGGATATTTTCAGGTATTTCAGAGAAGATGCAGCATCGGACTCGATGGAAGAAGCAATCGCCGAATTTGGTGATGACTACGAAGTCGAAGAGATAAGGATGGTAAGAATAAAATTCCTGGCTGAAATGGGAAATTAGATCATGCTAAAACCGGATTGATCGGTGAAAAGGCACACTCCTCTATTATAAGATCAGCTATCATTAAAAAAACGAATAAATCCTCCGTTGAATTTGCAATAATTCGACGGGGGATTTTTGTCTCTTGGAACATTCATCCAAATAAATGATTCACATAAGGTAAAGAAAGATGGAAGAGAGGAATTAGTAAAATTAGTGAATCGTTAAATTTAAAAACAAAAGCATTCACAGACAACAGTGAGGTATTCAATAACAACAGTGATGCCTTCATTGATAACAGTGATGCCTTCATTGATAACAGTGACGTGTTCAATAATAACTGTGATGCCTTCATTTATAACAGTGAGGTGTTCAATAACAACAGTGACGCATTCAATGATAACAGTGAGGTGTTCAATAACAACAGTGACGCCTTCAATGATAACAGTGAGGTGTTCAATAAAAACAGTGATGGCTTCAATGATAACAATGAGGTGTTCAATAACAACAATGAAGCATTCAATGATAACAGTGAGGTGATCAATAACAACAATGAAGCATTCAATAATAACAGTGAGGTGTTCAATAACAACAATGAAGCATTCAATAATAACAGTGAGGCGTTCATTAATAAAGGAGATACAATCTTTGACAACAGAGAAACTGGCATTGAAAGAAGATGAGCGATCAATGAGGCAATGCATTCTGAATAGCTAACAATGAGACGGGCGACATCCTCTATATCCCGGGACTTATCGTAATGACAAGGTAAGACTCTATTGTAAGGGGAGAAAAAATGTAAATAAGTCGTGAAATGATATTGCCTAAACTACCAATGTGCATAAGTAATCAGATGAAAATCTTTAAATGATGCTCGCAATTGGGAGCTTAATGAAAAAGGTGGTTCCATCTTCGGGGTCAGACTGAAACCAAATATCTCCTTTAAAGTTTTCGATGATCTTTTTGCTTATTGCAAGCCCCAAACCCATACCGCTGGATTTGGTAGTAAAGCTTGGCTCAAACAATTTATCCTGCAAATCGGCAGAAATTCCACAGCCGTTGTCGGTAATTGAAATATATGCCCACTCAGCATCTTTGTATAAAGCAACTTTCAAAACTCCTTTCCGATCACGCGGAATGGCTTGTATTCCATTCTTTATCAAATTAATAATAGCTCTTCCCAATTGATCACTATCAGCTAAAACACGAATAATACCATCAAACAGCTTTGTTACAGTCACTGTAACATTATTTGTATTTTCAAAAAGAAGAACTATTTCCTTTATTTTCGACTCTAAATCAATCAATTCATCTCTATTCCCAGGCATACGGGCAAAATCAGAAAATGAAGATGCGATTAGCGAGAGAGCGTCAATCTGTTCAACTAAAGTACGGCTTACACGATTAAAATAATCATCAAAATTATCAGAATCCTTTTCTTTTATCCGCTGTAAGTATTGAATGCTCAGCTTCATTGGCGTAAGCGGATTATTAATCTCATGAGCAACCTGCCGAGCCATCTCCTGCCAGGCCGATTCACGTTCAGACCGGGCAAGAAGTTCAGCGCTTTCGGCAAGCTCATCTACTTTCTTGTTATATTCCTTAGCAAGTCGTCCAATCTCATCTTCACCCATATATTCAATCTTTGCATTCGACTTACCCAACTGGATTCCTTTCAGGTTCTTCTCAATTTGAAGCAATGGTGCAGTTAATTTGTGACTAATCATGACCGCTACTATCAAACTGAACATTAATAGTAAGATATATAAATTCGAAAATGCCACAATAAAATCGGAAACCTGCTTCTTAAAGTCATCCTGCCTTGTAAAATAAGGCAGGTTCAAATATCCAATCAACCGGTTATTCTGATTGTAAACAGGCGAATAGGCTGAAAGAAATTTCATTTCCCCAAGATTTTCATCGTGGAGGAAAAGGGTTCGATGCTCAACCGCAAGTGACCTGTAGGCAACAGGATTGATACGACGGGATAACAGACCACGATCGTAAATTTCACTTCGTGATGTGGCAAACAATCTGCCTTCCAGATCATATAAGTTAATATCAGCCCAGATAATATCAGATAAAACAATGAGTTGCTCATTCAGGAAATCGCGCATAGGAGCATTCAATTCGGTATCCTGACCAACACGCATACTTAGTTCCGAAGAAACAGATCTCAATTTCTCATTGAGGTTATCCTGCAACGAACTGAGTAATTTATTGGAATTGTAAAGCATCAATCCCAGACCAATAACCGTTAATATTCCCAATAATGAAAGAATAAGCGTGAATTGAATCTTCTCTCTGAAATCAAATTTTTTATTCCGCAGCCTGAAGTTCTGTTCGTTGAAAACCAAAACAGTCGCACCAATCAGGTAAAACAACAAAAACAAATAGGGGAAAGTACTAATTCGTTCATAAAAAGGTATTTCAGGATAACTCGCAATCACATAATTATTCCCGTTGCGATTGTACGCACAATGCAAATATCCGTTTTTCGAATAGCGCGTATATTCGTCTTTAACAGAAACATCGACAGGTAATTTCATACTGTACTGATAATCGCCACCACGGTCGACCAACTCGCCATCGAAGTATTTGGCATAACTAAAATCACCGTCCTGACTTTCGCGCGATGCATGTTCGTCGAGCAATAGCTCCGGATATCCATTCCCCTCAGGTATGACTTTAGAATTTAAATCAATAAAGACTTTAAGAGGAACACCAATTGAATTTACAAAATCGAGTTCTCCAAGGTAGGAAATTCGTCCGTTAAGGCGATCCATAAAATAGAAATTACTGCCCGAAACGAGCATTCCTTTTGATTCTCGTAAGTTATTGAAGAACTTAAAACAAGGGTAATGCCGGTTTTCGTCTTTAATAAAAACACTATCATCAGGACTGCAAACTGTTATTTGCATATCGTAATTACGCCAGAAGCCCGTAAAATAGTTATTTGAAAAATACGATTCAAGAGATTTATAGGGAGGTAATAAATAATACTTGATAATGGTATCCTGCCGCAACTTGTTATCAAGTTCCGAAAGAAAAATCTCAGCTCCAGGATCTCTTTCTGAACTAAGCTTTACAGCCATTAAATCCAGTACCTTGTTCTTTTTTCCAATAATTAAATCCTGAGCATACAGATTTACGTAGCTTGCCCCTGCAATCGCCATGATTAGAAGGAAGGTATATTTATATTCGCTGATTTTAGCTGAATCAAAACGGGCAATTATTAACACGACTAAACTATAATAACTAAATGGAAGCCAATCAATGGTGTAGAATAATATAGACACTACAGTTCCTGCGATGGCTCCCGCGACAAAAAGAGCCAAAACAAACTTATAGAATCCCATACCATTAAAATAAACAGATCGCAACTTTAATATGGCAATAATGAACCCGATAGCCTGAAGTGATATACCGAAAAAGGCGTAAAGGTTGATCGAAGAAAACTTCAAATCGCCGAAAAACTCAAGTGAAATGTTTGAGTTCAATAACAGAATCTTGATCAGCGCCACAGAGAAAGAAAAGAAAAAAGCGACAAAGAGAAAAGAGAAAACCTTCCCTATACCCCTCCCCTTTTGTTTCTTTTCGCCTTCAGTCAGTATAAAGAAAGCTTGGGCACAATGAAACATCAGGATAGACAACAGAATAAACGCGCCTAATGAAGACAACCAGCTACTAAAGGCAAAACTGCTTGGTGAAAACAGATTTGTCTGATACAATGTAGTTGGAAAATTAAAACCCGTAACAATTGCATAAATAATAACAGAAACGCCCAGCGAAATGAATAATTTAAACCTCTGCCAAATTCGTTTATTCCGCATTAGCCAAACATTGAGTTGGGCTAAAACCATTAAAAAAAATGCGAAATAAAGTAATGCAGAAATGTTTGACTTTCGTGTTGGATGGATCGTGTCTTTATTAGTTATGACGGAGAAAAGATGAGTGCCATCGGCTTTGAAAATATTTAATGCACCTGGCTGAGGTGACGGTTTTACAGCATATTCGTCAGAAAGATTAAAATCAGCATTAAAGGCACTCTTTATAAAACGATTACGATAAGGGAACTCCCGCTTTATAAGTAAAAATCCTTTAATGATATTGGTTCCGGTTCGACGCGTAATTTGATAATACCAACCAGTAGGTAAATGAATTAAACCCTCCGATTTCTTTATATTACTATCATTGGAGGGAAAAGCAACCAATGAAGAAGACCAAAACAGCAATGAATTTTCAAAAGAAACTGTCACGGCGAACTCATCTTCGTTGCGATTAAAAATAGGTAACAGTGACCAATCGATCAAAACATGTGGATTCACGGATACACGGGAAATAACCGTATCGACAATTTCATTAAGCTGTTTTTCCTTCTTTTCGAAGACCTTAAAAATACGTTTTGCTTCCTGAACCTGATTGGTATCTTCAAAAAACACCAGTTCACTGAGCAGTAAAACCAATAATATTGGAATGGCAATCAGAATAAAAATATTTCTACCCGCAAATCGTTTCATCTGCAAACCTCGTTTGATGAACAGGTGGAATTAATCCCAATAAATCAGCACTCATTTCATAACCTTTAGTCATGATGATATGGTTCATTTTTGATGATTGTCATTGCACGATAAATCTGTTCTACAAAAATCATGCGTACCATTTGATGAGAGAAAGTCATCTTCGACATAGATATCTTAGTATCCGTACGTTGATATACTGTTTCTGAAAACCCGTACGGGCCACCAATGACAAAAATAAGCTGGCGAGTTCCGGCAATCATTTTCTTTTCAACCCACTTCGAAAACGCTACTGACGAAAACTCTGTTCCCCGTTCATCGAGCAAAACCACAAAATCGCCTAATGAAATTTGATTCATAATCAATAGTCCTTCTTTCTCTTTCTGAAGCTCTTTTGAAAGAGAACTTCTATTTTTAATATCAGGAATTACCTTCATTTCGAAAGGCAAATAGAAAGAGATTCGCTTCACATAGTCATCGATACCCTCTTTCATGTATTTTTTGTCAGTATTTCCAATTGTAAGTAAAAGTATTTTCACAGATACAATATTAGGACAGATAAAATTGGCATCCAATTATTTCGGTACAATTTTTTAATCATTCTCGTTTTTAATAATATTGTATCCGGAAAACAATCACACAATTCAGGTTAAGAACGATTAAAAACTGTATCTTTATGATTAAATTAATTACGATCGTAAATTCAACCTTGGACTGTTTTATCAAATTTGCATGGTTCTTGTTAATAATTTCAAAATAATGTCATTGTGATGAAAAAGAAATCGAGGTTTGTATTGTTTTTTATACTTTATATTTTTGCGAATCCGTTAATCATGTTCGGCCAAATCCCCTCACAGATTATTTCGGGATTAAAGGCTGGTGATGCGAAAATTGTGGCATCTTATTTCAACGAGAATATTGAATTAGTTATAATTGACAGAGAATTAGTTTGCTCACAGGCACAGGGAGAACAAATACTTAAAGATTTTTTCACACATAATAAACCCACGGATTTCAAAATTACTCATCAGGGAGGTGATGATTCGTCATATGCAATTGGTAAAATGCAATCAGGAAATGGCAATTTCAGGATTTATCTTACGATGAAATCAAAAGCAGGAAAGGCACAGATTGTGCAGCTTAGGATTGAAAAGGATTAGTTTTTAAACAGGTAATATATTTTTAATGCCAATATGGACATTTTTAAAACAAAGAGTAGTTAATCTCGCCGAAACCATTGTTCAGAAGGCAAGATTGATAAAACTTCCTTTTTTTGACGGAGAACCACTTTATGATGTTGCAGTATTTTTCTGGAAAGGACTTGTGGATGGAGCAATTTCGACAAGGGCTTCAGCAATTGCGTTCAATTTTATTTTGGCTATATTTCCAGCAATCATCTTCCTCTTCACACTGATTCCCTATATACCGATTGACAATTTTCAACAACAACTTTTAATTTTACTTCAAAGTATTCTTCCGCATAATGCTTTTGCTGCGATACAAGGAACTATAGAAGATATTATAACTCAACCACGCGGTGGGTTACTTTCGTTTGGTTTCCTCGCCGCATTCATCTTTGCCACTAACGGAATTGTCTCTGTTATTGCTGCATTTAATGGTACAATTCATGCTATCGAAACCAGGTCATGGATCAATCAGCGCCTGGTTGCATTAATACTTGCCGTGATCTTAACGCTTCTCATGACAATTAGTATTGCCCTTATTACTGTAAGTCAAACAGTCATGAATTTCCTTGTTGAAAACGGCTTTTTACAAATCGATTTAACCTATTATCTTCTTCTCGGAGGCAAATGGTTCGTTATATGCGCCTTAATCTTTTTCGCATACGCATTTCTTTTTTACCTTGCACCGGCACGCAAAACAAAATTCCGTTTTATTTCAGCCGGAGGAACTCTGGCAACCATCCTGACTATCATAACAACCATCGGATTTTCATATTACATTAATAACTTCGGAAAATACAACACCTTATACGGATCAATCGGGACTCTTGTCGTTGTAATGCTTTCGTTCTATTTCAATGCGTTCATCCTATTAATCGGATTCGAATTAAATGTAAGCATATGGCATTCAAGACGGAGCAATTCTGACACCGCATTTTGAGGAATAATCTATAGTGTAGAATTCAAGATTTTAGATCTCCTCGTTTAAAGTACAACAATAGAGATCAAATTTACGCGATCAATTACCCTGAATGATCCAACCAATATATGATTTACTCTTTAAGCTATCTAGAGCTTTCTTGGCCTGACTATAGTAATTGTATTTATTTCCGACCCTTACTGGTTCAGAATCATTAAGAACATGCGCTTCAAAACCATCCAATTTGAGTTGATGAACAAATTTATTGGCATTTATAGTGTCTTTAAAAGAACCCAGAATAAGTGTAAACTCTGGAGCGATTACTCCACTAGTTTCTACATTGGCCGTTCTTTCAAATATCGAACCATGCTGTTTATAAGAACTATAATTTTTCGCATGGTCGGATGCTCCATTTGAATAATCCCCTTTAACCTGAAGAACTGATTCACTCGTTAAAAATCCAGGAATAAAAAGTTCAGTTCGTCTGTTTTCACGGTGCTGAGCAGTTGTGCATGGTTGAAGAGCTGTGCCTTTATAAATTAGTTGAGATTTGCCATACCCAATCCCTTTTACATTCGACTTATCGATTCCTTTCGAAACAATGTAATCTACAGCAGCCTGTGCGCGTAATTGCGAAAGTTTCAGATTATACTGTTGTGATCCACGAGCATCCGTATGAGAACCAAGTTCCACTTTCATTTCCGGATTCTCTTTTGTAAACGAAACAAGCCGATCAAGTTCAATAGCTGATTCCGGCAAAATATCCCATTTATCAAAATCGTAATAAATATTCTTCAAAACAATCTTTTCATTTACATTCATGTCAAGTGGAATTGTATCCTTTAGTATAACTCCCTGCCTAGGAATTCCAACTGAAATTAGAAGTTGATTATCTTTGTATCCAAGGGCAGAAGCAGTTACATTACACATTGCATTTTTCTTAAACATAAAAGAAAATGTACCATCAGAACCAGTCATCCCACTTTTTTTATCGCAAAAATTAACCATTGCACCTGGTATCGGTTTGCAATTTTTGCTATTTACAACCGTAATTTCCTGTAAGTAATCGATATTTTTATCAAAGGTTATCTTGTAAATATCATCATTCCCAGTACCAGGGCGATTTGATGTCATGTAACCAAATTCTACATTTTCAGGCAAATTCATTGCAAAATCGTCATAAGTAGTGTTAATTGGTGCCGGAAATCCAAATACTTCCGCTTTAGGATCATTCAATTTTTTGTAGAATAAATCAAAGCCACCCATACTATTATGCCCTGTCGATGCAAACACTAAATATCGTTCAGAATAACTATTTCCAGTAATAAAAGGAAATTCATCTTTCCCGCTTGTATTGACTTGTAACCCCATATTTACAGGGATACCCCATTTACCGCTTTTTCGAACTGACATATAAAGATCAGTCGCACCAAAACCACCTGGCATATCGCTGGCAAAAATAAGCGTATCTCCTGATGCATTTATCGCAGGTTGCCCAACGGAATAAGCTGAATTATTAAATGGAAACTCTTCTGTCACAGTCCATTTATTTTTGATCTTTTTTGCAATAACGATTCGAAGCTTAATTTCCTCACTTCTAAATGGCTGATATTTCACTGAGGGATCTAAATAATTGGACTGCGTCACAAATAATTCACCCGTTTTCGCACACCACGATACAGGACCATCATGAAATCTGGTAATAAACTCATCCAAAGGCTGTCGCAAGCTTATAACATTTCCATTTAAATCAATTTCTGCTTTGAAAAGATCGTAAAACTCTTTAGATTTCAGTTGTTTATCTGTTTTTCCGATTATAGCATCTCCAAAAGATGAGAAATAAATTGAATCCCCAATAACAGCCGGACCAAAATCGCTCCTGATTGTGTTAGACATTATTTCGGAAATCTTTACTGTCGATAAGTCAAACAAACCGGTTTTTGATGTTTGAGAATTACCAATAAAGTGAAAGATTAATATTGTAACAAGAATGAATGTATGTTTCATAGATTCTTTTGATTTTAAAAGTTTAAAAACTCCGAGATGAAATCCAATAAAAAGTCTTTGGTATTATATTCATTAAATATTACAACAAAATGTTTATCAAACATATAACATTTAGAAATAACGTGGAGATACATATCTGCGCTTTGTAAATGCAATCTCATATGAAATCATCACCTCATGAATACCTTGCTGATAATTTTTCAAATCCGTAATTGTAAAATCAGATGCATATCCTATTCTGAATCTACTACTTATTATCCATTGAGCAATTGCACCAAACGAATCACCCGACCTATACATTCCTCCAATCCAAAATTTCTCAGCCAGCAAAAAATTGGCAGATACATCATATTGAAATGGACTTCCAACAATTGTCTTAGTCATAAATGTTGGCTTAAACTTGATGTTTTCCGACAGATTAAATACAAAACCTCCTGCAAAATAAACCTGACGGACCTCTGACATTTTGGAGAAATTTCCAGAGTTTTCCTGAAAACTGTTTTGAATTAACCTGGGCAATGATAAACTAAAATAATACTTTGGTGATGATAAGAACATTCCAAATCCAACATTAGGCATGAATTTATTCTCTATCACACCTGACAAAACCTGGTCGGGAACTCCGTCAGGATAAGGTTGCAAACTACTCAAGTCATTATTGTAATTTGTAAATCCTCCTTTCAAGCCAAAACGCATTGAAACAATATCGTTCAACATAATACGATAGGAATAATCCACATTCACCATAATTCGACGCTCGGAGCCTAATTGATCATGCACTACATCAAATCCAATTCCAACGTTCTGACTATTTAGAGGAGTTTGAAACGAGAAAGTTTGCGTTGTGGGATGTCCAGTAAATCCGACCCACTGATGTCTGGTTAAAGCCAAAAAACCCAAAGTTTGCCAAGTTCCGGCATATGCAGGATTTATTGTTTGAAGGTTGAAAATATATTGAGTATACATTGGATCCTGTTGACCAATAGAATACAAAGGACCACTCAGAATGAGCAATACCATTGCAGTTTTTCTTATTTTATTTACGATTTTCATATTGGCACTTTACTTGTATTTCAACTATTTATCGATGCGATTATGAATAAATAAATGATTTAGTTATCTTCCAAGGAATATAAAACCTGTAAGAACCATCCCAACTCCTAATTTAAGGATGTAATAGTAGGTACCTACTGGTAATTCATTGTTCATTACATTCCATTTATTCTCTGAACGACCATTCCAATATGCTTGATCAACACTTCCCCAAAAGTCAAGATTACCATAATGGTCTTTTTTGAAAATCAAATTGCCATTACGATTAAATATTTGCATTTCTGGATTCTCATAATTATATAAACATCGAACCTTTAAATAATCATGAACTCCATCCGCATTTGGTGTAAACACATTTGGAACAAAAACATCACAGGTATCATTCTTGGTAACTAATATTGTAACCGTTGCAGTCGAACATAAAGGAGGAGTACCATTATCACATATCTGATAGATAAATGTATCGTTCCCCATAAAGTCAATAATCGGTTGATAAGTAAAATCGCCTATATTATTTAGAATTAATGTCCCATGAGCTGGGGATTGAATTGGAAGCGTATTTAAAACAATAGCATTATTGTCAATATCATAATCATTAGTTAGAATATTTCCTTCCAACTTTGTATTCTCTTTGGTCGTAAAATGATCATCAACTGCTATCGGTGGGTCATTAACTGCGGTAACGGTAATATGAATGTTTGCATAAGCGCTTGAGCCTTTAATATTTGAAACTTTATAGTTTATCAGAGGAACATTTCCGAAATAATGAAGGGAAGGAACAAAAGTAAATGTGCCATCCGAATTAATCAAAATGGTTCCAACATCAGAAATGTTTGCGTTTTCTCTTGGCAAATAGGTATTCGAACCTATCGTAAATGAAACCAGTGTTATTGAATTTCCGTTGGGATCAAAATCATTAATGAATAAATTCCCGGATAATGTGTTGTTTTCGGCTATCGTGTAATAATCGTCAACTGCAACTGGCGGTTTAATATCTGATTTCACTGTGACTGTTATATTAGCCGGATTAGATATTAAGCCTTGATTATCTTTTATGAGATATTGTATAGTTACAATCCCTATAAAATGTAGATAAGGTGTAAAAGTAACAGCTCCGGTTACCAATACCTGAAAAGTACCCTTATTTGGGACCTCAACAGTAGTCTGTTGACCAACAGTTAATGGATCAAGATCGATAGTTGACGCAGATATGACACCATCATTATCAACATCATTTGAAATAATATTAAATGTCACAGGAATATCCTCAATTGTACTTATGGTATCATCAATTGCCAATGGAGGATCAAAAAGAATTTTGAAATCATTTTTTATACACCCATATTTATCAGTAACGCTTAGATTATATGTTCCATATTTAAGCCCATCTATATTCTGAGCCAATGAAGTGAAAGAATCTGGTCCGGTCCAAAAATAAACGTATGGTTGAGTTCCTCCGGTAATATTTGCATCAATTTTTCCATCCAAAAAATTCGCTTTTGTAGGATTTGTCCCAATCAAGACCAATGATAGGGGAATGGAAGACTCCTTAACTGTATCATTAGTTGTTATGAAACAACCACTTGCATTAGTGATCTTTAATGAATAAATACCAGGTACTAATCCACTAATGCTTTTCCCGCTATTGGTATAAGATGATGGACCAGTCCAGTAATATGTGAAATTTTCATTCCCTAAAGCCTCAGCAACTAAAGATCCATCATCAAATCCTTTACAAGTAACATTCTTGACTACAGTATTTCCCAATACTGGAATACCAATTATCTGAACTTGAGCAGAATTGGAATAGGCACTACAATTTTCGGAGGCAACCACAGAATACAAAACCGTATAATTTCCCGGAGTACTTAAACCTGGTATAATTGCGCCACTTGAAGCATCAATTTTAAGTCCATCGGGTGCACTAAAAGTTCCACCTGTTGTGCCGTTAAGAACTACCTGATGCGGTGTCAGATCAACATTACATACAGGAGTTTCATAACTTATTGTTGCTATTGGGGCTGAAGTAATTGTTACGGAATGCGTTGCAATAATATGACTATTGCAACCAGTGGCATTAACAGAAATGATGCTCTCACCACTCCATTCTGCCACATAAGTTACCTGTCCAGTAACAACATCAATACTATTCCCTCCTGATAAAGATGCTGCATCAAGGCTGTATGTATATCCAATAGCGTTGATTGCATTGGCTGTATAAGTTACAGAACCAGCACCTTGACACTTTGTGGAGGTTGTACCCATCGTAAAGACAGGAACACCCATTGGAGCAGTAACATTTACTGTTGCCGGGTTAGAATTTACTGCCGGACAACTTCCGCTTTGAACAACAGCTCTGAATTGTGTCGTTTGAGTCAAAGACCCACTTGTATAAGTTGTTGAAGTGTTTGCAATATCGGTCCACGTAGTAAAAGGTGCAACTGAACTCTGCCATTTAACTACAGATCCCGTTTGTCCTGACAAGGTAAGTACATCACTTGCAGTCCCTGTACAGATTGTCGTTCCACCTGCAACGCTCCCTCCAACCGAAGTCGGATCCACGGTCACCACCGCAGAGGCAGAATTTACTGCCGGACAACTTCCGCTTTGAACAACAGCTCTGAATTGTGTCGTTTGAGTCAAAGACCCACTTGTATAAGTTGCTGAAGTGCTTGCAATATCGGTCCATGTCGTGAAGGGTGCAACAGAACTTTGCCATTTGACCACAGATCCGGTCTGTCCTGACAAGGTAAGTATGCTACTCGTACTGCCCAAACAAATTGTCGTGCCGCCGCTAACCGTTCCGCCAATGCTTGCCGGTGAAATAGTTACAACTGCTGGCAAAGAATTAGCTGTTGGACAATTTCCACGTTGAACAACAGCCCTGAATTGGGTAGATTGAGTGAGTATTCCTGAAGTATAAGTATTTGATGTATTTGCAATATCTGTCCATGAACTAAATGGAGCGATTGAACTCTGCCATTTAACAACAGCTCCTGTTTGTCCTGACAAAGTCAAAATACCACCTGTACTACCAGTGCAAGTGGTAGTGCCTCCGTTAACTGTTCCGCCAATCGTCAAAGGGGAAACCGTTACAACTGTTGTCAATGAATTATCTGTCGGACAGTTTCCACGTTGAACAACAGCTCTGAATTGTGTCGTTTGAGTCAAAGACCCACTTGTATAAGTTGTTGAAGTGTTTGCGATATCAGTCCATGTATTAAATGGAGAAATTGAACTTTGCCATTTAATAACAACTCCCGATTGTCCTGACAAATTAAGTACGCCACTTGCACTACCACTGCAAATCGTCGTTCCTCCTGCAATGCTCCCACCAACCGAAGGTGGATCAACTGTCACCGTAACTGATGAGGAATTTACCGCAGGACAACTTCCGCTCTGAACTACAGCCCTGAATTGTGTCGTTTGAGTCAAAGACCCACTTGTATAAGTTGTTGAAGTGTTTGCAATATCGGTCCACGTAGTAAAAGGTGAAACTGAACTCTGCCATTTAATAACTGCTCCTGTATATCCTGACAAAGTAAGTACGCTACTTGTACTACCACTGCAAATCGTCGTTCCGCCTGCAATGCTTCCTCCTACCGAAGTTGGGTCCACTGACACCACTGCAGATGCAGAATTTACTGCCGGACAACTTCCGCTTTGAACAACAGCTCTGAATTGTGTCGTTTGAGTCAAAGACCCACTTGTATAAGTTGTTGAAGTGTTTGCAATATCGGTCCACGTAGTAAAAGGTGCAACT
>Ga0209697_10000844_pt1 | contig 49973 bp, 49 predicted proteins | sample AliMusrvi5mmetaG_FD_184115 | JGI IMG/M metagenome (GOLD analysis project Ga0209697, IMG submission 184115) | Freshwater lake bacterial and archeal communities from Alinen Mustajarvi, Finland, to study Microbial Dark Matter (Phase II) - Alinen... | ecosystem: Environmental > Aquatic > Freshwater...
CGGCTAGCACCACCACTTGCCTTGAGCGAGACCGAACGGCAGGTGCTGCGCGACGTGCTGTGCGGCGAGCGCTTTGCCGACTGCGCACCGCCTACCATCTACGCCACGCTGCTCGATGAGGGAACCCCTGCAAACCCATTGCCTACGCCATCCAATTTCTACAATAATTTCCCATGAACCGGCCGCAAACCCGCATGGATGCTGGAAAGTTGCCTCGGATTGTGATTCCTGTTGTCGTGGGTTCGAGCCCCATCAGCCACCCCAGTTAATTCAAGGCAAGCCCGCTATCCAAAAGATAGCGGGCTTTTTTCGGGCGCAGTCGCGCTGGCGCGCAAAAAAGAACCCAACCGTGCGGGTTGGGTTGAATCTCTTTCGAGCTGCGTCAAATGAACAAAGCGCAGGGGCTTCGATGCCCACCTGTACGGTAGCACCACGAAGAAACCCTTGCGTCAGGCGGGCCTCAATTCGATCCGCGTCCTATTGTTTCGGGCCTTTGCGGGAACGAATCAGGGATACCACCGCGCTGATGACGAAGATCACGATGAAGGCGCTCAGCAACAGCCACGCGGCGTCTGCCAAGGCGCCGGATGTGGCAGCGTCGCCGGGCTCGGTGGTCTTGCCGGGCTCGCTGGTGGACACGCTGGTATCGGCGCTCTTGTCGGTCATGCTGGTCTCCTGTGAACAAGCGACATGTTAACCCCCGGTGCCTGCGCAACGGCGCTAGCTTGATGCGGAGATCGTGTCGGCACCCGACCAGGCCAGCGGTTTCGCCGGCAGCAGGAACCAGCCGAAGGCAAGTCCCTGCGCCGCCAGTAGGCCCGTGAAGGTCAGACGGAAGGCCTCGGCGCGCGACATGCCGCCGGCCGCGAAGGTTTCGACCGCCGCACCAATGCCCCATTGCAGGCCGAAGGCGCCGGCAAACATCATGAGGTTGAAAGCGGTGTTGACCCGGCCGGAATGGGCGACCGGGAATGCTGCAGAGAGTTGGGAATAGGCCAGCGTGCTCAGGCTGAACGACAGGCCCAGCAAGGGCCACAGAAGACCCGGCTGTGCCAGGTTCATGACAATGGCCAGTTCCACCAGCAGCGCAATGGCCAGACCGCCGGTCAGGAGCATCATCGGCTTGATTCCCCGGCGCATCAGCCAGCTGGTGCAGGTCGCGATGAAGAGGTAGCCGGTGAGCATCGCCGAGCCCATCAGAAACAGGACGCCGGCCGCACCGGCACGCGATGCCCCGTTGACTTCCATCATCCACGGCACGGCCCACAGGCCCTGGATCGCCATGAAGCCGCCGCTGGTCAGGCAGCCCTGCGGCGCAAAGCGCCAGAACACGCGGTTGGAGAAGATCCGGCCGAGCGTGCGGACCTGCTCGCGCAGGGTCTCCCGATGGCCGCCGTCCGGATGGTCGGGCAGCGTTATGACCAGACCGGCGGTCACCGCCAGCAGCAAGGCGAACAGATGGAAGATACCGCGCCAGCCCAGCAGCGGCAGGGCCGTCTCGGCCGGCACGCTGGCCGACAGCGCTCCCATGCTCCCGGCGATCATGATGGTGGCCGTCAGCGCCGGCAGACGCTCGACGCTGGCCCACTGGCTGAATGCCTTGAAGCTCGCCATCAGGCAGGCCGAGACGCCCAGGCCGATCAGCGCGCGGGCCACGACCAGCGACGCCAGCGTCGTGCCCAGGCCGAACAGCGCGCAGCCTGCGGCGGCCACCAGCAGCAGGGCAGCCTCCACGCGGCGCGGCCCGAAGCGGTCGAGCAGCAGGCCGAGCGGCAATTGAAACAGGCCGAACGCGAGGAAGTAGGTGGAGGTCAGAAGCCCCAGGCCGGTTGACGTGATGCCGAGGTCGCGCATCAGCTCGGGCGCGATCACCGCGTTGATGCTGCGCAAGCCGTAGGACAGGAAATAGCCTGCGGCGTAGGCGGGAACGAGCCGGCGCCAAAGCTGAATGGATGGGGTCATGCGGGGATTGTCGGGGGGAACTCGCGCAGTCAGCGAACTTGGGCGACTTCGGCGCCTCGTTCCGTCAGCAGTGCGCGCAGCACCGAGCGATGGCAGCGTGCTTCGTCCTCGCAGTAGCAGCCGACCGAGAAGTCGCTGCTGTGGGAAAGAACGGCGAGCAGATCGAGCACGTGACTGGCGTCTGGCGTGGCCATTTCCTGGCGGTACTTCTTCACGAACACGGCCCATTGCGCCGGCGTTGTCACGGCGCGCCCGAGCGTCATGGTCTCGACGCTCGGCGCGAGATTGGGCAGCCAGACGTCGTACCAGTTCTGTGTGGCGAACTGTGCCTTTGGCACGCCGCGCGGCGGACGCCGCACGGTGCCGATGCGTTGGCCCTCGCCCGGGTTGCGGGCACTGCCCAGTTGCACGACGCGAATGACCATGGTTGCCACCTCCGGTGTATGAATTTCAGTTGCGCCATTTTCGCTGCCAATGGCGGGCGAACCAAGCTGCCACAATGAGACTCTTGCAATCCAACTACTCAAGTCCTGGAGTTCAAATTGATCGAGAGCCACTGTGGCGGCTGCGCCTGCGGCGCCGTCCGCTACCGCGTTGTCGGCAAGCCGCTTTTCAGCACGGTCTGCCATTGCAGGTTCTGCCAGCGCCGGCTGGCCAGCGCCTTCGCCATCATTGCGTCCTTTGACGCGCCGGCGGTCGAGTTCCTGCAGGGGCAGACCAGCGAATGCGAGCACCGTTCGGATGAAAGCGGCCGCTGGTTGCGCATGCGCTTTTGTCCGGCCTGCGGCACCACCGTCGCGCATACCGCCGAGCTTCGCCCCGGCATCATCAGCATCGCCGCCGGCACCTTCGACGAGACCGACTGGTTCGCGATCGACCGGCACATCTGGGTGCAGTCGAAGCAGCCCTGGGTTGCGATTCCTGAGGGTGTTGCCAGCTTCATGCAGGGGGCGGCGCCCGGTTGATGATGATCGCCGCCGGCCGGCTCCATTGCGCGGACCCATTCTGAGTCGGACGCCATGAACGCGGACGCCTTCATTGAGTCGCTGCGCCTGCTGTGTACACGGCGCTTCGGCACCTTCTGGTTTGCCAGTCTGCTTTCCAACATCGGCACCTGGGCGCAGCAGGTGGCGCAGCCCTGGCTGCTGCTGAGCCTGGGCGCTTCGCCGTTCCTGCTCGGGCTCGATTCGTTTGCGCTGGCAGCGCCGGTTTTTCTTTTGACGCTGATCGGCGGGGCGCTGGCCGATGCCAGGGACCGGCGCCGCACCATTGTGCTGTTCCAGTCGGTGCAGATGATGTGCCCGATCCTGATCGTGCTGTTGCTGCTGTTCGGTGCGGTCCAGCCCTGGATGATCATCGCCCTGTCCATGGTGGTGGGGGTGACCGACGGCTTGTCGATGCCCTCGTTCCAGTCGATCGTGCCCACCATCGTCGAGAAGCAGCAGATCCCCACCGGCATTGCGTTGAACTCGACACAATTCAACCTGTCGCGCATCCTGGGGCCGGCGGTCGCCGGCTTGCTCATGGCCGGAGTCGGCGCCGCCGGTGCATTTGCGGTGAGCGCGGCGTCCTACCTGCCGTTCATTCTGGTTGCGGTCTGGATCCTGCCACGCGGCGTGAGGGCCAGCGGGACCGGCGACGGCTTTGCGTGGCACAGGCTGTACGCGAATGTGCGCGAGGTGCTGCGCCAACCGGTGCAGCGCGGCGCCTTGCTGACGGTCTTCATCAGCGGTCTGCTGTGCGCGCCGCTGCTGGTGTTCTGTCCGGTCCTGGTGAAGGAAGTCTTCCATGGCGACATCAGCCACTTCAGCCTGGCAATGGCTGCGTTCGGTGTCGGCGGCCTGCTCGGCGGCATCGGGCTGCTTGGTGTCGGACAAGGGCGGGACCGCAGGACCTTGAGCTCGGTCTTTGCGATCACCTTTGGCGTGGTGCTGGTGTTCTCGGCATGGAACCGCAGCACCTGGGGCTTGCCGGCGCTGTTTGTCGTGGCCGGTGCTGCCATGACGCTGAGCAACGCGTCGGCCAATTCCATGCTGCAGGTCAGTGCCTCGCCCCGACTGCGCGGTCAGACCGTGAGCCTGTTCATGCTGGCGATGCGCGGCGGCATGGCGCTGGGCGGTTTGCTGACCGGCCTGTCGGTGGCGGCCCTGGGCATTCGCGAGGCGCTCTGCATCAACGGTGTGCTGGCGGTGCTGCTGCAACTCATGGTGGCACGCCACTGGTCACGCGCCGCGCCGCCGACCGGACTCGAGTGAGGCCGCTCCCGCAGGCAGCAGCGCTTCACGCCGGGTTCAAACCGCCAAGTGACCGATGCGCACGCTGTCGCCGCCGCCGTCCTTGGCGCGGTACATGGCGTCGTCAGCGCTTTTGGTGAGTGAAATTTCATCGTCGCCGTTGTCGGGAAAAATGGCGACGCCCAGGCTGCAGGAAATGCTCAGCGTATGGCCATTGACCAGGAACGGGGCGTGCAGCGCGCTGCGGATCTTCTCGGCCAGGCCGAGCGCCGCGCCCGACCCCTGCAATTCCGGCATCAGGACGACGAACTCGTCGCCGCCCAGGCGCGCCACCGTATCGGTGGCGCGCACGGCCAGTTGCAGCCGCTGCGCCACCTCGCGCAGCAGTTCATCGCCCACCGCGTGGCCGAAGCTGTCGTTGATGATCTTGAACTCGTCGAGATCAAGAAACATCAGCGCGCAGTGATCGCCGTTGCGCCGGGCGCGCGCCAGTTCCTGATTCAGGCGGTCGCTGAACAGGGCCCGATTGGGCAGCTTGGTCAGGCTGTCGTGCTGCGCCATGTGACGCAGTTCCTCGGTCATTTCCGCGGCCAGGCGCAAGGCGCGCGCGCGGCCCGTGATCATGAACCAGACCAGCAGCGCCAGCGAACCGCTCAGGCCCGCGCCGGCCACGGCGATCACGGCCGCTGCATTGCGGCCAAAGCGGCTTTCGAATTCGCTCTGCGTGCTCAGCGACAGGGTCCAGGTGTGGCCGGCGACGACCAGGTACTCGGTCGCCGTCAGTGGCGGGGCGCTGCCGGGCAGGCGCCCGGGGCTGTCGTCCCCCGTGCGGTAGAGCAGGGCGGACGGCGACGGGTTGACGTCGTCGTAGATCGACAGCGCCAGACCCGGCGACTGCTTGCCGTACAGGCTGGCCATGAAGTCGTTCATGTGAAAGCCCGCATAAATCCAGCCGATCAGGTGAGCGCGCCGCTGGGCCACCGTGTTGTGCGGTTGGTCCGGCGCATAGACGGGCAGGTACATGAGGAAGCTCGACGGCGCCTCGGCCTCGGTATCGATCGAGAGATGAACCTTGCTGGTGATCGCCGCCAGGCTCGTATCGCGCGCTTTCTCCAGCGCGAGCCGTCGCACCGGATCGGGCCAGATGTCCAGGCCGATCGGCGCCATGTTGAGCCCGGCGTACGGCTCGCGCTGAATGACCAGCACATGCATGTCGTTGCGGCTCTCCGGATGAATCGTGTAGTCCGGATTGCCGAGCCGCTGCATAGCCGCCACATGCGCCGCGCGGTCCTGCGCAGCAACGCGCTGGGCGATGCCGACGATCTGGATGCCGGAAAAATTGGCATCGAGCTGCAGCGTATCGACATAATCATGAATCGCCTTGCGGTTCGTCAGATCGGTCGTGGTCAGCAAACCCTGGACGCCGCGCAGCATCTGCTCGTAGGAGGCGACACGCTGCTCGATGCGGTTCACGGTCTCGCGCAGGGCGAAGTCAAACTCGGATCGCAACTCCTTGCGCGTGCTCGTGCGTTCGAGATCCCAGACGACCCAGGTCAGGCCGAGCATGGCGACAAGAATCAGCCAGGGCAACAGCAGGAGCAGGTTCGCACCTGCCTTCGGTTCACGCTCGGGGGTCACGGTGGCGGCTGGAAATCAAGCATGGAGGCCGCCAGTTCGGGCTTGAAGTACTTGTCGAAGATGCGGCGCATGCTGCCGTCGCGGCGCATGCCGTCGATCAGCGCGCGCCACTGCGCCTGTTCGGCCGGTGCGAGCGACCTCTTCGACATGATCAGGCCGTGCGGCACGGATGGATCGTTGAATTCGACGATGCTGGTGCTGTCGCGGATCGCCTTGGCTTCGAGCGCGGGGAAATCGAAGGGCTCGATGATCATGCCCTGGATGTGGTTGAGCATCAGCGTCTTGTACAAGGGGGCCAGGCCGCTGGACTGGTTCAGGCGGTTGGCGGCCTGCAAGCGGTCGACCAGCCGGTTGGCGCTTTCGCTGTAGCGAAAGCTGCGGATCGTGCCGAGCTGCAATCTTTCATTGCCTTCAAAAGCCGCCAAATTCTGCACGCCCGAATCCTTGCGCACGAGCAGGTAGTACTTGTTGCTGAAGTACCAGGCGAAGCCGGCGTAGCGTTCACGTTCCGCGTTGCTGATGCCAGACAGGCTGAAGTCCAGCGCGCCCGATTCGATCAGCTGCCAGATGCGCGCGCGCGGAAGCAGGCTCACTGTCACCTTGCAGCCGCTGCGCCGGATCAACTCGTCGGTCACATCCTTGTCGATGCCGCTGTCGGTGTCGGCGGAATACAGGAGCCCATGTTCATGCAGTGCCAGGGTGTACGGTCGCGCGCAATCGAATGCGGCGGCGCAGGCCGGGCCGATGGCGCCCAGCGCGAGCAGGAAGGAGATCAGGCTGCGGGCAATCATGGCAACGCCTCGGTTTGTTACTTCTTGTTTTACCCCTGAGGGGCCGATGATACTGACACCGGCCCATTTCTGGTGCCGGTCGGGTCTATGCACCGGATTTCATCCGTTGCGGATCCGGCTTGCCAGCGCCTTGGTGAACGCCGCGGTATTGGCGCTGCCGCCGAGGTCACCGGTGCGCACCTTGTCGATGTTGAGCGTTTCATCGATCGCCGTGCGCAGGCGTGTGGCCAGTTCCGCCAGCTTGCAGTGGTCGAGCATCATGGCCGCCGCCAGCAGCAGGGCGGTCGGGTTGGCAATGCCCTTGCCCGCGATGTCGGGTGCCGAGCCGTGCACGGCCTCGAACATGGCGGCATCGGCGCCGATGTTGGCGCCCGGCGCCATGCCCAGGCCGCCGACGAGGCCGGCCACCAGGTCGGACAGGATGTCGCCGAACAGATTGGTCGTGACGATCATGTCGAACTGCCAGGGGTTGAGCACCAGCTTCATGGCGCAGGCGTCAACGATCACGGTGTCGAGCTCGAAGCGGCCCTTGTACTTGCGCTCGTACAGGTCAACGCCGGTTTCCAGGAACAGGCCGGTCAGCGCCTTCATGATGTTGGCCTTGTGAACGATCGTGACCTTCTTGCGCCCGGTCGCGATTGCGTGCTCGAACGCATATTCCAGCAGGCGCCGGCTGCCGGCCCGGGTGTTGATGCCGGTGGCCATGGCGACCGCGTGCGGGTCATCGTCGATCGGGATGTAGTGCTCGTGGCCGATGTACAGGCCTTCGAGGTTCTCGCGCACCACGACCAGGTCGATCTTGTCAAAGCGACCGCCCGGAATGATGGTGCGCGCCGGGCGCAGGTTGGCGTAGAGCTGGAACTCTTCGCGCAGGCGCACGTTCGAGGAGCGGTAGCCGCCGCCCGAGGGTGTCTCCAGCGGGCCCTTGAGGGCGAGCCGGGTGCGCCGGATGCTGTCGAGCGTGGCGGCGGGCAGGGGGTCGGCGGCGGTCTTGATGCCGCCCAGGCCGGCGATCTGGCGGTCCCATTCGAAGGGGGCGCCCAGGGCGTCGAGCGCGACCAGCGTGGCGTCGACGATTTCGGGGCCGATTCCGTCGCCGGGGATCAGTGTGACGGGAATGGTGGTGGACATATTGGTTCTTTCGCAGGCATGGATCAACCCGTGATTATCGGTCTGCCCCGCCTGCGCCGGTCGGGGCGGGTGCGCCGCAGTGCGCTGTTAAGCTATCCCGGTGCTACTTTGGAGTATCCGGCATGGAATTGACAGAAGGCATCGCGACCCGCAGCAGCGTGCGCGGTTTCAAGCCCACCCCCATCCCAGCGGCGCTGTTGCGCCAGGTCCTTGAATTGGCCGGTCGCAGCCCGTCCTACACCAACACGCAGCCCTGGGAGGTGTCGGTCGTCACCGGCGCCAAACGGGACCGGCTGAGCACAATCCTGCATGACCTGGCCGCGGCGCCGGCACCGGGCCAATCCGAGGTCGCTGCGCCGCTGCAATGGCCGGCGCCATGCGAACGCCGCGCCGCCGAGCACAACGCCCGGCGCTTCAAGACGCTGCAGGTCGAGCGCGACGACGCCGCGGCACGCAATGGTCTGCGCCTCATGAACTACCAGTTCTTCGGCGCGCCCTGCGTCCTGTTCCTGTGGCTGGACAAGTCCCTGAGCGAGTGGTCCACCTTCGACCTCGGGCTGTTCACGCAGACCCTGGCGCTGGCCGCGCATGGCGCGGGGCTGGGCACCTGTCTGCAGGCCTCGCTGACGCACTACCCGGATGCGGTGCGAGCGTTCCTGGGCGTGCCCGCGCACAAGCGGCTGATGCTCGGCATCTCGCTCGGCTACCCCGACCCAGATGCCCGGCTCAACAGCTACCGCAGCGCGCGGGCCAGCCTGGACGAGTTCGTGAGCTGGTATGACTAGCGCACCCGGCCATTCTCCGGCGCCTGCTTCAGATCCGCAGCGGCCCGCCGTCAACCTCGCGCTGCAGGGCGGCGGCTCGCACGGCGCCTTCACCTGGGGCGTGCTCGACCTGCTGCTGGAAGACGGGCGCGTTGCCATCGAAGGCATCAGCGGCACCAGCGCCGGCGCCATGAACGCGGTGGCGCTGGCGCAAGGGTTTGCGCAGGTGCACGGCAAGGCCAAGGCTGACCCGCGCGAGGCCGCGCGCGCGGCGCTCGCCAGCTTCTGGGAGGGCATCGTGCAGATGGGCGCGCTGTCGGAGGCGCAGCGCGCGCCCTTCGAGATCCTGTTCGGTCAGATCGGCGGGGCGGCGTCGGCGAGCGAGACCTGGAGCAACGCCATGACGAGCTTCTGGACCAGCACTATGTCGCCGTACCAGAGCAACCCCTTCGACATCAACCCCTTGCGCCGATTTCTGGAAAGCCAGATCGATTTCGAGGCCCTGGCCCGCCTGCCCGCACCCACGGTCTTTGTCGTGGCTACGCGTGTCTCCACCGGCAAGGCCGAAGTGTTTTCGGGCAAACGCCTGAGCGCCGACGCCGTCATGGCATCGGCCTGCCTGCCGATGCTGTTCAAGGCGGTCGAGATCGAGCGCGACCACTTCTGGGACGGCGGCTACTCGGGCAACCCCGCCATCCACCCGCTGATCTACAACTGCGCCAGTCGCGACATCGTGCTGGTGCAGATCAACCCGATCAAGCGCGACGCCTTGCCGACCGACAGCGCCCAGATCATGAACCGCATCAACGAGGTCACGTTCAACGCCGGCCTGATCGCCGAGATGCGCGCCATCGATTTCGTCAAGCGCCTGCTCGCCGCCGGCAAGCTCGATCCGGCGCACTACAAGGATGTGCTCCTGCACCGCATCGACGGCGGCGAGGAACTCGAGGCGTTCTCGGCCGCCACCAAGTCATCGACCAGCGCCAGCCTGATCCATACGCTGCGCGACCTGGGCCGCTCCCACGCACGCGCCTGGCTCGGTCGGCATTTCAACTCGCTTGGCGTCGCCTGCACCGTCAACATCGAGCGCGATTACCTAGACGACATGCGCGTGCCGGTGACGCGCAAGGCGGACCCCGTTTAGATCCAGCCGAACCAGCCCAGCACGCCGCCGGCCGCGAGCAGCCACAGCATGTGGATGCGCGTGCGCCAGACCAGCAGAGCCGTCACGATCGTGAGCAGCCACAGCGGCCAGCTGTTGGCGAATGTGCCCTGATTGGCCGACAGGATCCAGCCGGTGGCGATCAGCAGCGCGATCACGATCGGCGCCATGCCCTGCTTGAAGGCGCGCACCGGACGCAGCTCGCGGTTCTGGTGGCCCCAGCGCGCGGCGGCGAAGGTCAGCGTCGTGCTCGGCACCAAGATGCCGATCATGGCGCACATCACGCCCAGCGCCGCGTAGGGCCAGGCATGGTAGCCGGCCGCCAGACCGCCGCCGGCGTTGATGCCGACGTTCCAGCCAAACAGCGCAATGAACAGCACGTTGGGCCCGGGCGCGGCCTGCGCCAGCGCTATCGAGGAGTTGAACTGGGCGTCGCTGAGCCAGTGCTGCTGCGTCACCAGGTAGCGGTGCATGTCGGGTGCGGTGGTGATGGCGCCGCCCACGGCGAGCAGCGAGAGCGACAGGAAATGGCCCAGCAGCGCCAGCCAGTCCACGGCGTGCAGCGTGATGATCATGCCGCGCCCTGCGGCGCGCGCACACGCCTGAGTTGCCGGTAGGCCCAGGCGAAGGCCAGCCCGCCGATGATCAGCAGCACCCATATCAGCGGCACGCGCAGCAGCGCCACCGCGACGAAGGTGGCCAGCGCGAGCATCGTGCAGGCGAGCTTGCCCATGACGTTGCTCTTGAGCGCGCCGATCAGCCTGATGCCGGTGGCGGTGAACAGGCCGGCGGCGACGGCGCCCATGCCGCGCAGCGCGCCCTGGATGCCGGGAATATCGGTGGTGTTGGAAAGGATGGCGGCCAGCGCCAGCACAAGCAGCAGCGGAATGCCCAGCATGCCCGCCAGCGCCATCAGCGCGCCGCGCATGCCGAAGTAGCGGTCGCCGATCATCAGCGAGAGGTTGACCACGTTCGGTCCCGGCAGGATCTGCGCCACGGCCCAGTCCTCGACGAATTCCTCGCGCGTGAGCCACTGTTTCTTCTCCACCATTTCGCGCTGCACGATGGCGACGACGCCGCCGAAGCCCTGCAGCGCCAGCCAGGTGAAGGACCAGAACAGATCGGAGACCGAGTGCGGGCGCGGACGGTCCGGCGCAGCGTTGTTGCCGGGGTGGGAAAGGGGGCTTTCGGGCATGCGGCGATTATCGCTGCGCAGTCGCCTTGCGCGTGCGCGTCGCCAGCCACAGCCCTGCTGCGATCAGGACAATGGCGCCGAGCAGCCAGAGGTCGAATGGCTCGTACAGCAGCAGCGCGCCGAGCACGGCGGCGGTCAGCGGATTGAGCGCCAGAAAGATCGTGACGCGGGTCGGCGATTCATGCTTGAGCGCGTACAGCCACAGGAAGTAGCCGATGCCGCTGGAAGCGCCGATGAAGAACACGACACCCCAGGTCTGTGGCAGCAGCTGCGTCACGCGCGCGGGCCAGCCTTCATGCAGCGCCAGCAGCGCCAGGAACAGCACCGAGGCCAGCATGGCGAAGGCGCTGACCTGCAGCGTCGGGTAGCGCTGTAGGTAGGGGCGATAGAAAACGCTGCAACCGGCACCGACTGCGGCACTGGCCAGCACCGCGAGTTCGCCCCACCAGGGGCCGGCGCCGACGTGCATCAGCTTGGGCGCCATCGACAGCGCGACGCCGCTGATCGAGAGCAGCACGCCGAGCAGCAGGCGCAAGCTGATGGCCTCGTGTCCGAGCCCGGCCGACAGCAGCAGTGTCAACAGCGGAAACAGGCTGAAGATCAGCGCCGCCTGCGCGGCACCGACCGATTGCAGGCCGAAGTTGAGCAGCGCGATCAGGATCGCGAACTGCCCCAGCCCCAGCGCTGCCATGGCCAGCACGTCGTGCACGGGCAAGCGGCGCAAGGCGGCCCGGTGTGAACCGTCCGCGGGCGTGCGGTTCCATGGTTTGAATACGAAGGGCAGCAGGCAGAGAAAGCCGATGCCGTAGCGCAGCATGGCCAGCGTCAGCGGCGGCACCTCGGCGACCACCATGCGCGAGGCCACGATGGCCGCGCCAACCTGCACGCCGGTGGCGGCGGCGGCCAGCAGTGCCAGTCTCACAGCTTGAGCGCCCAGGTTTCTCCGACCAGGTCGTGGCCGAAGCCGTGATACGGCTCGCGCTTGACGAGCTGAAACCCGCGCGTCGCGTAGATGTGGCGCGCGGCGTCGAGGCAGCTGTTGGTCCAGAGCACCATCTTCCTGTAGCCCTTGTCTCTTGCGAAGGCCAGGCACTCGTCGGTCAGGCGCGCGCCCAGGCCCAGGCCGCGCGCTTGCGGCGTCAGGATCAGCATGCGTAACTGGGCGACGGTCTTGGACTTGCGCACGACGAAGACCGAGCCGACGAGCTCGCCGTCAATCTCGGCCATCCAGCAGTGCTCCCATTGCGGCTGGTGCCGGCGCAGGTATTTGGCGACGATCTCGGCCACCAGCGCCTCGAACTCGGCGTTCCAGCCGTATTCGCGCGCATAGATGGCCCCGTGCTGCTGCACCACCCAGCCCATGTCACCGGGCTCGGGATCACGCAGGATGATGGAGCGCTTCACGCTGTCAGTAGACCGGCTCGAAGCGCTTGATCGCGGCCTTGAGGTCATCGCTCAGCGCGAAGCCGGCGCCGAACTTCGCCGCGAGTTCATCGGCGCGCTTGACGAAGGCATCGATGCCCATGCCGTAGATGAACTGCATGGCGCCGCCGGTCCATGCCGGGAAGCCGATGCCGAAGATGGAGCCGATGTTGGCCTCGTGCACGCTGGTCAGCACGTTCTCGCTCAGGCAGCGCGCGGTCTCGACCGCTTGGCGGTACAGCAGCCGGTCTTTCAGGTCTGTGATATTCCAGGGCGCATCGGCTTTTTCATACAAGGGCTTGAGCTGCGGCCAGAGGAATTTCTTCGCGCCCTTTTCCTTCGGATACTCGTAGAAGCCGGCGCCGCCGGCGCGGCCCGGCCGCTGGTGGATGCGTACCATGTCGGCCACCAGCAGTTCACCCGGTGTGGCGACATAAGTCTTGCCTTCGGCCGCGAAGTCGGCGCGCGTTTGCTCCATCACGTGCAGGCTCAGGCTGAGCGCCGTCTCGTCCAGCACGGCCAGCGGCCCGACCGGCATGCCGCACTGGATGCCGGCGTTCTCGATGGCTGGCGCGGGGATGCCTTCGCCCAGCATGGCAACGCCTTCCATGACGAAGGTGCCGAAGACGCGGCTGGTGAAGAAACCGCGCGAGTCATTGACCACGATCGGCATCTTGCCGATCGCCTGCACGTAGTCGTAGGCGCGCGCCACGGTTTCGTCGCTGGTTTGCTTGCCGCGGATGATCTCGACGAGCTTCATCTTGTCGACCGGGCTGAAGAAGTGGATGCCGATGAATTTCTCGGGTGCGATGCTGGCCTTGGCCAGTCCGCTGATCGGCAGCGTCGAGGTGTTGGACGCAAAGAAGCCGTCGGCAGCGAGCATCGGCTCGGCTTCCTGCGTCACCTTGGCCTTGAGTTCGCGGTTCTCGAACACCGCTTCGATGATGAGGTCGCAGTCTTTCAGTTCTTGCACCGCGCCCGTGGCCTGGATCCGCGCGAGCAACTGAGTCTGCTGCTCGGCGCTCATGCGGCCCTTGTCGACGCGGCCTTGTGTCAGCTTGGCGCTGTAGGCCTTGCCGGCTTCGGCCTTCTCCTGGCTCACGTCTTTGAGCACGGTGGCAATGCCCTTGCTGGCCTGCACGTAGGTGATGCCCGCGCCCATCATGCCGGCGCCGAGCAGGCCGACCTTGGCCGGCTTGAAACGCGGTGCCTTGCCGGGGCGCGACTGGCCGCTCTTGATCGCGTTGAGGTTGAAGAAGAAGGTGTTGATCATGGCGCGCGCGTTGGCGCCGGTCATGAGCTTGGCCAGATGCCGGCTCTCGATGCGCAGCGCGGTCTCGATGTCCACCTGCAGGCCTTCCACCATGCAGGCCATGATGGCCTCGGGCGCAGGGTACAGGCCGCGCGTCTGCTTCTTGATCATGGCCGGTGCCACCACCAGCATTTGGGCCACGGCCGGGCTCGAGGGCAGGCCGCCCGGCACCTTGTAACCCTTGGCTTCCCACGGGTGTTGCGCGCCCGGGTTCGCGGCAATCCAGGCCAGCGCCTTGGCTTTGAGTTCGGCCGCGGCATCGGGTCCCGGGCTGACCAGCTCGTGCACCAGCCCGAGGGTCTTGGCGTCCTGCGGCGAGAACAGCTTGCCCTCGACGAGGTAGGGCTGTGCGCCCATCAGTCCCAGGTGGCGCGTCATCTTGGTCACGCCGCTGGCTCCCGGCAGCAAGCCGAGCGTCACTTCGGGCAGGCCGAACTGGATCTTTCGGTCGTCAATGGCGATGCGGTGGTGGCCTACGAGCGCCACTTCCCAGCCGCCGCCCAGGGCCGTGCCGTTGAGGCAGCTCACGACCGGCTTGCCCAGCGTCTCGAGCGTGCGGAAGTTCCTCTTGACCAGTTCGATCTCGGTGAAGATGGCGCTTGCGTCCGTGGGCTTGAGGCGCATCGCGCCTTTCAGGTCGGCGCCGGCGAAGAACGTCGATTTGGCCGAGGCCAGGATGATGCCCTTGATCGCGTCCTTGTCCTTGAGCACCTGGGCCACCAGTTCCGACAGGTCCTGCTGCCATTGCCGGCACATGGTGTTGACCGGCGAATTCGGTTCGTCGAAGGTGACGGTGGCGATGCCGTCGGCAAGTTGGTATTGGATGGTCTTCATGAAATTTCCTCAATCGGTTGAGGACAGAGCGGGTGCGCTGCGCGTCACTGCGGTCTGTCCCGCAAATTAATTAGCAACGCTCCACAATGGTCGCGATACCCATGCCGCCGCCGACGCACAGCGTGGCCATGCCGTAGCGCAGTTGGCGCCGGTGCAGCTCGTCGATCAGGATGCCCAGGATCATGGCGCCGGTGGCGCCCAGCGGATGGCCCATGGCGATGGCGCTGCCGTTGACGTTGACCTTGTTGTGCGGCACTTTCATCTCCTTCATGAAGCGCATCACGACAGCGGCAAAGGCTTCGTTGACCTCGAACAGGTCGATCTGGTCGATCGTCAAACCGGCTTTCGCCAGCGCCTTGCGCGCGGCGGGCATCGGGCCCGTCAGCATGATGGTGGGGTCGGCACCGCTCAGGGCGGCTGAGACGATGCGCGCGCGCGGCGTGAAGCCGTGGCGCTTGCCGGCCGCTTCGGAGCCGATCAGGATCGCCGCTGCGCCGTCCACAATGCCGCTGGAGTTGCCGGCGTGGTGCACGTGGTGGATGCGCTCGACCTGCGGGTAGCGCGTCAAAGCCACTTGATCGAAACCCATGGCGCCCATCTGCTCGAACGCGGGCTTGAGCGAGCCCAGGCCTTCGAGCGTGGTCTGCGGCTTGATGAATTCGTCTTCCGCCAGGATGATCTGGCCCAGGAAGTCCTTCACCGGAACAATCGAGCGCGAAAAATAGCCGTTGGCGCGCGCCGCCGTGGCGCGCTTCTGGCTTTCCAGCGCGAAGGAGTCGACGTCCTGGCGCGTGAAGCCCTCGATCGTGGCGATCAGGTCGGCGCCGATGCCCTGCGGCACGAAGGCGGTCTGCGAATTCGTTTCCGGGTCCATCGCCCAGGCGCCGCCGTCCGAGCCGATCGGCACGCGGCTCATGCTCTCGACGCCGCCGGCCACCACCAGGTCTTCCCAGCCCGAGCGCACCTTTTGCGCCGCCAGGTTCACTGCTTCCAGGCCGGAAGCGCAAAAGCGGTTCACCTGCACGCCGGCGCAGGTGTAGTCCCAGCCGGCCTTGAGGGCCGCCACCTTCGGCAGGACGGCACCCTGTTCGCCGATCGGCGAGACGATGCCCATCACCACGTCGTCGACCTGGGCCGTGTCCAGGTCGTTGCGGCGCTGCAGTTCGCTCAGCAGGCCGGCCAGCAGATCGACCGGTTTGACCTCGTACAGGCTGCCGTCCTTCTTGCCTTTGCCGCGCGGGGTGCGGATGGCGTCATACACAAATGCTTCGGTCATGGGATCTCCAGTTCAGAGTCGGTTCAAACGAGCGTGCGCGGCGGCACGGCTACGAATGCAGTATATTGGTTTTCGCAAAGCAATTGCTTCGCATAAATACCCCCATCATCCTGAACCAGGTAGAGCCATGATCCAGAGAAGCATTTTCACGCCCGAACACGAAGCCTTTCGTGACAGTTTCCGCCGTTTCATCGAGAACGAGATCGCCCCGTTTCACGCCGAGTGGGAAGAGCAGGGCTATGTCGACCGCGCGGTCTGGAACAAGGCTGGCGCGAACGGTTTCCTGTGCCTGACCATGCCAGAGGCCTATGGCGGTGCCGGCGCCGACAAGCTGTATTCGGTGGTGCAGATGGAGGAAGTGGCGCGCGCGGGCTGCTCGGGCATAGGCTACTCGCTGCACAGCGAGATCGTCGCGCCCTACATCCTGCATTACGGCACCGAGGCGCAGAAGCAAAAGTACCTGCCCAAGCTCGCCAGCGGCGAGATGATCGGCGCCATCGCCATGAGCGAGCCGGCAGCGGGCTCGGATTTGCAGGGCATCAAGGCCACGGCGCTGCGCCAGGAAGACGGCAGTTATCTGCTCAACGGCAGCAAGACCTTCATCACCAACGGCTGGCACGCGGACCTGGTGATCGTGGTCGCCAAGACCAACCCGGCCGCTGGCGCCAAGGGCACGAGTTTGCTGCTGGTGGAGCGCGGCATGCCCGGCTTTTCCGTGGGCAAGCGGCTCAAGAAACTGGGCATGAAAGCGCAGGACACATCCGAGCTGTTCTTCGATGCGGTCAACGTGCCTGCCGACATGCTACTGGGCGGCCCCGAGCAGGAGGGCCGCGGCTTCATCTGCCTGATGGAGCAGCTGCCGTGGGAGCGCTTGCAGATCGCGATCTCCGCGGTGGCCGCCGCGCAGGCTGCGATCGACTGGACCGTGGACTACGTCAAGCAGCGCAAGGTGTTCGGCCAGCCGGTGGCCGCATTCCAGAACACGCGCTTCACGCTGGCCGAGCTGCAGACCGAAGTCCAGGTGGCGCGCGTCTTCGTCGACAAGTGCGCCGAGCTGCTGCTGACCAACACACTGGACACAGCGACGGCCAGCATGGCCAAGTACTGGTGCAGCGACCTGCAATGCAAGGTGATGGACGAATGCGTGCAATTGTTCGGCGGCTACGGCTACATGTGGGAGTACCCGATCACGCGCGCTTACGCCGACGCCCGCGTGCAGCGCATCTACGGCGGCACCAACGAGATCATGAAGGAAGTGATCACGCGCGCCATGGGACTGGGCGGGAAGTAGTGGCCACGCTGCTGTCGGTTCAGACTTCGTCGGCGCGGCGCGTGCAGATCGGCGGCCGTTCGGTGCTGACCGGAATCCATAAGCAGCCGGTGGCCGGCGATGTGCTGCTCGGGCCGATGGGCCTGCTGGGCGACGAGCAGGCCGATCTCTCGGTGCATGGCGGACTCGACAAGGCGATCTACGCCTACCCGAGCGAGCACTACCCGTTCTGGCAGTCGGCGCGCGCGCGAGCCGGGTTGACCGCCATCGATGACGCCTTGCCGTTCGGCTCGGTCGGCGAGAACCTGAGCCTGCTCGGTGTGCTGGAGAGCGATGTCTGGGTCGGTGACGTGCTGCGCTTTGCACACTGCGAACTGCGCGTGACGCAGCCACGCGAGCCGTGCTACAAGTTCAATGCCGCGATGGGTTTCAACAGCGCCGGCAAGGCCATGGCGCATCACGGCAATTGCGGTTTTTATCTCGCCGTGCAGCGCAGCGGCCGTCTAAGCGCGGGTGAGACCTTTGAACTGGTGCCGGGTCAGCGGCGCCTCGGCATTACCGAGGCGTTTCGCGCCAAGATGTTCAAACACCTGCGATAGGCCCCCACGTTCGGCACTGAGTGTCCTCACTGCCCCCCGAGGGGGCGCAACCCGCCTTGGGGCGGCCCGGCGGCGGGTTTCTTCAAAGCCTCGATCTGCGCATCCTTGTCGAGCCAGAGCTGGTGCACCCATTTCTGGTAGGCCTCGCGCACGGCGGCGTCGCCGGCGTAGTCACCCTGGGCCAGTTCGTGCGGCACCGGCAGACGGCGCACGCGCACGATGACGCGCCGGAGTTTGCCGCTCAAGAACTCGGTGAAGGTCGGCGTGCCATCCGGGTAGACGATGGTCACATCGAGGATCGCCTGGAACTTGTCGCCCATGGCGTTGAGCGCGAGCGCGATGCCACCGGCCTTGGGCTTGAGCAGGTGCTTGTAGGGTGACTGCTGGCGCTGGTGCTTGGCGCGCGTGAAGCGCGTGCCTTCAAGGAAATTCATCACGCTGGTCGGAATCAGGGCGAACTTCTCGCAGGCCTTGCGCGTGGTCGCCTGGTCCTTACCGCGCATCTCGGGATGTTTTTTCAGGAACTCCTCGCTGTGCCGGCGCATGAAGGGGAAATCGAGCGCCCACCAGGCCAGGCCCATGATCGGGACCCAGATCAGCTGCTGCTTGAGGAAGAACTTGAGCAGCGGGATGCGCCGGTTGAACAGGTGCTGCAGCACCAGGATATCGACCCAGGACTGGTGGTTGCAGTTCACCAGGTACCAGCTGCGATAGTCCAGGCCGTCGATGCCCTGCACGTCCCATTGCGTGCGCTGGGTCAGGCCCATCCAGCCGCTGTTGCCGGCGATCCAGGCCTCGGCGATGTGCAGCAGGATCGGGTCGATCAGCAGGCGCATCGCCTTGATCGGGATGATCAGCTTCAGGACCGCGAAGAACAGCAGGATCGGCACCCACAAAAAGACGTTGAGGACCATCAGCGCGGTGGCGATCAGGGCGACCAGCGGTGCCGGCAGGAAGTTGAGCATCTATCGGCACTCCGTCATGGGTGGTTTCAACACGTGCCGGGCAATTATCGGCTCAATTGCGCGCCGGGCAAGCGCGGTCGCCGCAGCTGTCGACCCGGGCTGACGGCTGTCATCCCGGACTTGATCCGGGATCCACTGCCACGCGAGCATGGATTGCGGGTCGGGGCCCGCAATGACAAATCCGGTTGTCATCACGGGCTTGACCCGGGATCCATCACCGACCGGCCGCCCGATACCCCTGCGGCGCGCTTGCCACGGGCAAAACCTTACACTCGGTCTTCCCCCTGCATGTGTGTTCCATGACCGCCTTTCCTGACGTTTCCTATTTCCCGCGCGCTGCGAAGCCGCTGACCGCCTACCGCAAGTACTGGGCGGCCCGCTTCGGCACGGCCAAATTCCTGCCGATGAGCCGCGCCGAGATGGACACGCTGGGCTGGGACAGCTGCGACATCATCCTGGTGACGGGCGACGCCTATGTCGATCACCCGAGCTTCGGCATGGCCGTGATCGGGCGCATGCTCGAGGCGCAGGGTTTCCGTGTCGGCATCATCGCGCAGCCCGACTGGCAGAGCGCCGAGCCGTTCAAGGTGCTGGGCAAGCCCAACCTGTTCTGGGGCGTGACCGCGGGCAACATGGATTCCATGATCAACCGCTACACGGCGGACCGCAAGATCCGCAGCGACGACGCCTACACGCCCGGCGATGTCGGCGGCAAGCGCCCGGATCGCGCGGCCATCGTCTACAGCCAGCGCTGCCGCGAGGCCTTCAAGGATGTGCCGATCGTGCTTGGCGGCATCGAAGGCTCGCTGCGCCGCATCGCGCACTACGACTACTGGTCGGACAAGGTGCGCCGATCGATCGTGGTGGACGCCAAATGCGACCTGCTGCTGTATGGCAATGCGGAGCGCGCGCTGGTCGAGGTTGCGCACCGACTGGCGGCACGCGAGCCGGTGCAGTCGATCACCGATGTGCGCGGCACGGCCTTCGTGCGCCGGCCTGATGACGAATCCGCGCACGACTGGTTCGAGATCGACTCCACGCATGTGGACGAGCCGGGCCACGTCGAGACCCACATCAACCCCTACCACACGACCAGCGAGCAGGCGGCCGCCCAGGGCGCATCCTGTGTCAAGGAGGAGGGCGCAGCCGCTCCTGCGGCGCTTGGCTCGGTCAGTCAGCCGCTGACCTTCGTGCCCAATCCGGCGCTGCGTTCGCGCGGCGGCATCAAGGCGCCGCCGCGCGAACGCAGCGTGATCCGCCTGCCGAGCTACGAGCAGGTCAAGGCGGACGCTGTCCTGTACGCGCACGCGAACCGCGTGCTGCACCTGGAGACCAACCCCGGCAATGCGCGCGCGCTGGTGCAGGCGCACGGTACGGGCGTGACGGCGCGCGATGTCTGGATCAACCCGCCGCCGATTCCCTTGACCACGGCCGAAATGGACTTCGTGTTCGACCTGCCGTATGCGCGCAGCCCGCACCCGGCGTATGCGGATGAGGCGGGCAGCCACGACGGCGCGACCAAGATTCCGGCCTGGGAGATGATCCGCTTCTCCATCAACATCATGCGCGGCTGCTTTGGCGGCTGCACTTTCTGCTCGATCACCGAGCACGAGGGCCGCATTATCCAGAGCCGATCCGAAGACTCGGTGATCCGCGAGATCGAGGACATACGAGACAAAGTCAAGGGTTTCACCGGCACCATCTCGGACCTCGGCGGCCCGACCGCCAACATGTACCGCCTGGGCTGCAAGAGCCCCGAGATCGAGGCGGCCTGTCGCAAGCCGAGCTGCGTCTATCCGGGCATTTGCCAGAACCTCGGCACCGACCACCAGCCGCTGATCCACCTGTACCGGCGCGGCCGTGCGCTCAAGGGCATCAAGAAGATCCTGATCGGCTCGGGCCTGCGATACGACCTGGCGGTGCAAAGCCCCGAGTACGTCAAGGAACTGGTGACGCACCATGTCGGCGGCTACCTCAAGATCGCGCCGGAACACACCGAGCAGGGCCCGCTATCCAAGATGATGAAGCCGGGCATCGGCAGCTATGACAAGTTCAAGACCCTGTTCGAGAAGTTCTCGCTGGAAGCCGGCAAGAAGCAGTACCTGATTCCCTATTTCATCGCGGCGCATCCCGGCACCAGCGACGAGGACATGATGAACCTGGCCTTGTGGCTCAAGAAGAACGGTTTTCGCGCCGACCAGGTGCAGACCTTTTATCCGTCGCCGATGGCCACCGCCACCGCCATGTACCACAGCGGCCGCAATCCGCTGCGCAAGGTCACGCACGACAGCGAGACGGTGGACGTGGTGCGCGGTGAACGGCGCCGGCGCCTGCATAAGGCCTTCCTGCGCTACCACGACGCCAACAACTGGCCGTTGTTGCGCGAGGCGCTCAAGGCGATGGGCCGCGCCGATCTGATCGGCAACGGCAAGCAGCATCTGATTCCCACCTTTCAGCCGCTGACCGACGGCAACTACAGCAGCGCGCGGCGCAAGAATTCAACGCCGGTGGCGACACCAGCGGCCGCGCCGGCCAAGGGACGCCTGCTGACCCAGCACACCGGTCTGCCGCCGCGCGTGACCGGGGCCGGGCGCGCGCCCGCCCAAGGCAAGAAGATACCAGGCTGATCCTGCAGCGTTGCGACCCGTCTCAATGCGTTTCGGCGCGCTGCAGCCGGATGTTGGCGACCAGGCCGCCGCTGGACGAGTTGTTCAGCCCGAACTTGCCACCCATGCGCGCGATCGTGCTCTCGACGATGGCCAGCCCGAGCCCGGCGCCGTTGGCGGCCGTGCGCGCCACCTCGCCGCGGTAAAAAGGCTTGGTCAGCTGCGGCAACTGCTCGGTCGGCACGCCGATGCCGTGGTCGCGCACGCGGATCAGCACCCATTTGCCGCTCGCGCGGGCCGCGATGTGAAGGTCGGCCATGCCGGTATCGACCGACTTGCCATAGCGGCCGGCGTTCTCGATCAGGTTGCTGAGCACGCGGCCGAGTTCGACGCCGTCGGCGAGCACGCGCAGATTGTCTTCGAGTTCAAGCGTGATGCGCATGTCGGTCCGGTTACGCACGCTGAACAGGCAGGCGTCGATGACTTCCTTGAGCACCACGTCTTCCAGCGCGGCCTTGCCGGGGCGGGCGTACTCGAGGAACTTGCCGATGATGGCGTCGAGTTGCGTGATGTCGGCCGCCATGTTGGCACGGGCCTCGGGATCGACCACGCTGAGCTCCGTCTCCAAGCGCAGTCGCGCCAGCGGCGTGCGCAGATCGTGCGAGATGCCCGCCAGCATGATGGCGCGGTCCTGCTCGATCTTGGCCAGTTTCTCGGTCATGCGGTTGAAGCCGATGTTGACGGCCCTGATTTCAGTCGTGGCCACGGTCTCGTCGAGCGTGCTGGCGTCGAAATCGCCGTCGCGCACCCGGCTCGCCGCGAACGACAGCTGCTTCAGGGGCCGGTTGATGCGCCGCGCGATCAGGGCCGCGCCGGCCAGCGACAGCGCGGCCGCGGTCAGCAGCCAGATCAGCCAGGTGCGACCGCCCGTGCGGTTGAAGCGTTCACGATCGGTGCGCATCCAGTAGTTGTCGCCGTCGATGACGAAGCCGACCCACAGTCCTTCCTGCTTGTTGACGCTGTTGGCGAGCTGCGTGCCGGGGCCGAGCCGGTCGACCAGCTCGGCCGTGATGCGCTGACCCAGCGCATCGGTATCGAAGGGCTCGAAGCGGTCGGTCGGCTCGCGCGGCACGATGCGCACGCCTTCCTGCTCGGTCATGGTCTTGATCAGCGAGACGCGCGCGATCGAATCGGCGTGGATCAGCGCGGCGCGGCTCAGGTTGACCAGCGAGGCGATCTGCTGCGCCGTCTGGATCGCGCGCGGCTCGAACTCGAGCGCGCGCAGCGTCTGCAGCCAGGCCAGCACGCTGCCGATCAGCAGCAGCGACAGCAGGAAGAAAGTGCGCCAGAAAAGACTCAGGCCCCAGCGCAGGTGCGAACCGGATTGAGCCCCGGCCGCCTCCAGCGGCATGGCGCCGGAGACGTCGGCGTCGGGCGCGTACGCGTCACTGGGGTCCGTCAAGATGTGCCGTCCGGGACAAAGACGTATCCGACGCCCCAAACGGTCTGGATGTAGCGCGGGTTGGCGGCGTCGACCTCCACCAGCTTGCGCAGGCGCGACACCTGCACATCCAGACTGCGGTCGAACGGCTCGAACTCGCGACCGCGCGCCAACTGCGCCAGCTTTTCGCGCGACAGCGGTTGGCGCGGATGGCGCACCAGCGCCTTGAGCATGGCGAATTCGCCGGTGGTCAGTGGCAGTTCTTCGCTGCCGCGCTGCAAGGTGCGCGCGGCGAGATCGAAGGTGAAGGGCCCGAAACTGACGACCTCATTCTCGCTCGACGGCGAACCCGGCGCCTCGTGCAGCGGACGCCGGCGCAGCACGGCATGAATCCGCGCCAGCAGTTCGCGCGGGTTAAAAGGCTTGCCGAGGTAATCGTCGGCGCCGACCTCCAGGCCGACGATGCGATCCACGTCCTCGCCCTTGGCGGTGAGCATGATGATCGGCGTGCGGTCGTTGGCCGCGCGCAGGCGCCGGCAGATCGACAGGCCGTCCTCGCCGGGCATCATCAGGTCGAGCACGATCAGGTCAACCGCTTCGCGCAGCAGCACGCGCGTCAAAGCCTTGCCGTCTTCGGCCTGCACCACGTCGAAACCTTCCTGCGTCAGGTAACGGCGCAGCAGGTCGCGGATGCGGACGTCGTCGTCGACGATCAGGATCTTGTCGGTTCGTCCAGGGACTTGACTCATAAGGGCACCCAATAATTTGTAACAAGCGTGATTTTGCAAGCTGCTTGTGCTGGATCATGCGGTTTTGCGCACAGTTTGACACACTGTTACAAATCTTGTGCCGATGTGCAGGCTGTTTGTTGAACAATGTCGGCAGCGTTGCCCGGTGTCGCGTTAACTGAACTGTATGAAACAATTTCTGTTGGTGACCTTGATTGTCCTTGTTTCGGCTGCCGCCGCGGGACAGCCTGCGCCTGACGCGCGCGGCGTGCCCGAGCCGAATGCGCCGGCGCAGCGACGCGCCGAGTTGCGCCAGGCGCTCAAAGCCGCGCCCGGCAGCGAGGCCAGGAACCGCGAGGCGCAGCGGCCGGCCGCACCGGCGAACCGCCAACTGTCGGCGCAGGAGCGGGCCGATCTGCGGCAGTTGTTGCGCCAGCAGGGGCCGCAGGACAAACCCGAGCGGCGTTGATGTCCGGCTCGGCCACTCATTTTTCCCGGGGAGTTGTTGTGTTCAAGACCATTAAATGGCTCGCGGCCTGTGCCGTCCTGTCTGGCGCTACGGCCCTGTCGGCCCAGCCGATGCAGACGCCGGCGTCGCGCAACGTGGTGCAACTGTCGGCCAACGGCGCGGTCGAGGTGCAGCAGGACCTGTTGTCGATGTCGTTGAGCACGACGCGCGAAGGCAGCGATCCGGCACTGCTGCAAAACCAGCTCAAGGCGGCGATCGACACGGCGCTGACGGAAGCGCGCAAAGCGGCGCAGCCCGGCCAGCTCGATGTCCGGACCGGCAACTTCAGCCTGTCGCCGCGCTATGACCGCAGCGGCAAGCCGATTGGCTGGCAGGGCTCGGCCGAACTGGTGCTGGAGGGGCGCGACTTCGCGCGCATCAGCGGCGTGGCCGGACGCGTCCAGTCGCTCAACGTGAGCGCGGTCAGCTTCGGACTGAGCCGGGAGCAGCGCGTCAAGGTCGAAGCCGACGCACAGGGCATCGCGATCGAACGATTCAAGTCGTGTGCGCTGGAGATCGCACGCGGTTTTGGTTTTGCCGGCTACACGCTGCGCGAAGTCAACATCAGCAGCAACGAGCAGGGCAATTCGCCGCGCCCGCGCATGCTGGCGCAGGCCAGCTTTGCCGATGCGGCGGTGCCGGTCGAGGCCGGCAAGACGGCCGTCGTGGTGACGGTATCCGGGTCCGTGCAGCTCAATTGAGTCTGCAAGCCGTTTGCCGCGGTCCGCGGCCGACCGCTTACTGCGCGGTCCAGCCGCCGTCCATGTTCCAGGCCACGCCACGCACATTGTTGCCGGCCGGCGAGCAGAAGAACACGGCCAGCGCGCCGAGCTCTTCGGGCGTGGTGAACTGCATCGATGGTTCCTTTTCACCCAGCAGCAGCTTGGTGGCTTCTGCATTCGAGAGGCCCAACGCAGCGGCCTTGGCATCGACTTGCTTTTGCACCAGCGGCGTCAGCACCCAGCCCGGGCAGATCGCGTTGCACGTGATGCCGGTGGCGGCATTCTCCAGCGCCGTCACCTTGGTCAGTCCGACCACGCCGTGCTTGGCAGTCACATAGGCCGATTTCTCGGCTGACGCGACCAGGCCGTGGACTGAGGCGACGTTGATGATGCGGCCCCAGTTGGCAGTCTGCATGGCGGGCAGGGCGAGGCGCGTGGCGTGAAAGGCGCTGCTCATGTTGATCGCGATGATGGCGTCCCAGCGCTCAACCGGGAAGTTCTCGATCCTGGCAACGTGCTGGATGCCGGCGTTGTTGACCAGGATGTCGACGCGGCCGAAGCGCGCCGCAGCCTGCTTCATCATGTCCTCGATCTCGGAGGGCTTGCTCATGTCGGCGCCGTGGTAATCGACTTGCACGCCGAGTGCCGCGATCTCGGCCTTCGGGCCTTCGACATCGCCAAAGCCGTTGAGCATGATGTTGGCGCCTTGCGCGGCCAGGGCCTTGGCGATGCCCAGGCCGATTCCGCTGGTGGAGCCGGTGACGAGGGCGGTTTTGCCTTTTAGCATGTTGTTTCTCCGTGAGGGGCAGGCGTTGCTGCGATTGAATTAGGATGGTGCCATTATCCAGGGATTGATTTCACCATGAACGAACCTAAGCTGAACTACGTAAGCTGCCCCGATGCCGATGGTGGGCACCGGATGGCCTATTGGGAATGGGGGGCGCCGGACGCCGCGCATGTGGTGGTTTGCGTGCATGGTTTGTCGCGTCAGGGACGCGATTTCGACGTGCTGGCGCAGGCCTTGTGCGTTCGATCCGGCAACACGATCCGCGTCATCTGTCCCGACGTCGTCGGGCGCGGCCGCAGCGACTGGCTGAAGGACCCGATGGGCTACCAGATCCCGGCCTATGCGGCCGACATGCTGGTGCTGCTCAACCAGCTAAAGCCGCGCACGCTGGACTGGTTCGGCACCAGCATGGGCGGCGTCATCGGCATGATCTTGGCGGGCTCACCTGATCTGCCGTTATCGGTTCCCGTGCGCAGACTCGTACTCAACGACGTCGGCCCGGCCATGCAGTGGCAGGCCTTGCAGCGCATCGGCGAGTACCTGGGCCAGACCGGCAGCTTTGCTTCCCTGCAGCAGGCGGCCGACGCGCTGTGGGCGGACTCCACCACCTTCGGTCCGCACACGCAGGCGCAGTGGCTGGCGCTCTCGAGCCACATGGTCAAGCCGTTGCCGGGCCAACCCGACCGCCTGACCCTGCATTACGACCCGGCGATCGCCGTGCCGTTCCGCGAGGTGACCGCCGAGTCGGTGGCGCAGGGCGAGGCCATGCTCTGGCAGCTCTACGACAACATCAAGGCCGCAACGCTCCTGACGCGCGGCGCCGAGTCGGACCTGCTCTCGCCGCAGACCGCACAGGCCATGACGCAGCGCGGCCCGCGCGCGCGGCTGATCGAGTTCACCGGCGTCGGCCACGCGCCGACCTTTGTGGTCCCGGCGCAGGTGCAGGCGGTGGTGTCATTCTTGCTGGACTAGCGCGCGGATGAAAAGTCTCCCAAACGGGCACGAAGCGTCGTCCCCCGTCATGGTGGCCACGGCACAAGGCCTGCCCGGACAGGAGCAGGCGTTGGCGCGCGCGCGTGCCTTTGCCGAGCCGCTGCTGGCACAGGAAACGCTCGATACCGGCGAGAACACGCTGGCGCACGCCGATGCCGTGGCGGCCATTCTCAAGAGCATCGGAAGTTCCGAGTCGATGCAGGCCGCGAGCTACCTCGTTTATGCCTGCGATCACTTGAACAAGCCGCAGGAGGTGATCGCCAAGGCCTTTGGCGACAGCTACGCGGCGCTGGCGCTGGAGACCACCAAGCTGGTGCACGTGCAGCGCCACGCGCGCCAGACGCAGGTCGCCAGCGCGCGCGCGGCCACGGCGATCCCGATGGCGCAAACGGCCGCCGCGCAGACCGAGAACGTGCGCAAGATGCTGCTAGCGTTCTCGCGCGACCTGCGCGTCGTGATGTTGCGCCTGGCCTCGCGCCTGCAGACGCTGCGCCACTTCGCGGCCTCCAAACTGCCGGTGCCGCCGGGGTTGGCGGCCGAGGCCCTCAACGTCTTTGCGCCGCTGGCGAACCGCCTGGGCATCCGCGAAATCAAGTGGGAGATGGAAGACCTGGCCTTTCGCTTCCTCGAGCCCGAAACCTACCGTCAGGTCGCCAAGCTGCTCGACGAGAAGCGCTCCGAGCGCGAGGCCCACGTCGAGCGCCTGCGCGCCCGGCTCGAGGCCGAGCTCAGGGCGCAGGGCATGGCGGCCAAGGTGCTCGGGCGGCCCAAGCACATCTACAGCATCGTCAAGAAGATGCGCGGCAAGTCGCTCGGCTTCGAGCAGGTGTACGACATTCGCGCCCTGCGCATCGTGGTCGAGAGCATCCCCGACTGCTACGCGGCGCTGTCCTGGGTGCACAGCCAGTTCACGCCGCTGCCCGAGGAGTTCGACGACTACATCGCGCGGCCCAAGATTAACGGCTACCAGTCGCTGCACACCATCGTGCGCGACAAAACCGGGCAGCCGATCGAGATCCAGATCCGCACCCGCGCGATGGACGACCATGCGGAACTCGGCGTGGCTGCGCACTGGGCCTACAAGGAAGCCGGCGCCAAGGGCTATGCCGGCGTCTCGGCCAGCGGCGCCTACGACGCCAAGATCGCGGTGCTGCGCCAGCTGCTGGCCTGGGAGCGCGAGCTCTCCGGCGCGCAGGGGCAGGGCGTGTTCGAGGACCGCATTTACGTGCTCACGCCTGACGCCGCCATCGTGGAGCTGCCGCAGGGCGCCACCGCGATCGATTTCGCCTACAGCGTGCACACCAACCTGGGCCATCGCTGCCGCGGCGCGCGCGTCGACAGCGTCATGGTGCCGCTCAACACCCAGTTGAAGAACGGGCAGACGGTCGAGGTCACGGTGGTGCGCGAGGGCGGCCCGTCGCGCGACTGGCTCAACCCCGAGCTCGGCTACCTGGTGAGCCCGCGGGCGCGCTCCAAGGTGCGCGCCTGGTTCAATGCCCTGGCGACCGACGAGACCGTGGCCAAGGGGCGCGAAGCGGTCGAGAAGCTGCTGCAGCGCCTGGGCAAGACGGCGGTCAAGCTCGACGACCTGGCGGCGCAGCTCGGCTTCAATTCGGCCGATGATTTGTTCGAGGTCGTCGGCAAGGACGAGTTCTCGCTGCGCAATATCGAGACCGTGCTGCGCCCGCCCGAGCCGCTGCCGACGGAAGACGAGCAGCTCCTGCTGCGAAAGCCGCGCAGCCAGGCCAACACGGCCAAGGGCGGCCTGCTGGTGGTCGGCGTCGATTCGCTGATGACGCAGCTCGCCAAGTGCTGCAAGCCGGCACCGCCCGATGCGATCTGCGGCTTTGTCACGCGCGGCAAGGGCGTCAGCGTGCACCGTGCCGACTGCTCGAATCTGCGCGAGATGGTGGCCAAGAACGGCGAGCGCGTGATCGAGGTCGAGTGGGGCCAGGCGCAGTCGGTAGACGCCGCCGTCTATCCGGTCGATATCGCGATCGAGGCGGCCGACCGGCAGGGCCTGCTGCGCGATATCTCCGAAGTCTTCACCAAGGAAAAGATGAACGTGATCGGCGTGCAGACGCAGTCGATCAAGGGCACGGCCTGGATGACCTTCACGATCGAGGTCGCCGATGCCGGGCGCCTGACCAAGGTGCTTGCCGTGGTGGCCGAACTCAAGGGCGTGCGCTCGGCGCGCCGGCGCTGAAATGATCATGACACAAGCATCCCAAACGACCCACACCTTCCTCTGGCACGACTACGAGACTTTCGGCACGCAGGTGCGTCGCGATCGGCCGGCGCAGTTCGCGGCGATCCGCACCGATGCCGACCTCCATGAGATCGGCGAGCCGCTGATGCTGTACTGCCGCCCGGCCAACGATTTCCTGCCTGATCCGCAGTCCTGCCTGATCACCGGCATCACGCCGCAGCTGTGCCTGGAGCGCGGCCTGCCCGAGTACCAGTTCGCGGCGCAGATCGAGCAGGCGCTCTCCCAGCCCGGCACCATCGGCGTCGGTTACAACACGATCCGCTTCGATGACGAGATCACGCGCTTCATGTTCTGGCGCAACCTGATCGACCCCTACGCGCGCGAGTGGCAGAACGAATGCGGGCGCTGGGACCTGCTCGACGTCGTGCGCACCGCCTATGCGCTGCGGCCACAGGGCATCCAGTGGCCAACCAAGCCCGAGGGCGGCGCCAGCTTCAAGCTGACCGACCTGACAGCCGCCAATGGCCTGGCGCACGAGAGCGCGCACGACGCGCTCAGCGATGTGCGCGCCACGATTGCGCTGGCGCGGCTGATCAAACAGGCGCAGCCGCGCCTGTTCGAGTTCTGCCTGGGCTTGCGCAAGAAGGACAAGGTGGCGGCCGAACTCGGTCTGCCAACCACGCCGATGTATGCGAAGCCGTTTCTGCACATCTCCGGCATGTTTGCGGCCGAGCGCGGCTGCCTGGCGCTGATGTGGCCGCTGGCCATGCACCCCGTCAACAAGAACGAGCTGATCGCCTGGGACCTGGCGCAGGACCCGCGGCCGCTGGCCATGCTGAACGCCGACGAAATCCGGCTGCGGATGTTCACCCGCAGCGATGATCTGCCCGAGGGCGTGACGCGCCTGCCGGTCAAGACCATCCACCTGAACAAGTCGCCGATGGTGGTCGGCAATCTCAAGACACTGACGCCCGAGATGGCGCAGCGCTGGGGCTTGCAGATGGACGTGCAACTGCAGCACGCGGCGCTGGCGCAGGGCCTGCCCGACATGAGCGCGATTTGGCCCGAGGTCTTCAAGCAGCCCAAGGAGGGTCCGGTCGATGTCGACGAGGATTTGTACGGCGGCTTTGTCGGCAACGCGGACCGGCGCCGTCTCAACGAGCTGCGCGTGGCCACGCCGCAGCAGCTGGCCAAGGCGCGCCAGGCTTTTGACGATGCGCGGCTGGCAGAGTTGGTGTTCCGCTACCGCGCCCGCAATTTCCCCGAAATCCTGACGCTCGAAGAATCTGCGCGCTGGGAGGCGCACCGGGCCGCGCGACTGTTCGAAGGCGAGGGCGGCGCACGCACCATCGATGCGCTGTCGGCCGAGATCGACCGGCTGGCCGAGTCAGCCGACGAGCGCGGCGAAGCGATTCTGGGCGCGCTCTACGACTATGCGGAGATGATTGCGCCGTAGCGGGGCTGCTTACTGCGTTCCGAAGATCCGGTCGCCGGCGTCGCCCAGGCCCGGCAGGATGTAGCCGTGGTCATTGAGCTGGCGGTCTATTGCCGCGGTGTAGATCGGCACGTCCGGATGCGCCTTGCGCAGCGTGGCGATGCCTTCCGGGCAGGTCAGCAGGCAGACGAACTTGATGGACTTTGGCTTGAGAACCTTGACGCGCTCGATCGCCGCCACCGCTGAATTGCCGGTGGCCAGCATCGGGTCGACGACGACCACGTCGCGCTCCTGCATGTCCTTGGGCATCTTGAAGTAGTACTCGACCGCCTGCAGCGTCTTGGGGTCGCGGTACAGGCCGATGTGGCCGACGCGCGCACCCGGCACCACGGTCAGCATGCCGTCCAGAATGCCGGTGCCGGCGCGCAGGATGGAGACCAGCACCAGTTTCTTGCCGTCGATCACGCGGGCCTTCATGGTTTCGAGCGGGGTCTCGATCTCCACTTCCTGCATCGGCATGTCGCGCGTGACCTCGTAGGCCATCAGCATGGCGAGCTCATTGAGCAGCGTGCGAAAGCTGTTGGTGCTTGCATCTTTTTTGCGCATCAGGGTCAGCTTGTGCTGCACCAAAGGGTGGTCGACGACGTGGACCATGGGGTCGTTGCCGGTTTGTGGGCTCATGCTCGCGTCCTTCTCGAAAAGTACAATTGATCCGATAGCGTAACGAACTTTTGAAGGATTTCCCGTGGCAGGACACAGTAAATGGGCCAATATTCAGCACCGCAAAGGTCGACAGGACGAAAAGCGGGGCAAGATATGGACGCGCATCATCCGTGAAATCACGGTGGCGGCCCGTGCCGGTGGCGGTGATCTCGGCACCAATCCGCGCCTGCGCCTGGCGGTGGACCGGGCCAAGGCGGCCAACATGCCGGCCGACCGCGTCAAGTACAACATCGACAAGGCCACCGGCAACCAGGAAGGCGTGACCTACGAGGAAATCCGCTACGAAGGCTACGGCATCGGCGGTGCCGCCATCCTGGTCGACACCATGACCGACAACAAGGTGCGCACCGTGGCCGAGGTGCGCCACGCCTTCAGCAAGCACGGTGGCAACATGGGCACCGCCGGCTCGGTGGCGTTCCAGTTCAAGCATTGCGGCCAATTGATCTTTGCGCCGGGCACGGACGAGGACAAGGTGATGGAAGTGGCGCTGGAAGCGGGCGCGGATGACGTGATCGTCGACGACGAAGGAGCGATCGAGGTGCTGACCAGTTACGCGGAGTTCGAGGCGGTCAAGAACGCGCTTGAAGCGGCCTGCCTCAAGCCCGAGGTGGCCGAGGTCACGATGCGCGCCGAAAACCCGATCCAGCTCAGCGGCGAGGACGCGGCCAAGATGCAGCGCCTGCTCGATGTGCTTGAAGAACTCGACGACGTGCAGGCGGTTTACCACAACGCCGAAATGGAAAGCGAATGAAGGTTCTCGTCATTGGTGGCGGCGGCCGTGAACACGCGTTGGCCTGGAAGCTGCGCCAGTCGCCCAAAGTGGAGGCCGTCTATGTGGCGCCGGGCAACGGCGGTACGGCGCTCGATCCGCAACTCGACAACGTCGATGTCACGGGCGTGCCCGAATTGCGCGCCTGGGCACTGGCCAACGGCATCGCGCTGACGGTGGTCGGCCCCGAAGGGCCGCTGGCGGCGGGCGTGGTCGACGAGTTCCGCAAGCACGGCCTGCGCGTTTTCGGCCCGACGCAGGCGGCCGCGCAACTGGAAAGCTCGAAAGCCTTCTCCAAGGCCTTTATGAAGCGCCACGGCATTCCGACCGCGGCCTATGAAACCTTTTCCGATCCGGCGGCGGCGCATGCCTACATCGAACGGCAGGGCGCGCCGATCGTGGTCAAGGCCGACGGCCTGGCAGCAGGCAAGGGCGTGGTCGTGGCCATGACAGCGCACGAGGCACACGAGGCGGTGGATTTCATGCTGCTGGGCAATCGGCTCGGCGTCAGCCACAACGAGGGTGGTGCGCGCGTCGTGATCGAAGAATTCCTGGTCGGCGAGGAAGCCAGCTTCATCGTCATGTGCGACGGCAAGAACGTGCTGCCGCTGGCCACCAGCCAGGACCACAAGCGCCTGCTCAACGACGATCAGGGGCCCAACACCGGCGGCATGGGTGCCTATTCGCCGGCGCCCGTGGTCACGCCCGACGTGCATGCGCGCGCCATGCGCGAGATCATCGTGCCGACCATCCGCGGCATGGAAAAGGACGGCATCCCCTACAGCGGCTTCCTCTACGCCGGCCTGATGATCGACGCCAGCGGACACCCCAAGACGCTTGAATTCAACTGCCGCATGGGCGACCCCGAAACGCAGCCCATCATGCTGCGACTGAAGACCGATCTGCTCGAAGTCATGCTGGCCGCGACCGAACCGGGACCGCACGGCCGCCTCGATCAGATCGAGCTGCAGTGGGACCGGCGCACTGCGCTCGGTGTCGTGCTGGCCGCCCATGGCTACCCGGCGCAGCCGCGCAAGGGTGACCGCGTCACGGGCCTGCCGAAGGATGCCGAGGATGCGGTCGTGTTCCATGCCGGCACGGCGATGCAGGGCGGCGATATCGTCACCTCCGGCGGGCGCGTGCTGTGTGCGACGGTGCTGGCCGACAACGTCAAACAGGCGCAGCAGCGCGCCTATGAGGTGATTGCCGGCGTGCATTTCGACGGCATGCAGTACCGCACCGACATCGGCCACCGCGCCATCAAGGGGGCCACGCCATGAGCATGCAGGACCTCAGCGCCAGCCAGACCGGTGCCGTGCGCAGCTACCTGACCGGCCTGCAATCGCGCATCACCGCTGCCGTCACGGCACTCGACGGCACGACCTTTCTGGTCGATGCCTGGCAAAAGCCGCCCGAGGAAAAGCTGCAAGGGCAGGGGGTGACTCAGATTCTCGAAGGCGGCCCGGTGTTCGAGCGCGCCGGCTGCGGCTTCTCGCATGTGCGCGGACCGGCGCTGCCGCCTTCGGCCACGCAGAGCCGTCCCGAACTGGCCGGCGCATCGTTTGAGGCGATGGGTGTCTCGCTCGTGTTCCATCCGCGCAACCCCTACGTGCCGACGGTGCACATGAACGTGCGCATGATCGCTGCCACCGGCGCCGACGGCAAGCTCGTGTGCTGGTTCGGCGGCGGCATGGACCTGACGCCGTACTACGGCTTCGAAGAGGACGCCGTGCATTTCCACACCGCGTGCAAGACGGCGCTCGCGCCCTTTGGCAGAGACAAGCATGCCCGTTTCAAGAAGTGGTGCGACGAGTACTTCTATCTGAAGCACCGCGACGAGCAGCGCGGTGTCGGCGGCATCTTCTTCGACGACTTCTCCGAACTGGGATTCGATGAGAGCCTGGCCATGATGCAGTCGGTCGGCGACGCCTTCCTGGGCGCCTACCTGCCGATCGTGCAGCGCCGCATGCATCTGGCCTATGGCGAGCGCGAGCGCGCGTTCCAGCTCTATCGGCGCGGCCGCTATGTTGAGTTCAACCTGGTCTGGGACCGCGGCACGCACTTCGGCCTGCAGTCGGGCGGGCGCACCGAGTCGATCCTGCTGTCGATGCCGCCGCTGGTGAGCTGGTCGTACCAGAACGTGCCGGCGGCCGGTTCGCCGGAAGCCGAGCTCTACACGAAGTATCTCGTGCGCCGGGACTGGGTCTGAGGTGACACCGGTGGCGACTCAGCCCCGGGCGCGGCGCATCGCGGTGTTCGGCGGCGCCTTCGACCCGCCGCACGCGGCCCATGTGGCGCTGGTGCGCGCGGCCCTGCAGGAACTCCAGCTTGATGAGCTGCGCATCATCCCGACCGGGCACGCCTGGCACAAGGCGCGGCCCCTGAGTCCGCCACAGCACCGGCTGGCCATGGCGCGGCTAGCCTTTGCCGACTTGCCGCAGGTGGTCGTCGATGCGCGCGAAACCGAACGCGCGGGCCCGAGCTACACCGTCGATACCTTGCGCGAGCTGAAAAAGGAATGGCCCGATGCCGAACTGTTCCTGCTGATGGGCGAAGATCAGGCGCGCGCGCTGCCGACCTGGCATGCCTGGCAGGAAATTCTGCAGACTGCTATAATTTGTGTAGCTGACCGCGGCGACTGGAAGGGGAACAAGCCCCGCTTTTGCGCTCCCAAGCGCTACGAATCGCGATTTCGGCACCTGCCGATGCCAGCCGTGCCGCTCAGCGCAACCGAGATTCGAGCCCGAATCGCAGCGCGCCAGGCCCTCGGGCCTCTGGTCTTTGAACCGGTTGCGCGTTATATTGAAGACCACCACCTTTACCAGACTGCTTGATGACTACCACAACCCTCGCCAAAAAAGACATTCAGAAACTTCAGCGCGCCATCGTCGATGGTCTGGAAGACGTCAAAGCCCATGACATCGTGGTTTTCGACACCGAGCATCTCTCGGCGCTGTTCGAGCGGGTCATCATCGCATCGGGTACCTCGAATCGCCAGACCAAGGCCCTGGCCGCCAGCGTTCGCGACGCCGTGCGCGATGCCGGCTTTCCCAAGCCGCGCGTCGAGGGCGAGACCAATGGCGAGTGGATCATTGTCGACTGCGGCCAGGCCGTGGTCCACATCATGCAGCCGAGCTTCCGCCAGTACTACAACCTCGAAGAGCTGTGGGGCGAAAAGCCGGTGCGCCTGAAGTTCGGCGCCGCCAAGCCGGCGGTCAAGGAGATCGCCGCGCCGGCCAAGCCGGTGAAGGCCGCGCTCAAGCCCGAACCCAGCCTCAAGCGCTCCAACGCCGCCAAGAAGGGTGTGCAGGAAGCTTTCCCGTCCAAGGCGCAACTCAAGCGCGTGCAGGACGCCAAGTCGGCTGCCACCAAGGCACCGGCGAAGAAAGTAGTGGCCAGGAAGACCACGCCCAAGGCGCCGACAGCCACGGCGGTGCTGACCAAGGTGACGGTCAACGCGCCGGTCAAGGCACCGGTGGTCAAGGCCCCGGCGCGCAAGGTCGCCACCAAGAAGGCGGGCGCTCGCAAGCCGGCCGTTCGCAAGGCCTGAGCGGACGCTTCCGGTGCGGCTGGTCATTGTTGCGGTTGGCCAGCGCGTCCCGGATTGGGCGCAGACCGCGTGGGATGACTACGCCAAGCGCTTTCCGCACGAACTCAAGGTCGAACTGCGCGCCGTTAAGACCGAGCCGCGCGCCTCCAAATCCGTCGAGACCCTTTACGCCGCCGAGCGCGCCCGCATCGAGGCGGTTCTGCCCAAGGGCTGCCGCATCGTGGCGCTCGACGAGCGCGGCACATCGCTGACGACGGCGGCGCTGGCGCAAAAGCTCACGCACTGGCAGCTCGAGAGCGACGATGTGGCGCTGGTCATCGGCGGCCCCGACGGGCTCGACCCGGCCTTCAAGCGGGCGGCGCACGAGCGCATCCGCCTGTCCGACCTGACCCTGCCGCACGCAATGGTGCGTGTGCTGCTGATCGAGCAGATCTACCGCGCCTGGTCGATCAATGCCCATCATCCCTACCATCGCGAATAGGCGGTTTTCATGCCAGCCAGTCCCTTCATCTACCTCGCCTCGCAGAGCCCGCGCCGGGCGCAACTGCTCGATCAACTGGCTGTGCGCCATCGGCTGCTGCTGCCCGATGCCGACGAAGATGCCGAGGCGCTGGAACACGTGTTGCCGGGCGAAGCGCCGGCGGCCTATGTGCAGCGCGTCACGCAGCTTAAGCTCGATGCGGCCCTGGCGCGCCTGAAGCGCCGCGGCCTGCCGCCAGCGCCGGTGCTGTGCGCCGACACCACGGTGGCGCGTGGGCGCACCATTTACGGCAAACCCGATGATGCGGCCGACGCGGTGCGCATGCTCGGTGAGCTCGCCGGCCACACGCACCGGGTCCTCACAGCCGTGGCACTCGGCAGCGCGCGCAAGCGGGAGCAGGCCCTGTCCGATTCACGCGTGACGTTTGGCGCCATCAGCGCGGCCCGGCTCAAGGCCTACGCCGCATCGCAGGAGCCGCTGGGCAAGGCCGGCGCCTATGCCGTGCAGGGCCGCGCCGCCGCCTTCATTTCCCATATCAGCGGCAGTTATTCTGGCATCATGGGCTTGCCGATGTACGAGACCGCGCAATTGCTGCGGTCCTTCGGTTTCAAGGTGTAAGAACAGCATCATGCAGGAAGACATATTGATCAACTGGTCGCCGCAGGAGACGCGCGTGGCCATCATCGAATCGGGCGCCTTGCAGGAGTTGCACGTCGAGCGCACGCTCGAGCGCGGCCTGGTCGGCAATGTCTACCTGGGCAAGGTCTCGCGTGTGCTGCCGGGCATGCAGTCGGCCTTCATCGACATTGGTCTGGAGCGCGCGGCCTTCCTGCACGTCGCCGATGTCTGGCACCGCCAGCCCGACGGCGAGCCGCCGAGCCTGGTGCGCAACACCTTGCCGCAGGTGCCGATCGAGAAGCAGGTGTTCGAGGGCCAGGCGCTGATGGTGCAGGTCATCAAGGACCCGATCGGCACCAAGGGCGCGCGCCTGTCGACGCAGATCAGCATCGCCGGGCGCATGCTCGTGTTCCTGCCGCAGGACGACCATGTCGGCGTGTCGCAGAAGATTCCGCAAAGCCAGCGCGATGATTTGCGTGCGCGCCTGCAGCTGCTCGCGGGCAGCGAAGGCGGCGGCTTCATCCTGCGCACAAACGGCGAGGACGCCAGCGACGCCGAACTGTCCGAGGACATCGGCTACCTGCGCAAGGCCTGGGCGCGCATCCGCTCGGCCTCGGTGACGCTGCCGCCGACCTCGCTGCTGCATCAGGACTTGAACCTGCTGCAGCGCGTGCTGCGCGATCTGGTGACCGAGCGCACGCACAGCATCAAGCTCGATTCGCGCGAGCAGTTCGACGCGCTCAAGGCCTTCGGCGCCGAGTTCATGCCGGCGGCGGTGCAGAAGCTTCAGCATTACACGGGCGAGCGCCCGATCTTCGACCTCTACGCCATCGACGAGGAGATTGCCAAGGCCCTCAAGCGCCGCGTCGACCTGAAGTCCGGCGGCTACCTGATCGTCGACCAGACCGAAGCGCTGACCACGGTCGATGTCAACACCGGCGGTTTCGTCGGCGCGCGCAACTTCGACGACACCATCTTCAAGACCAACCTGGAAGCGGCGCAGGCCATTGCGCGCCAGCTGCGGCTGCGCAACCTGGGCGGCATCATCATCGTCGACTTCATCGACATGGCGCGCGAGGATCACCGCGAGGCGGTGCTCGCGGAGTTCCGCAAGCAGCTCGCGCGCGACCGCGTCAAGACCATGGCCGGCAGTTTTTCGCAGCTCGGCTTGGTCGAGATGACGCGCAAGCGCACGCGCGAATCGCTGGCCCACATGCTGTGCGAGCCGTGCCCGACCTGCGAGGGTAAGGGTATCGTCAAGACGGCGCGCAGCGTGACCTACGACATCTTCCGCGAGATCCTGCGCGAGGCGCGCCAGTTCAACCCGCGCGAGTTCCGCGTGGTGGCGTCGCCCAAGGTGATCGAGCTGTTTCTCGACGAGGAAAGCCAGCACCTGGCGGGCCTGAGCGAGTTCATCGGCAAGCCGGTGTCGCTGCAGAGCGAGAGTGCGATGGCGCAGGAACAGTACGACATCGTGCTGCTGTAATCCGATGCGCATCGCCGTCCTCAATCGGGTCTTTTCGAGGTCGGGCGGCGGCGCCGAGAGTTATGCGGTGGCGCTGGTCGAGCAACTGGCGCCGCGCCACGAAGTCCACGTCTTTTCGCAGGAATCGAACCAGCCGGTCTGCGGCGTGCACTATCACCGCGTCCTGTGCCTGGGGCGCAAGCCGCGCTGGCTCAATCAGCTGGTGTTCGCGTTCGACAGCTGGCGCCAGACGCGCAGCGGCTTCGACGTCGTGCACTCGCATGAGAACACCTGGCACGGCCAGGTGCAGACGATCCACGTGCGGCCGCTTCGGCTCAACCTGTTGGCCGGGCGCAGCGGCTGGCGCCGCTGGCTGCGCTGGGTGAATGTGTGCTTGAGCCCGCGCCTGTTGACCTACGTCTGGCTCGAGGGCGCGCGCTTTCGCGCAAGCTGCGTCGTGGCCAGCTCGGAGAGCCTGCGCGACGAGTGCGAACAGGCCTATCCGGCATGCCGCGGCGCGGTCGCGGTGATCACGCCCGGCACGCGGATGGGGCCGGCCTCTCTGTCACGCGCGCAGGCCCGCGAACAACTGGGCCTGCCGGCCCAGGCCCGGTTGATCCTGTTTGTCGCCAACGACTATGCGCGCAAGGGCCTCGACGCCCTGCTGCAGGCGCTGGCGCATCTGGCGCCGGACGTTGAGCTGCTGGTCGTCGGCAACCCCAGGACCGTGCCCCAATACCGGCAATTGGCTGAACGCCTGGGCCTCGCGGCGCGCGTGCATTTTGCGGGCGTGGTCAATGATCTCGCGTCGGCCTATGGCGCGGCCGACTGCCTGGCCCATCCGACGCTGGAGGACAGCTATGCGATGGTGGTGCTCGAAGCCATGGCCCATGGCCTGCCGGTGGTGGTGAGCGGCCCCGCGCATTGCGGCATTGCGCGCGAGCTGAGCGATGGCGCGCAAGCGCTGTTGCTGCCGGACCCGAAAGACGCCGCGGCGCTGGCCGCCCGGATCGACGCGGTCCTGCGCGATGCCGAACTGGCGGCGCGTTTGCGCGAGCACGGCCTGGTCTTTGCCAGGCAGCATTCCTGGGAGGAGGCCGCCCTACAATACGACGCGCTGTACTCGCAGGCAGCTTCGATCAACTCGTGAGACTCTCGCAAATCATGGCGCGCACAAAGCAAGAGGCTGTCATGCCGGACTCGATCCGGCATCCGTGGATTGCGGGTCAGGCCCGCAATGACAACGACGCATCCATCCCGCCCGACCCACATGATCGCTGAAACCAAACAACGATGGCTGGTGATCAGCCACGCCTTCAACATGGATGGCCGGGCCGCCAGCCACACCATCACGGACAAGCTGGCGCATCTGGCGCAAGCCGGTGTCGAGGTGGTTGTGCTCAGCGGCGTTTCCGGAAAGCAGGACGCGCTGCTGGAGCACTACCAGCTTTGGCCTACGGGGCCCGCCGGCATCCGTTTCGAACTGCGCCATGTGCTGCGCAAGCGCTGGGGCGGCGGTCTGCGCTATCGCGCCGTCATGCTGCTGGCGTCCCTGGTCCTGCTGCCCGGAATGGTGATCGAGAAGCTGCTGCGTCCGGTGGAAAGCTCGTGGTCCTGGTGGCTCAGCGCCTACCTGAAGGGGCGCAGCCTGGCGCGGCAGAAACCATTCGATCTGATCTATTCGACCGGCGGCGCCTTTGCCGCGCATATGGCGGGCCGCGCCTTGAAACGCGCGACCGGCACGCCCTGGCTGGCCGAGGTGCACGACCCGATGGTGGTGCCCGGCACCACGCCCGCCACGGCGCGGCAGAAGATGCAGGCCGAGGTGGAGCGCCAGATCTGCACCGACGCCGACATCGCGATCTGGTTCACCGATCAGGCCCTGGCCAGCGCCAAAGAGCGGCACCCGCATCTGGCGCAGCGCGGCAAGGTCATGCTGCCGGGCATCGACCGTCCCTTCGACGTCCTGCCGCCGTACCGGCCGGGACCGAAATTCGTGCTCGGGCACTTCGGCTCGCTCTCGCCGACCCGGCACCTGGGCCCGATCATCGCGGCGCTGGACCTGCTGGCCGTGCGCCGTCCCGAATTGGTCGCGGCGACCGAACTGCATGTTTATGGCGGCGCGCTGGACCGGATCTCAACCGAGGCGCTGGCGGCCTCCCGCGTCGACGACTGCCTGCGCAACTTCGGCCGCATCGAAGCCGATCCCGCCACCGGTTTGAGCGGGCGCGAGCAGATCCTGCACCGCATGCGCGCGGTCGATGTGCTGCTGCTCATGCACGGCGAGGACGCCCTGTGCTCGGAATACTTTCCGTCCAAGATGTACGAGTACCTGTGGATGCAGCGTCCGATCCTGGCCGTCGTGCATCGCAACCCGCAGATGGCATCACTGCTGCGCGGTCAGGGCCATGACGCGGTCCTGTCCGGTGAGAGCGCCGATGACCGCGTGGCCGTGAGCGAAGCGCTGGCCGGCGCACTGGAGCAGCTCTATGCGCGCTGGCAATCCGGCGGCCTGCCCGACAGCGGCCGCAGCAGTCCCTACACCACCGAGGCGGCGGTGACGCAGCTGCTGGGCTGGGTCGATCAACTGCCAAAAGCACGCGCCTGATGCCAGTGCTGCTGTCGCTCGTGGTCCTGAGCTTTCGCAATTTCGACGCCACAACCGGCGTCTGCCTCGATTCGCTGCAGCCGTGGCTGGACGACCCGGAGGTCGAAGTGCTGGTGGTGGAGAACGGCTCGCCCGATGATTCTGCGAGCAAGCTCGCCGCCTGGGGCGCGCAGCATCCGTCGGTCAAGTGCTTGCTGAGCGAATCGAATCGCGGTTTTGGCGGCGGCATGAACTATGGCGCGGCGCAGGCGCAGGGCGACTGGTTGCTGCTGGTCAACAACGACACGGTTTTTCCGGCCAAGGCCATCGACGCACTCAAGCGCGTGATCCGCGAATCGCCGCCCGACGTGGCCATGCTGGGACCTGTGACCAATGTGGCCGGCAATGGCCAGCGCCTGTGGCAGCCGGGTGCCTCGCATGCCGAATGGCTGCGCATCGGGCACCACCTGCATGACAGGCCGACGCAGCGCCTGATGCCGGTCTACCGCTGCGACTTCTTCTGCATCGCGATCCGGCGCGATGTCTGGAATGCGCTGGAGGGGCTCGATCCGGCCTTCGGCCTGGGCTACTACGAAGACTTTGATTTCAGCCTGCGCCTGAGGCGCTTCGGCTACCGGCAGGCGATCACGGAAGACGTCTTTGTCCTTCACGTCGGCAGCGCGACGTTCAAGGCCAGCGCGGCCGCCAAGGCGCTGATGCGGCGCAACAAGAAACTGCTGCGCAGCAAGCACCCGGATGCGCGCTTCGAGCACACGCGCCTGGGCAATCTCGCCATCCTGCAGGCCTACGAGGAAATCAAGGCGACCGGTGAATGGACGCCGGCGCTGGAGCTGCGACGCAGGCTCCGGATCGGCGCGCTCGCGGGCGATGCGCCGCGCAGCTTTTTCAAGAAGTGGTTGTGGAAGAAGAAGATTGCCCGTTTTCGCGACGATGCGATTTCAGGACCGGCCCAGCCGGCGTCGTAAGCGACGCGCCAGGCGCGACGACCAACTGCCGCCTTCGCGCGGCCAATCCATTTCGCGCTCCCAGGCAGACTGGTAGATGACGCCGCTGTAGAGCTGCGCAAGCTGCTCGAGCCCGACGCCGGCGCGACGGTCCCGGTCCAGTTGCCATGCATAGTGGTAGACCTTGAACAAGGGCTGGCACGGCATAAGGGATATGGCCTGGTAGCGCAGCAGGGCCTCGCCGTACCAGCGCGATTCCAGTGGCGCGAGCTCGATGGCGTCGAGCAGGCTCATGGCGCGCGGCGCAAGAAATTGCGATTCCAGGCTTTCCCAGACGGCCTTGTGCCAGATCACCGGAAAAGGCCCGAAGGCAAAGGCCCGGCCGCTGCGCTCGAACCGGCTTTGAACGCTTGCCGCCTCGTCAAAGAAGTTGCGCACGACTTCCGGCTTGCGCGCCACGAGCGCGGCTTCCAGCAATTCACGGCTTTCGTCCATGACGCTGTACGGCAAGCCGTTTTCGCACAGGAAATCGCTGCGCCCAAAGGGGCGTATGAAAACGGCGTCCGAGTCCAGGCACAGGTAGCTGTCGGCGATGCCCAGGCGCCAGAACTCCGACTTGACGATTTGCTGCGACAGGCTGCCGGGCAGGGACGCGAGCCGGGCCGGATCGAGCCTGGGGTTGCGCCCGACGATTAGTTCGTCGGCAATGACCTCGACGCCGAGGCCGGCGAGATGTTCCCTGAACAGCGCCACATCGGCTTGCGGTGCCGAGAGATAAAAGGCAATCGCGTCTGCATTGAATTGCCGCACGGATCTGGCCAGACGGACCGCCCGTTTCAGATCGGTGCGATAGCTCTTGCAATACAGAACCAGGGACATGGTTCTTACCTGCTTTCGGCCGGACCTGCCGCGTCGGCCTTGCGCGCTGCCAGCAGAAACTGCTTGGCTAGCAGGTCGCCCAGTCCGAGGCGCGCGAGCAGTCGCTTCTGCCAGCGATCGGTTTCGGTGCCGACAACGGCGGTCACGCGTGCGCCGGCCGTCTCGGTCAGCTCGATCGCGCTGCTGCGGGTGAAGAAGCGCAGGTGCGTGCGGTCCAGCGTACCCGAATCGGTGTAGGTGAACTGTCCCCGAAACGCCAGGGCCGCAATGATGTGGTAATTGCGCAGGTTGGGCAGGCTCACGATCAGGGTGCCGCCGGGCTTGAGCAGGCGATCGAGCCGACGCATGGCTTCCCAGGGATTGACCAGATGCTCGAGCACGTCGAGGCACAGCAGCAGATCGATCGAGCCCTCGGCAATGTCGGGCAATTCCTTTTCGATGTCGAGCTTGAAGAACCGGTCGATCACGCCGTGGCCGATCGCCAGTTCGGCATACGGTTCGACACCTGCGACCCAGTGGCAGTGGCCGGTCTTCTTGAGCCAAGCCAGGGTGTGGCCGCCGGAGCAGCCGATCTCCAGCGCCCGCAGGCCCGCGCCTTGTCTTGCAGGCAGCAAGGGCTCGATGTCCGTGCGGGCATGCCCGAAGTAGTCGCCACTTTTTTCGGTGTACAGATTCATGCTGGGGTCAGCCGCGTCGGTCTTCATAGGTGGTCATGATCTTCAGCGCCAATTGCGGCAGGCTGGTGGCCTGTGCCACCATGATGCGCCGCAGCGCGTAAGGGTCGTCGCCGGCGTGCGCGCGGCCGCGGCGCATCGTGGTCGCGGTGCGGTAACCGGCCTGCTGCGCCATCGCGCCGTGCTCCGGGTTGAAGCGGCCGTAGGGGTAGCAGAAGTGCCGGACCTCGCAGCCGAGCCGGTCTTCCAGTTCGAGCCGGGAGCCCGCGATTTCATCGCGTGCGGCATCGGCATCGATCCGCGTGAGGTCGGCGTGGCTGCGCGTGTGCGATCCGATCTCCAGGCCGGCCTGCAGCCAGTCGCGGCAGTCCTGAATCGTCATCAGGGGCTTTTGCGCCACGCCGTTTTCCAGGTCCCAGCTGTTGCGCTCGCCGAGCATGCCGCTGAGGGCATAGCAGGTGGCGCTGAATCCCTGTTTTTTGAGCACCGGCAGCGCGTGCTCGGCGTTGTTCCGATAGCCGTCATCAAACGTGATGCCGACGACGCGTCCGCGCTGTTCACCCTTCAAATAGGGTTCGAGCTGGCCCATGGACAGGCCCCGGTAGCCCAGGCATTTCAGGAAGGCCATTTGCCGTGCAAAGGCGCTGGGCGACACCACCAGGCCGCGCAGCGGTGTGCCGCGTGGTGGCGGTGTATCGATCTGGTGATAGGTGAGGATGGGGACGCTCATCCCTGCAGCCGATTCAGGTTGGCGTAGTAGCCGGCGGCGCGCAGCAGTTCGGCATGGGTGCCGGTCTCGACGATGCGGCCATGGTCGAGCACAACGATGCAGTCGGCGTGCTCGATGGTGCTCAGCCGGTGCGCGATGACCAGGGTCGTACGGTTCTTCATCAGCACGGCCAGCGCCGCCTGCACCTGGCGTTCGGATTCGGTATCGAGGGCCGACGTGGCTTCGTCGAGGATCAGGATCGGCGCGTCCTTCAGCAGCGCGCGCGCAATGGCCAGACGCTGGCGCTGGCCGCCGGAGAGCTTGGCGCCGTTTTCGCCGATGAAGGTGTCGAGCCCGTCGGGCAGGCGTTCGATGAAATCCCAGGCGTTGGCGGCGCGCGCGGCTGCCATCACCTGCTCGCGGCTGCAGGTCTGCAGCGAGCCGTAGGCGATGTTGGCGGCGACGGTGTCGTTGAACAGGACGACGTTCTGGCTGACCAGGGCGATGTTCTCGCGCAGGCTCGCCAGCGTGATGTCGTTGATGTCAACGCCGTCGATCAGGATCCGTCCGGATGTGACCGGATAGAAGCGCGGGATCAGCGCGCCGATCGTGGTCTTGCCGCCACCGGATGCGCCGACCAGGGCCACGATCTGCCCGGCCCCGATCTGCAAGCTGATGTCGTCGAGGGCCACGCGCTCCGCGCCGGGATAGCGAAAGCCGACATGCTCGAAGCGGATTTCGCCCTTGCTCTTGATCTGCTGTGTGCCGTGGTCTGTTTCCGGCGTCGTGTCGAGCAGTTCGAAGATGCTCTCCGAAGCGGCCAGCCCGCGCTGGATCGTCGAGTTCACGGTGGTCAACTGCTTGATCGGCGAAATCAGCAGCAGCATGGCGGTGATGAATGCGATGAAACCGCCGGCCGAGCCACCGGCCTGCGCGGCGGACTGACCGCTGGCCTCGCTCAAGGCCATGAAGGTGATGATGGCGACCGCCACCGATGCGGCGATGTGCGTGATCGGCGTCACGGCCGAGGCCGGGATCGCCTCGCGCATCTGGGCGCGGCGGAACTGCTCTGAGTTGTCGAAGAAGCGTTGCTGCTGGCGCGGCTGGCCGCCGAAAATTTTCACGACCTGCTGCGCCGAAATGGTCTCCTCGATCGTGTGCGAGATCGCGCGCATGGCACCCAGGCTGAGCTTGCTCGCGGCGCGCATGCGCTTGCTGAAGGACTTGACCGTGAAGGCAATGACCGGGCCGACCGCCAGCGTGATCAGCGTGAGCTTCCAGTCGAGGTAGAGCAGATAGCAGATCAGCGCTAGCGCCGTCAGCGACTCCCGCACCAGCGTGATCAGGGCGCTGGTCGCGGCGTCGGTCACGTTGCTGACGTCGTAAACGAGGCGCGAGATCAGCTGGCCGGCGGAGTTCTCGTCGAAGTGGTGGGTCGGCAGCACCAGCAGCTTGGTAAACAGCGCGCGCCGCAGCTGGGTGACGAAGCGGCTCGAGATCCACATCATCAGGTAGCCGGTGCAGTAGACGATGACGCTTCGGACCAGGAACAGGCTCACGATGCCGACCGGTATCAGCCAGACCAGACGCGGGTCCTTGGCCTGGAAGCCGTTGTTCAGCAGATACTTCATGATGGCCGGAAACATGGGCTCGGTCGCGGCCGTCGCCACCATGCCCAGAACGGCCAGCAGCAGCGCCTTCCAGTAGGGTCGAACGTAGGTCAGGAGCCGGCCGTACAGGACCCGATTGCTGGAGGAAATGGATTTCGTCATCTGTGAATGCGCTGCAGTGCCTGTTCGTTTTCGGCCCGTGCTCACAGCGGGCTTCACCCGTGTGCACGAAGCTATTATGACGTCAACTTGCTACACTCCGCCGATGCCTCTTTCCGTCATCGTCATCACCCATAACGAAAGCGCGAACATCCGGGACTGCCTCTTGAGCCTGGGCTTTGCCGATGAAGTGGTGGTGCTCGATTCCGGCAGCACCGACGGCACGCCCGACATGGCGCGCGACTTGGGCGCGGTCGTGCATTTCAGCAGCGACTGGCCCGGCTTCGGGCCGCAGAAGAACCGGGCCTTGCAGCTCGCCCGGTTTCCGTGGGTGCTTTCGCTCGATGCCGACGAGCGCGTCTCGCCCGAGCTGGCGCTGCAGATACAGCGCGTGGTGGCCGAGGACGCGGATGTGGCCTACGAGATTCCGCGCCTGACCCAGTTCTGCGGCCGCTGGATCCACCACTGCGGCTGGACGCCAGACTATGTGCTGCGGCTGTTCAAGCGCGATGCGGCGCGCTTCAGCGAAGACCTCGTGCACGAGCGTGTGCTGCTCGCGCAGGGTGCCACGGCGCGTCTGTCGGTGCCGATCCTGCACTACAGCTATCCGACGCCGGCGCACTACTGGCGCAAGCTCGAGCAATACAGCCAGGCCTGGGCTGAGCAGCGCTTCGCGCGCGGCGAGAACACATCCATGTTGCGGGCAGGGCTGGCCGGGGTGGTAGCATTCCTGCGCAGTTATGTTCTTCGTCTCGGGTTTCTCGATGGTGCAATGGGGTTCGCCGTGTGCACCATGCAGGCCCAGGCCGCGTTTGGAAAGTATTTCGCTTTGTATTGCCTGAATCAGAAAAATGACAGTTAACCCATTCCCCCGCTTTACCGCGTTCGTGCGCGTTGCGTGCATGGGCCTGGCCCTGCTGGCCGGCGCTGCGGTGCAAGCCCAGTTCCGGGTCGACGTGGCCGGGATCGGGCTGAACCAGTTGCCGATCGCGGTTTCCGCGTTCCGCGGTGAAGACGGCGCACCGCAAAAGATTGCCGCCATCGTGCAGGCCGATCTGGAGCGCAGCGGCCAGTTCCGCGCGGTGGACGCCGCCGGTGTGGCGCTCGACGAGCTGACGCGGCCTGACGTCGCTCTCTGGCGCCAGAAGGGTGCGGACTCGCTGGTGTCGGGCAGCGTGGCGCGCCTGGCCGATGGTCGCTACGACGTGCGTTTCCGACTCTGGGACGTGGTGCGCGGACAGGATCTGGGCGGACAGAGCTACGCCGTGACGCAGGGCGATCTGCGCCTGGCGGCGCACCGCATTGCCGATTTCGTCTACGAGAAGCTGACCGGCGAGAAGGGCGCGTTTTCAACCCGCATCGCCTACGTAACCAAGGCGGGCCCGCGCTACCAGCTGTGGGTCGCGGATGCCGACGGGGAGAACGCCCAGTCGGCGCTGGCGAGCCCGGAGCCCATCATCTCGCCGGCCTGGTCGCCCAATGGCGCGCAGCTCGCTTACGTCTCCTTTGAATCGCGCAAGCCCGTTGTCTACAGCCATGACGTGGCCACCGGCAAGCGCCGGCTGATCGCCAACTTCAAGGGCTCCAACAGCGCGCCGGCCTGGTCGCCCGACGGTCGCACGCTGGCCGTGACGCTCAGCCGTGATGGCGGCTCGCAGCTGTTCGCCATCGACGCGGCCGGCGGCGAGCCGCGCCGGCTCGCGCAGTCCAGCAGCATTGATACCGAGCCGGTTTACAGCCCGGACGGCAAGCTGATCTTCTTTGTCAGCGACCGCGGCGGTGCGCCCCAGATCTACAAGATGCCCGCCAGCGGCGGCAGCGCCGAGCGCGTGACGTTTACCGGCAGTTACAACATTTCTCCGGCCGTCAGTCCTGACGGCCGCTGGCTGGCCTATATTTCCCGGGTAAACGGGGCTTTCAAATTGCATCTGATGGAGCTTGCCGGCGGTGGCGTGACGGTCTTGACCGACAGCGCTGCCGATGAAAGCCCGAGCTTCGCGCCCAACAGCCGCCTGATCGTCTACGCGACGCAGCAGCAGGGACGCGAGGTGCTGATGACCACCACGCTCGATGGCAAGATCAAGGCGCGCCTGAGCGGCCAGGGCGGCAATATTCGCGAGCCGGACTGGGGTCCGTTTCAGAAATAGAGAATTCGACTTTAAGGTAAATTGAATGAAAAAACTGTTCTTGGTTTTGTGCACGGCGGCCCTGATGGCCGGTTGTGGTTCGGCGGTCAAACTCGATAACGTCCCGGTGGAAGACAAGTCCGGGACGAGCATTTCGCAATCGGGCGCCAACGGCGACGGCAGCGCGGTCGGCAAGAGCGGCGTGACCTCGGTCGACGTCGGAAAATCGACGCAGCAGGCAGCCGTGCCGGCCGGGGCGCGCATTGTGTATTTCGACTACGACAGTTTCATCATCAAGCCTGAATTCCAGACGGTCATCGAAGCGCAGGCGCGTTTCATCAAGGCCGACAGGACGCGCAAGGTGGCCATCGAAGGCCACACCGACGAACGCGGCGGGCGTGAATACAACCTGGCCTTGGGCCAGAAGCGGGCCGAAGCCGTGCGCGGCGCGCTCGGCCTGCTCGGCGTGTCCGACGCCCAGATGGAAGCCGTCAGCTTCGGCAAGGAGAAGCCCGCGGTGCTCGGGTCAGACGAGGCGGCCATGGCCAAGAACCGGCGCGCTGAAATCAGCTACCGATGAGCACATTGACCTCCGACGGCATGACCGCTTTGCGGCGGGCCCTGGCCTTCGCGCTGCTGGGGCTGGCAGCGGCATCGGCCGGCGCCGGGCTGTTTGATGACGAGGAAGCGCGCCGCGCCATCCTCGATCTGCGCCAGCGCGTCGAAGCCGTTCGCCTGCAGGCCGAGCAGGGCGCCAGCCGCGCCAGCGAAGACAACGAGGCCTTGCGCCGCAGTCTGCTTGAACTGCAGAACCAGATCGAGACCCTGCGCGCCGAGACGGCCAAGCTCAGGGGCCAGAACGAGCAGCTGTCGCGGGACCTTGCCGAGACGCAGCGTGTGCAAAAAGACGTGGTGCAGGGCGTGGACAGTCGTCTGCGCCAGTTCGAACCGGTCAAGGTTTCCGTTGATGGCCGCGAGTTCAGTGCGGAGCCCGCCGAAAAGCGCGACTTCGAAGCCGCCATGCTGGTCTTCCGCAAAGGCGAGTTCGCCGCGGCGCAACCTTTGTTCATCGATTTCCTCAAGCGTTATGCCCAGAGCGGCTACGGGCCGTCGGCCCTGTTCTGGCTCGGCAACGCGCAATACGCGACGCGCGACTACAAGGAGGCGATGATCAACTTCCGCGCCCTGATCGCGCGCGAGCCGGAGCACATGCGCTCGCCCGAGGCCGTGCTCTCCATCGCCAACTGCCAGATCGAGCTCAAGGACACCAAGGGCGCCAGAAAGACGCTGGAGGATCTGCTCAAGGCCTATCCGCAATCGGAAGCGGCCACGGCGGCAAAGGACCGACTGGCGCGGCTCAAGTAGCCCGCTGCCCGGTTATGACAGAGGATCGGCGATTTGGCGGTGTCGCGCGCCTGTACGGCGTGGCCGGCGCACAGCGCATTGCCGGCGCGCATGTCGCGGTGGTCGGCATCGGAGGCGTCGGCTCCTGGGCGGTGGAGGCGCTGGCGCGCAGCGGCGTCGGACGCCTGACCCTGATTGATCTGGACCATGTTTCCGAATCCAATATCAACCGGCAGATTCAGGCCGTCGAGGCCACGCTGGGGCAGGCCAAGGTGCTCGCCATGCGCGACCGCATCCTGTCCTTCCATCCGAATTGCGCGGTGACCTGCATCGAGGAGTTTGTCGAGCCCGTCAACTGGCCTGCGCTGCTGCCGGCGGGCGTGGATGCGGTCATCGATGCCTGCGATCAGGTCAAGGCCAAGACCGCGATGGCGGCTTGGGCGCGAGCGACCGATGCCATCTTCATTTCAGCGGGGGCAGCGGGGGGCAAGCGCCACGCGCATCAGGTCGACATCGACGATCTTGCCAACACGACGCATGACCCGCTGCTGGCGCAGTTGCGCTATCGCCTGCGCAAGGAACACCAGGCGCCGCGCGAGGGTCGGAAGATCGGCGTGGCCTGCGTTTTCAGCCGCGAAGCGGTCAGGCCGCCGGACGCATCCTGTGCGGTGGAGGGCGATGGAACGCTCAATTGCCATGGCTATGGATCCGTGGTCGCGGTCACGGCCACTTTCGGCCAGTGCGCGGCGGGTTGGACGCTCGATCGAATTTCCGGCGCGGCCTCGAAGGCACCAAAATAAAGCTACAATTCGACCCTTCGCCGCGCAGCTGACACTGCACGGGAACGAAGATCCGGGATGTTAGCTCAGTTGGTAGAGCAGCGGACTTTTAATCCGTTTGTCGTGGGTTCGACCCCCGCACATCCCACCAAATTCCCTTTGTCAAATATAGAAAGCCTGCTATTTAATTCGTAGCAGGCTTTTTTTATTTTTGGCTCCGTTGCCAGAATATTGCCAGAATATTCTTGATTGCCAGTTCATATTGCTTTTGTTCTGAAAGCATCACAACGCCTTACACCACCCCCGCAACAGTCAGCAATGGCGTTTCGAATTGCCCGCCTCTGACGCGGCACGGTAGCGCCTAATGAGGGGAGGTACCCCTGTCCAATCCGTGACGCACCATCGGCCCCGGGGTCGTTTTTTCGTAAGCGGCTAGCCATGGCACCTTGACGCAGGGGCCGGCAATATGCGAGGTCGTTGACTGCGCTCAGACCAGAGGCTGCCAGCGATGCGGAAGCAACTCCTCGATTCGGCTGTTCAGGTGCGATGGC
>Ga0209697_10000845_pt1 | contig 49955 bp, 53 predicted proteins | sample AliMusrvi5mmetaG_FD_184115 | JGI IMG/M metagenome (GOLD analysis project Ga0209697, IMG submission 184115) | Freshwater lake bacterial and archeal communities from Alinen Mustajarvi, Finland, to study Microbial Dark Matter (Phase II) - Alinen... | ecosystem: Environmental > Aquatic > Freshwater...
GTATGTGTATATTATGCCTTACAAGCAGGGGGTCGAAGGTTCGAATCCTTCAGTTCCCACTAAGAAAGACAAGGGTTTTAGAGAATATCTGAAACCCTTTTTTATTTCTAGTTTATTCTATAATTAAAACAATAATATTGCTTATTGCCGAAAAAAATGATAATTTTATCTGACTAAATAGAATTTTTTTTATAAAATTAAAATTGATATTCAAAATCTAAATAGTTTATTGGCAAGAAAAATAAAATAAGTATGAAAGAAATTAATGATATAAATAGCGTAGTTGAAGCGTATTTTAAGAAAAATCCAACTGTAAAAATAATTCCGGTTAAAGAATTGATGCCAGAGTTTATTGATGCTGGTATTTTCAAAAAAGATGTTAAAAATGGGAAGCCTATTCGAGATATTTTAAGAACATTGTACAAAACAGATCAAATGCAATTGGTTCCATTTCTTCACACAGAACATAAAGACGAAAATATTTATTGGTATTTTATTCCTAAAGATGCTCCTAAACCCACTATATTTTATAAACAAGAATCAATCTCTGCTAAAAAGGAAGAAGCAATAAAATTGCGTTTATTGAGCGATGAAACGTATGTGATCGATTTATGTGATACTGCTTTAGGATTAAAAGCAGAGCGGCAAAAACGATTTGATTTTCTTTTAGGTGATTTGCATAAAGATGGTATAACAAAAACAAAATTGCCGGTAGATGCATATTACGAAAGTTTGAATTTAGTTATTGAATATAAGGAATTTCAACATACTGAAAAAAGTGAGCCATATATTAGAACGATTAGTGGCGTTAGCAGAGATGTGCAGCGTCAAATATATGACCAACGTAGAGCCGATGAATTGCCTAAATTTGGAATAACATTAATCGAAATATCTTATGATATCTTCAATTGTGATAGTCAGAATAAAATGATCAGAAATCCGGAACAAGATTTAAATAAGATAAAGGGGATTTTAAACAAGGATCATTCCGAAATAGAGGATTAGTAAGGAATTTAAATAAATTAAACGAATTCATAATGTTGGACAAATTGTTTTAATTTATTTTTTTTCAAGAACAATTAGATTTCTCGTTGCAAATAGTATTGGAAAATAATCTGTGAAAAATTCGATTTTTTTTAAAAAAGGATACCAATTGTTTGGATATAATTGTTTCTTACTATATCCACCGGAGGCAGCGTAGGTGAGTGCTGAGAGTTTTTTAAAATAAATTACATTGAATTTCTTTTCATATAAAATCTTGTATTTTTTACCGAAAAAAATTCTTGATGAATTTCCTTGTGCTGAATAATAAGGTAGTTGAGAAATTTCAATATTCTTGTTGCGAAAATTTTTAATTTTTGAAAAAAGACTTAATGGTTCATGATGAAAAACTCCATATACAAAACATCCAAGTAAACTAACTGCAGGTTCAAAGATAATGCAACGTCCGTTAGGTTTTAGTACTCTTTGCAGTTCTAAAAATAGATCACCTGAATATTCAATATGATGGAAAACATCAAAAAGAATAATGTTTGAAACGGAATTGTCAGAGAAAGAAAGTTGATAAGCGTTCTCAACCTGATCAATCCATGGATTTGGAAACATATCTGTACAAATTGCATTTGGAATAACAGATTTTATATTTCCTATTCCCGAGCCAAGTTCAACTGTTAAACCATCTTTAGAATCAATAAGATTGGCAGAAATAAGATTGTAAAATTCAGTATATATTTTTTTTAAAATTGGTTTTTTCTCCCAAAATTCAAGGTTTTTTTTTATTTCTTCATTATGAAAATTATTATGAATCATAAGGTGAATTTAAATAAACCGAATCTTCTTAGCCGCGAAAGCGCTCATTTTTATCAACAACCATCCATGTTTGAAGCGACTGATCTGTGTAGAGCCGTATTCGCGGTCTTTGTATCTCACTATTATTTCAGTGATTTTTAAGTTTAGTTTTGCCGCGCCAAATAAAAGATCAAAATCTCCAAAAGGATCAAAATCCCCAAAGTATTTTCGATTAGCAACAATTTTCAGATAATTATCTTTTGTTAAAACCTTAGTGCCGCATAATGTGTCTTTCAATCGTTGCCCAAGAAGATATGTGAAATATACACCAAAGAATTTGTTAGCAATCAAATTCAATGTGCGCATTGCTTGTTTTTCCATTGGATATACCAATCGACAGCCATTGATGAATTCTCCGTGATTGTTGCGAATGGCAAAATAAAATTTTGGTAAATCTTCCGGAGGAGTTGTTAAATCAGCATCCAAAATCATGAGAATATCTCCGGTGGCAACATCAAATCCTTCTCTCACCGCATTGCCTTTTCCTTTGCCGCTTTGCTTGATAACTTTAATGTTTTTGTCAGCATATTTATTTCTAATAGCAATCATTTCATCATACGTTTGGTCTGAAGAATTGCCTTCTACAAAAATTATTTCCTGTGATAAACCAAAGGCAGGAAGGCGTTTCACTGCATTTTCAATATTCCCTTTTTCATTTCTTGCAGGAATGATAATAGATACAGAATAATCTTTTGGAGGATTTGAAACAGTTCGTGCAACAACAAAATTAATCAAACAAAGTTTGTTGATATAAGGTAAATTGCCCAGAATTTTATTGAAAATAAAATTTACTATTGGAATGAATTTAGGAAATAATAATTTTTTTTCTGTTTTAATAATTTGAAAGCCTTCCAGTTCTAAGAGATTTTCAATATCACTTAATGAAAGCCAGTTTTGAATAGGTTGTTTTTTCTTTAATCCAAGCGATTCACCGAATTTCAAAACAGGTTCCCACAAATAATTATAAAATGAAATAATGATTCTGGTTTTGTTTGTTGTAACTTGTTTTAAATTTTGAATAACCTTTTGAATATCCCATAAATTACTGACTAAATCAGATAAAATAATATAATCAAATGTTTGATTAATTTTTAATTTTTCCATATCTCCGTGAATAAATTGCAAATTTGGAAATTGATTTTTTGCAATATTAATCATGCGTTCGGAAAAATCTACACCAACACCAATGGATGGGTTAACAGCATGTAATAATTCGCCTGTACCACAGCCAATCTCAAGTACAGATGAGTTTTGAGGAATAATATATGAATAATAAAATTCAAGGTATTTATGATAAAATGAATTTCGTTTTTTCCATTTTAATCGAGTATCAGCAATAGAATTGAAATATTGTATAGAATCATTTTTAGATTGATTCATACGTTATGATTTTAAAAGTTTATTGATCGTAAAAGAAAGATCAGTAAAAAGTATTTTAGGATTTGCATTTCGTTCGATGTGATACATTGCTTTGTTTAATTCATCATAAATCAATGGCATATTATTTAAATGAATAAATGCAGAAAACTTTGAGATAAATGTATTTTCTTCTTCATTCGATTTCGTAACTGATACTTTTTGAAATTTTTGTGAAATTATTTCATGAATAATATTTAAAGAATATTGAAATAATCGTTTTTGTTTTTCTCTTCCAATCGTTGAAATATTATTAGTAAAATCAGCTAATTGAGCCATGTTGATATTAAAACAAATTCGCATCCATTCTCTGAATGTATTGAAATAAAAAATTTCTTCTTGATCTTCACCAATGAGATTGATTGCTTTGATATAGTTGCCATTGCTTTGAGCTATGATTTTTTTTGCATTGATTTCAGTTACATCAAACTTGCTGACTAACTCATGAATCAAGGTTTGATTACTGAATTTAGGAATATTTATCAATTGTGTTCTTGAACGAATAGTGTTAAGAATGGCGTTTTGATTCTCAGTAATAAGAATAAAAAGAGATTTTTCAGGCGGTTCTTCGAGTGTCTTTAAAAGCTTTGGTGATGCGGCGTGGAACAGTTTTTCAATCATCCAAATAATGACAACTTTGTATTCTGCTTCATACGATTTCATGCCGGTAGTTCGTATGATTTCATTACAATCTTCGGCAAAAATAGTTCCTTGTTTATTTTCTAAATTTAATTTTTCATACCATTGATTGAGAGAAACATGATAATTGTTTTCTGAAAGAAATTCACGCCATTGAGAAATATAATTTTTGCTTAATGGTTTTGAATTTTTTGATGATGCTATTGGATAAATAAAATGCAAATCAGGATGAGCAAGTGCATTGTATTGTAAGCATGACGGGCATTCTCCACATGAATCATCTGGTTGTTTGTTTTCACAATTGATAAATTGAGCATAAGCAATTGCCAGTGATAATTTGCCACATCCTTCAGGTCCGAAAAATAATTGAGCGTGACTAACACGGTTTGTATAAACCGAATTGATCAATCGTTTTTTAATATTTCCCTGTCCGATGATTTGTTTGAATTGCATAATTACGAAAGAAAATTAGTCTATTATTTTTTTGAAGTATTATAAATTTTTCGAAGAAATAAATAAATATTATTTCCAAGTTTCGGTCCGGTAATTTTCAAAACCAGTTTTGTAAAGTCTTTTGCAGTATCAAACAACCAATTTTTTTTGTCTGTCAACAACGCATGATAATAACCGGCTTCAATCGCAAGATTAATCGCTTTTATTTTGTCATCATATGGAAATTCAGGCGTTTCATAAACAACACGTGGATTTATTTTATGATATTGTGAACAATCAACGTCAGTCAGCATTTTCCCATGTTCCATAACAAATGTGTATAAATCACTGTCAGGATAGGGCAGGGCAGTGTAAAATTCAACACTTGATAAATTTGAATTATTTGCAAAATCAATAGATTCTTTAATGGTTTCCAACGTGTCACCCGGATTACCAATCATAAACTGACCTGTAACATCTATTCCGGTTCTTCTTAATAATTGAATGCCATCATAAATTTTTTCTTTGGTAATGTGTTTACTCATTAATTTGAGAACATCATTATTAGCAGATTCAATACCGATGCTGACGCAGTAACATCCTGATGCTTTCATCTTTTTAGCAATCTCTTCATCAATCCTATCCACTCTGATTGACGTGCTCCATATTGGATTCAGCTTAGTGGCAATCAGTTTATCGCAAAATTCATGAACTCTTTTTAAATCTATATTAAAGCTATCATCATTGAAAACAAAAGGTTTGTTGCCGTATTTATTGATTAAAAAAGTAATTTCATCAATAATATTTTGTGCTGATCTTTTTCTCCATTTATTAGTCCAGATGGAGCGAGAATTGCAGAACACGCAATTGAAAGGACATCCACGACTGGTCGTTAAACGATGTTGTGGATATTTATTTATTTTAAATATTTCAAAAGCAGGAAAAGGAATCTCGTCAATATTCTGAATGACAGCTCTGGCAGGATTTGCAACTATTTTAGACAATTGATTTCTGTAAAATAAACCGGTTATAAGATTAATATCATATTCTCCTTTTACATGTTTAATCAGTTCATAAAACGTTTCTTCACCTTCTCCTGAAATTGCAAAATCAAAAGGCTTGTGTTTGAGAACATCAGATTTCACAGTAGATACGTGAGCGCCACCAATACATATTGGCACATCAGGAAATTTTGATTTATAATCTGAACTAATTTCAAGCGCTTCATCAAATACCTGACTTGTTGCAGTAATTCCGAGTATATCAAATTTTGTATTTAGAAAATTTTCTTGTTCTTTCGTTGAATCAATTCGTGTATCAAGCAACTGAAACTGTATTGTATCATCTTGTTTCATAGCATAGGAAGCAAGATAACCTAAACCTATATGAATGCCAGGATATTTAATTACTTTGTTTGGATTTATTAAGCCAATTTTCATTTTAGATATTTTTTTCGAAAATAAAGATTTTCATTGATGTAAGATAAAATATACTCTTCTGTATTCTAAAACCATATTTTATTCAGGAATGTTTTCAGTCGTTTCTTTGATAAGATAAGCCGGTCTTGATTTTGATTCATTGAAAATGCGTGCAATGTATTCGCCAATAATACCAAGGCTTAACAGTTGAATGCCGCCAAGAATTAGTACTGAAACAAGGATAGATGTCCAGCCTGGAACTGTTGATCCTCTTAAGAAATTAATTACTGCATATAAAGCATAAATGAATCCGGAGAGAAATGTTAAAAGACCAAGATAAAAAGAAATTCTCAATGGTTTGGAAGAAAAAGAAGTGATGCCATCTAATGCAAATCTCATCATTTTGCTGATAGTATATCTTGATTCTCCTGAATAACGTGGGTTGCATTGATAATTGATAATGGTTTGTCTGAAACCCATCCAACTGATTAATCCACGTGTAAATCGTTCCCTTTCGGGTAATTTTAAAAATGCATTTACTGATTTGCGATTCATCAATCTGAAATCAGCAGATGCAGATTCAATTTTTACATCCGATAAAAAGTTTATCAAAGAATAAAAAAAACGTGAAGTTGTTTTTTTGAAAAATCCTGTTTTATGAGAATCTATGCGCTTTGTATTGACGATGTCAAAACCCTCTTTATACTTTTTATATAATTCAGGAATTATGTCTGGTGGATGCTGCATGTCTGCATCCATTGTAATTACTGCATCTCCGGCAGAGAACTCAATTCCGGCTAGCAATGCAATCTGATGCCCGAAATTTCGTGAAAGAGAAATTCCTTTTACATTTGAATTTTTTAAACTTTCATTTTGAATTATTTCGAAAGACTTGTCATTGCTGCCATCATCAACGAAAATAATTTCCCATGAAATAGAAAGTTCCGCTAAAACGATTTTCAATTCATTGAGTAGAATTTGGATATTATTTTCTTCATTAAACACCGGTATTACTACAGAGATGTCTATTGGTTGATTCATTAAAAATAATTTTTATGAATAATATTTTCGTTGCCAATTTTTAATTCGGTAAATATAATTATTTTTACAATAAAAAATTCCTGATATGAGGTATTCTCCTATTGATTCAACTTTTTTTATTGAAAACAGAAAAAGATTTGTAAATCATTTGAAACCGCAGTCTGTTGCTGTTTTTCATTCAAATGATGAATTTCCAAGAAACGGTGATCAGAATTTTCCATATCGTCAAAATTCAGATTTATTTTATTTAACAGGAATTGAACAGGAGAAAACTGTTTTACTTTTTGTTCCAAATCATAAAAATGAAAATTTACGTGAAATTTTATTTATTCTTAAACCCGATGAATCAATTACGATCTGGCAAGGTCATAAGCTTACAGAGCTTGAAGCTACTGCTATTTCAGGAATAAAAACCATAATGTTTTTAGAAAAATTTGAGAATTTGTTTTTTGAGATACTTAAAATTACGGAAAATATTTTTTTAAATATAAATGAAAATGCACGTTTCAGTAGTGAAGTGCCATATAAAGATATTCGTTTTGCAGAAGAAATAGAATTAAAATTTCCGAATTTTACGATTGAGAGATGTTCTTCAATAATGCAAAAATTAAGAGTGATAAAATCTCCGGTAGAAATAGGATTGATGCAGAAAGCATGTCGAATCACTTCAGAAACGTTTAAAGAAGTTGTTCAAATGATTCAGCCTGGAATGATGGAATATGAGATTGAAGCAGAAATTACTCATGGTTTTTTTCGACGAGGAGCTAATGCTCATGCGTTTTCTCCCATTGTTGCTTCAGGGGCAAATGCAACGAGTTTGCATTATATCAGCAATGATAAGCCTTGCAGAAATGGAGAATTAGTTTTAATGGATTTTGGCGCTGAATATGCCAATTATCCTGCGGATATGTCAAGAACAGTTCCAGTGAATGGGAAATTTAATAAACGACAAAAAGAATGTTACAATGCCGTATTGCGTGTGATGAAGCAAACGAAAAAGATGATGGTTGTTGGAAATACAATTGAAAATTATCATAATGAAGTTTGCAAATTGATGGAAGAAGAAATGATAAAACTTGGACTTTTTACTTTGGAAGATGTTAAAATTCAAGACCCGCAAATGCCGTTATTTAAAAATTATTTTATGCATGGTGTTTCGCATTTTATTGGACTTGATGTGCACGATTTAGGCAGTAAAACAGAGGCTTTAAGAGAAGGTATGGTTTTATCATGCGAACCTGGAATTTATATTCGTGAAGAAGGAATTGGAATTCGTATTGAAGATGATATTTTAATTACAGAAAAAGGTCCAATAAATTTATTTGGAAATGCTTTTTTGGAAATTGAAGAAATTGAAGAACTAATGAATAATAGCAAAAAATGAAAAATTTTATATTATTTAGAAATAAGCGTATTTATTATAAGGTTGAGGGCAGAGGAAATGCAATTGTTTTGCTCCATGGATTTATGGAGACAATGGAAATTTGGAATGATATTTCAATAAAACTTTCAGAAAAATATCAAGTAATTACGATTGATTTGCCTGGTCATGGGAAAAGTGAAAACATTGATTCCGTTCATTCCATGCAATTGATGGCAGAAGCTGTTCATGCGGTTCTTCATGAACTTCATGTTTTTTCTTGCATTATGATTGGTCATTCAATGGGTGGTTATGTAACGCTTGCATTTGCTGATTTATTTAAATCATATTTAAAAGGTTTTGGACTATTTCATTCGCATCCGCTTGAAGATTCTGATGAAGTGAAGAATAACAGAAATAAGGTGATTGAAGCCGTTAATCAAGATCATAAAACATTTGTTGCCGGTTTTTTTCCTTCATTATTTGCAAAAGAAAATATTGATAAATATTCAAAAGAAATTAAGAAAATTGAAATGCTTGCTTTAAAAATGAGCAAAGAATCTATTGTTGCAGCTGTTGCAGGGATGAGAGACAGAACAGATAAAACGCAAACGCTTATCCATGCAGAAGTTCCTTTTTTCGCTATTCTTGGGAAAGAAGATTTTAGAATCCCTTTAAATTCAATGCTTCCTAATTTCATTCTCGCTAAAAAAAACTGTTTATATGTGTTGGATCATGTAGGACACATGGGGTTTATCGAAGCAAAAAAAGATACAATTAATATTATTTTTGGATTTGCAAATATCTGTTTTTGCGAATAAAAATCTTTTTCATAGTTTATTTATTTTCAGAATTCTAACTTGAAAAATATTCTGGTTTTTATTCCATTTTGTATTAAAAAGTATTATATTTGATTAGTGTTATTAAATTAATCAATTAAAGTTTTAATACTATGAAAAATTTTATCGGTGTTTTAATGTTTTTGAGTTTTAGTTTTTGTGTGTTTGCTCAAAACAATGCAAATGATAAAGATATTGATCAGTTAAATACTGAAATTAAATCACTGAAAACTGCAAATTCAAAATTAAAAACAATGCTTACTGAATCCATCAAAATTCAGGAAAAAAAATTAAATGAATTTAATGGAAATTTGAATTCTGCTGAATGCAAGGTGGCAAGTCAAACTGATTCTTTAAAGCAAATTTATATGTCAAATGATATGTTGAAAAAATATGCTTATCATAAAATAGCCCGACATAGAAAAATTATAAAATATGGATTCATTTGGGCTGGAATAGCATTCTTTTGCATCATTAGTTTTATTATATTATTATTTTTTATTTTAAGAGCGAGAACAGTTGAAAGATTTCAACATGTGAATGAAAAACTAATGGAGGCAAAGGATTTGCTCAATAAACAAATCAATTTGACAAATGAATCTTTTACAAATAAAATAAATGATATTAATTATTCTGTTGAGCAAAAGCTTGAGTCATTAAAAGTTTCTTTAAATAATGAAATGGAAAAATTAATGAAGAATGTGAATAATCTTGAATCTGGACAACAACTTATTAAAAATGAATTAATCAAGCATATATCTGAAACAAAACAAAATATTGAAGATAGCGTGAATACTTTGAAAGGCTTGATAGATAAGAAAATTACTGTTTCAAATCAAATGGTTGAAGGCAAAGTAAGCGAATTAAAAAAAGAAATTGAAGAGAAAAGAAATGGGTTGCAAAATTTGCTGAATACTCATACTCACAAACAGCAGTTAAACGTATAATTGAATAATCAAATTCTAGGTTTAGTTTTATATTTGTTAAATTTTGATATATGGATAGAAACTGCATGTGGTTATTTTTATTATAAATAAATAAAAGATTTATAGAATAATTTTTTAAAGAGGATGTCTAAAATTCAGTGGCATCCTTTTTTTTTGTGAAATATTTTTTAACTTGCATTCATGGAAAAAATAAAAGAATTATTTAAGGAAGATAAATTTGCCAATCTATGCGGAATTCAACTGATTGAAGTTCGCCCTGGATATGCAAAATGCACAATGAAAGTTACCGAAAATCATTTGAACGGAATTGGCGTTTTAATGGGTGGTGCTATATTTACATTAGCAGATTTTTCTTTTTCAGTTGCTGCAAATAGTTATGGTGGAGTGGCTGTTTTATTAAACGCTTCTATCAACTATTTGAAAAAATGTGATCATGGAGAGATAACAGCAATTGCTTCAGAAATTTCACGTACTCATAAAATTGGCGTTTACCGTGTATCTGTGACTGACGAGATAAATCAACAAATTGCTGAATTTACTGGTACTTCTTATTTGAAAGAAACTCAAAGTTGATTTTTTAGCAAATAAGTTTAATATAAAATAATAAATGTCAGATGGATATTTATTCAGATAATAGATTGACATTTTTTGTTTATTTTTGAATAAAATAAAAATCGGGAAAGAAGTTTTGAATAAAATGAAAACGGTTAGAATTACAAAAATATTTGAATTTGAAATGGCTCATGCTTTGTATCATCACGACAGGAAATGCAAGTATATTCATGGTCATTCATATAAACTGGCTGTTACTATTATTGGTTCACCAATGCATGAAGAAGGAGCTCCGCATGATGGAATGTTGATAGATTTTGGTGCTTTTAAGAAATTAATTAATGATGAAATTATCTGTCAATTTGATCATGCATTGTTAATCAATGCCAATGCGCCTTATACAGAAATGAAGAATATTGAATTGTTTGATAATACCTTGATTGTTCCTTATCAGCCGACATGCGAGAATATTATTTTGGATTTTGCTGAACGAATTAAAACTAAATTGCCCGGTCGTGTCCGGTTATTTAGTTTGAAAATGCATGAAACATCATCATCCTTTGTTGAGTGGTTTGCTGATGAAAATGAATTATAAGAATAATTAACATTAAATTATTCACTCATCATTTAGATAATTTTTGCAATTTTGTACGCGTATCATTCATCCCACTTGTGAAAAATAATTATTTAGAACCATTTTTTTTATTGTTTTTAGTTTCTGTTTTGTGTTTTTCTTGCGCACATGTTGAAGCGCCAACAGGAGGACCAAAAGATGTTAAACCACCTGTCGTACTTGAATGTGAACCACCAAACTATTCAACGAATTTTAGTGCAGATAAAATTGTTATCCATTTTGATGAGTTTGTTAATCTTGTTAATGCGAATCAGCAAGTAATTATTTCACCATCATTTAAGGAAATGCCTGAATTTATTTTGCGAAAAAAAAACTTATTGATTCGTTTTCAAGAGAAACCAAAAGAAAATACAACCTACAATATTTTTATGGGCGATGCAATTGCAGATGTCAATGAAAACAATGTGTTGAGAAATTATCATTATGTTTTTTCTACCGGCTCGTATTTAGATTCTATGATTATTAAAGGGAATGTAGTGGATGCATATACATTGAAACCGGACAAAGATATGTTCGTGATGTTATATGACAAATACGCTGATACCTTACCTTTCAAGACCAGACCAAGCTATTTGACCAAGACAGATGACAAAGGAAATTTTGTTTTATATAATTTAAAACCGAATAAATATAAAATTTTTGCATTAAAAGATATGAATAGCAATTTCCTTTACGATCAAACCAGTGAACAGATTGCATTCCTTGATACGCTAATAAATGCTGAAACTAATTATGTTCAGGATATTCATATTTTAACCAAAAATGATTCAATAAAATTAGATTCTTTAAGAAAAATCAAATCAGTTGATACTATTAATCTTATTCCAAAATATATAGAAAAAAATATTATTCATCATCTTTTTTTCTATAAAGAACAAGATTCAATATTAAAATTGATAAATGCCAAAACGCTTGAAAAAGGATGCTTTCAGCTTATTTTAAATAGTCCTGCAAAAAATATTTTATTGACTCCATTGAACTTTAATCCAAGTAAGGATTGGATTATTGAAGATAAAAATAAAACAAATGATACGATAAAATATTGGCTTCCGGATTTTGCACCTGATTCTTTGATTGCAAAGGTTTCGGTTGGTAATAAGGTTTTAGATACAATTCGTTTGAGTATGAAGAATGTTTTTACTTCAAAGAAAAATGAGAATAAAATGAATAAATTTTTCTATAAACTAAATGTGAAGAATAAAGAGAATTTGGGTTATTTCAAAGATTTTGTTTTGACAAGCACACGACCAGTTGCATCGTATGATTTTTCAAAAATTACAATGACAATAAAAAAAGACACATCAATAATTAAAATTATTAATCCTGAAGTTTTTGTATTGGATTCATTGAAAAAAACTTTTGCTATAAAATACAAATGGAATGATGATTATTCATACAAATTGTTTATTCCACCTTCAACTTTTAAAGATGTGTTTGGTTTTGCAAATGATACGATTCAAGTTGCTTTTAAAATTTCTCCTGCTGAAAGTTATGGAAACATTAAATTGAAAGTTACACTTCCCGAAGTTGTTGATTCTCCTTTGCTTTTATTGATGACTGATGATAAAGGAACTGTTTTACAATCGGTTAGTTTGTCACAAAATCATATTGCAGAATTAAAAAATATAACTCCGGGAAATTATCGTTTTAAGCTTGTATTTGATGTGAACGGAAATGGCAAATGGGATGAAGGAAATTATTTAAAAAAAATACAACCGGAGAAAATTGTAAATTATCCTGAATTGCTGAATGTACGCGCAAACTGGGATTCTGATCTTGAATGGAAAATAGAAATAAAATAATAAAGTTATGAAATTCAAATTACCTTATTTATTGTTGGGAATTTACATTGTGTTTTTTATTCTGCTTGGAATACATCCTTACGACCGTAGCGTTTGGATTGCAGAAATGGCACCAATTGTATTGATAGTGCTTGTATTAACCTTTACTTATAGAAGTTTTCAGTTTTCAAATTTTGCTTATATCTTAATGAGTTTTTTAATATTTCTACATACGATTGGGGGACATTATTCATTTGAACGTGTACCTTTTGGTTTTGTAACAAATCTGTTTGGTTTTACAAGAAATCATTTTGATCGTATGTCGCATTTTACTGTTGGTTTTTATGCTTATGGAATAGGAGAGTTGTTGTTGAGAAATAAGCGAACAAATTCAAAGTGGGTTTTATTTCTTTTTCCTGTGTTTGCCATTTTTACTGTTGCTGCAGTTTATGAAATTATGGAATGGATTTATGCAGCAAATGCGGCAGCAGAACAGGGTACAGCTTTTCTTGGTTCGCAAGGTGATATCTGGGATGCACAGGAAGATATGCTTTCTGATGGATTAGGCGCTTTGTTTATAATGGGTTTGTTTTGGATATTTAAAAGAAAATATATTCGCTCTTTAAATTAATGAATTCTTTTCAAACGCAATATGGCCGGTATTTACATCCATTTTCCTTTTTGTAAAAAAAAATGTTCATACTGCAATTTTTTTTCAATTGCTTCTTTAAAATATCGTCAACTTTATTTTGAATCCTTATTAAAAGAAATAGAATTACAAAAAGATTATTTAGAAAATGAATTAATCGAAACAGTTTATTTTGGTGGCGGAACTCCTTCATTGATGAGCGATGCAGAGATTAATATGATTTTCGAAAAGCTTTCAAAATACTTTAAAATAACTGCTGATGCAGAAATAACGATTGAAACAAACCCTGATAATCTTTCTTTTGAATATTTTCAGAAATTAAAAAATACGCCAATTAACAGAATCAGCATTGGCGTGCAATCCTTTATTGACGAGGAACTTGAATATCTCGGAAGAATTCATAATGCAAAACAATCGCTGCAGTCAATTGAAGATGCTTTAAATGCCGGCTTCCAAAATATATCTATTGATTTGATTTATGGAATTCCTGTCAAACAAACGATTCCGTCAGGTTGGGAGAAAAATTTAGAAACTATTTTTAATTATAATGTTCCTCACATATCAGCTTATGCGCTTACTGTTGAGCCACGAACGATTTTAGATCATAATATTATAAATAAAAAAGTTCAGCCAGTGAGCGAAGATCTTTTCATTGAGCAATATAATTTTATGATTGAAAAAATGAAAGAGCAGAATTATATTCAATATGAGATTTCAAATTTTTGTAAAAAAGATTTTTTTTCAAAACACAATACTTCCTACTGGCAAGGGAAGAAGTATCTTGGCTTAGGTCCATCGGCACATTCGTTTAATATAGCTTCACGTCAATGGAATGTTGCTTCTATAACTCAATATTCGCAATCATTACAGTTAAATTGCGTTCCTTGCGAAAAAGAAATTCTTTCAATTGAAAAAAAATACAATGAATATGTGTTGACTTCATTAAGAACAATGTGGGGTTGTGATTTGAATTTTATTTTATCAAATTTTGGTGAAGGTTATTTTCAATTAATATTAACAGAAAGTCAAAAATATCTTGAAAGTGGAGATTTAATTATTAAAAATAATAGCTTGTTTTTAACAGAAACAGGTAAATTACTGGCAGACAGGATAACATCTAGTTTGTTTACATCTGAATAAAATATTTTTAATTAAATAATTTATTTTAAATTTGATGATTGTTAAATTATTCATTTAATTAATTGATTAATTTATGCCTATTTTAGGATCTGTAATAAAAAGAGCGATTGAACTTCGAGGGAAGGTTCCGAAAGTTTGGGGAACAAAAAATGCGTATAAAGCGCAGAAAAGAGAATTAAAAAAACTTCTACGCAAGGCACAGTACACCGCTTTTGGTGAACATTATAAATTTCAGGACATATTAAGACAAAAAGATTTTGTAAAAAATTTTCAGGAAGCAGTTCCTGTTCATGATTATAATAAAATTTTTAAAGAATGGTGGTTTAGAACTGTTGCTGGAGAAACGTTTGTAAGCTGGCCTGGGAAAATAAAATATTATGCTCTAAGTTCAGGTACTTCAGAAGCTTCAAGCAAGCAAATTCCTGTAACCAGCGATATGCTGAGTGCAATAAAAAAAACAAGTATTCGTCAGATTATTTCTTTAGCTCGTTATGATTTATCAAATGATTTTTTTCAAAAAGGAATTTTAATGCTTGGTGGAAGCACGCATTTGCAATACAATGGATCCTATTATGAAGGCGATTTATCAGGCATTACAGCGGGTAATTTACCGTTTTGGTTTCAACATTTTTATAAACCTGGAAAAAGTATTTCAAAAGAACGTGATTGGTCAACCAAGTTGGATGAGATAGTTAAAAAAGCTGATCAATGGGATATAGGCGTTATTGTTGGAGTTCCAGCGTGGTTGCAGATTTTACTTGAAAAAATAATTCAGCATTATCAGGTAAATACTATTCATGATATTTGGCCAAATTTGTCAATCTATGTTCATGGTGGCGTTTCATTTGGTCCATATCAAAAAGGTTTTGAAAAATTATTGGCTCGACCATTGATTTATATAGAAACTTATCTTGCTTCTGAAGGATTTATAGCTTATCAAAGCCGCCCAAATACAAACTCAATGGAATTGGTGCTTAACAATGGAATGTTTTATGAATTTGTTCCATTTGATAATAAAAATTTTGATCAGAATGGATTTCCAACAAGTCAGGCAGAAATTTTATCCATTGATAAAGTTCAGGAAAATAAGGAATACGCATTGCTTTTAACATCTTGTTCTGGAGCTTGGCGGTATTTGATTGGAGATACAATAAGATTTACTTCACTTACTCCACCAGAAATAATAATTACAGGTAGAACGAAGCATTTTTTGAGTCTTTGTGGAGAACATTTGTCTATAGATAATATGACCAGAGCCATTGAAATGGTTTGTCATAAATTGAATATTGAAATCAGAGAATTTTCAATTGCAGGAATAAAATCAGGATCAATGTTTGCGCATAAATGGTTTATTGGTACGGATAATATTGTGGATAAAGCAGCAATAACAAAAGAAATTGATAATAGTTTGAAATCGCTAAACGATGATTATCGTGTTGAACGTTTAGCTGCAATTCGTGAAGTGATTGTTGAACTTCTTCCAACAGAAGTTTTTTATAGTTGGATGAAAGAAAATGGAAAAGAAGGTTCACAAAATAAATTTCCAAGAGTATTGAAAAATGATGTGTTGTTTAATTGGGAAGAATATGTTTCTAATTATAAATTGCAACAGAATAAATTATGATTTCATTAATTTTTGAAGGATTTTCATTTGGATTATTGATTGCAATAACTCCTGGCCCAATTTTTTTTGCTATTCTGCAAACAGGCGTGAATCGTGGTTTCAGAGCTGGTTTGTTTACCGCGTTAGGTGTTTTGTTTAGCGATTTTATTTTGATTTCACTTTGCTATCTTGGTATTTATAGTGTGATTGAAGAACTGGATAAAAAAATACATGTAGGAATCATTGGTGGAATTATTTTAATTATTTTTGGAACAGTAACATTTATCCGAAAACCAGATATTTTAAGAAAAAGAAATACAAAAGTTTCATACAAAGAACCTCATTTATCCACATATATTTTTAAAGGATTTTTTATAAATATTTCTAATCCAACACTTATATTTTTCTGGCTTTCAGCTATGGGGATTGTTTCATCTCAAGCAGAGAAAGGTCATTTAATAGGATCAGTACTTTCATTTTTTGGCGCTACTTTGCTTACCATATTTGCTACAGATTTATTGAAAAGTTTTATAGGGAAAAAAATTAAAGATTATTTAACATTAAGAACTCAACTTTGGATAAATAAGTTAGTAGGGCTGATTTTAGGCGGTGCCGGCATATATCTTATTTTTAACAATCTTTATATTTTATTACAATATTCCCAAATTCTTTTTAAATTAAAAATAAAATAAATTTTTAAATGACAAAATGAAATTTTTGAATTGTCGTTTGAATTTTTTATAATACAATTTAATTTACCTTTGCAACATTATTAAATTATCAGAAAATGAAATATTATATATTTCTAATTATCGCAATTTTTTTTGAAGTAATTGCTACATCTGCAGTCAAAGCCAGTGATGGATTTACAAAATTATGGCCAAGCATTATTGTCGTTATTGGTTATGGCACTGCGCTTTATTTATTTTCAATTTGTATTCGCTATTTGAATTTCGGCATTGCCAATGCGCTTTGGGCTGGTATTGGAATTATTCTTGTCGTTTTTTCAAGTTTGTTTGTTTTTAAACAACATCTGGATACCGCTGCAATTATAGGTATTATATTCATTATTATTGGAGTAATTATCATTAATGTCTTTTCAAAAACAGTTGTTGAATAACAATTGTAAAAAATTAAATTCAAGTGCATTTATTTTATACACCGGAAATTATTTCTGACGAATATACGCTCTCACCAGAAGAATCAAAGCATTGTTCAAAGGTTCTGCGTCTAAAGAAAGATGATACTATTTTTTTGACTGACGGAAAAGGAAAAATGCTGGAAGCAATTATTATTTCTACAGATTTTAATAAGTGCATAGTTAAAATTGTTGATGTTAAAAATGATTTTAAGAAAAGAAATTACAAAATAAATATTGCAGTTGCACCAACTAAAAATCTTGCTCGTTTTGAATGGTTCGTTGAAAAAGCTACAGAAATGGGCATTGACGAGATTACGCCTGTCATTTGTGAACATTCGGAAAAATTTTATTTGAAACCTGAACGTATAAATAAAATCATTGAATCTGCAATGAAACAATCTCTTTCTGCATATCATCCTTTATTGCATCCGCCGATTAAGTTTGCTGATTTGATTGGTAATTCAGGCGCTTATGAAAAGTATATTGCATTATGTAATTTAGAAAATACGCAGCATTTAAAAAATAGTTATACTAAAAATAAAGATGTTTTAATTGTTATTGGGCCTGAAGGTGATTTCAGCAATGAGGAAATACAAAAAGCATTTGAAAAAGGATTCACAGCTGTTAGCCTTGGGAATAGCAGGTTGCGCACGGAGACTGCTGCTCTCGTTGCTTGTCAACTTATACATTTATTAAATGTTTAAACTAGCATGAGAAAATTTTTTCCAATTATATTTTTAAGTATGCTGTTTATTTGTGGCAGCAATCCTACGATTACCATTGCATTGTTGAAATACAATGGCGGCGGCGATTGGTATGCTAATCCTACTTCATTACCAAATCTTATAAAATTTTGCAATAAAGAATTAGGAACAAATATTCTTTCAGAGAATGCAACTGTTGAACCCGGCAGCACTGAAATTTTTAATTATCCTTTTGTTCATATGACCGGTCATGGAAATGTGATTTTTTCTGCTCAGGAAGCGCAGAACCTCAGGAATTACCTTGTTGGTGGCGGTTTTTTACACATTGATGATAATTATGGTTTGGATAAATTTATTCGTCCGCAAATAAAAAAGATTTTTCCTGAAATAGAACTCGTTGAATTGCCTTTTAATTTTCTTATTTACCATCAGAAATTTGATTTTCCAAATGGACTTCCAAAAATCCATGAGCATGACGGCAAGCCGGCGCAAGGATTTGGAATAATTTATAAGGGACGATTAGTTTTATTCTATTCGTATGAATGCGATTTGGGTGATGGCTGGGAAGATCAGGATGTGCATAAAGATTCAGAAGCTACGCGTCTTAAAGCTTTAAAGATGGGAGCGAATCTTATTCAGTATGTTTTTACTCGATAAATAGTTTTGAATTATTTATCTACATCACACGTGCAAAAAAGATTTCTGTCTCCGTAAGCATCGTCAATTCTGGTAATTGGAGTCCAGTATTTTTCGTCTTTTAGATTATCGACTGGATAAGCTGCTTTTTTGCGAGAGTAAGGATAGTTCCATTGATCGTCTGTAACCATTGCAGCTGTATGCGGAGCGTTTTTTAATACATTATTTTTTTTGTCTTCATTGCTTTGAGTAATTTCATCAATTTCATTTTTTATTGAAATCATTGCTTCAATAAAACGATCCATTTCTGCAAGCGGTTCGCTTTCGGTTGGTTCAACCATTAATGTTCCGGCAACAGGGAAAGCCACAGTTGGTGCATGAAAGCCGTAATCCATCAAGCGTTTGGCAATGTCAATCGCTAAAATACCTGATTCTTTTGATAATTTATTACAATCAAGTATCATTTCATGAGCTACTCTGTTTTTTGAACCTTTATAAAGAATCGGATAATAATCTTCAAGACAAGATTTAATATAGTTTGCATTTAAAATTGCATAACGAGATGAATCTGTAAGCCCTTTTCCTCCTGACATTTTAATATAGCTGTAAGAAATAAGAAGAACGAGCGCACTACCAAATGGAGCTGAAGCAACAGCTGTTATTCCTTTGTCTCCACCGGTTTTCAATAAAGAATGTGTTGGTAAAAATGGAGTAAGAAATTTTTTAACACCTATTGGGCCAACACCTGGACCACCACCACCGTGAGGGATTGCAAATGTTTTATGCAAATTAAGATGACAAACATCAGCGCCGATAATTGCTGGATTTGTTAATCCAACCTGTGCATTCATGTTGGCGCCATCCATATAAACCAATCCGCCACATTGATGAATTGTTTCTGTAATTTCAAGAATGTTTTCTTCAAAAACACCGTGTGTTGAAGGATAGGTAATCATCAATGCAGACAAGCGATCTTTATGCATTGTTGCTTTTTCTTTTAAATCATTTATATCAATATTTCCTTGTTCGTCACATTTAACTGAAATAAGTTCACCACCGGCAATAGCAGTTGATGCAGGATTTGTCCCATGCGCAGATGTTGGAATTAGAACAACTTTTCTGTTTTGATCTCCATTATTTAAATGATATTTTCTGATAACCATCAAACCTGCATATTCTCCGGCTGCACCAGAGTTTGGCTGAAAAGAAAATGCATCAAATCCGGTTATTTCACAAAGAAATTTTTCAAGTTCATTGATAACGTATAAATATCCTACTATTTGGTCTTTGGGAGCAAATGGATGAATGTTAGCAAATTCAGGCCAACTGAGCGGCATCATTTCTGTTGCAGCATTCAGTTTCATTGTGCAAGAGCCAAGTGGAATCATCGTTCTATTCAATGCAAGGTCTTTATTTTCGAGTTTTTTCATATATCTCATCATTTCAGTTTCTGAATGATAAGTATTGAAAACAGGTTGTTTGAGAAAATCAGTTTTTCTTCTTAGTTCATCAGGAATACATGCTTTATCTGAGATTAATAAAATAGGATTGTATAAAACGCCTGCTGTTGCTGCAAAAATTTTAAGTATAGAATTTAAATCTTTCATAGAAGTAGTCTCGTCTATGCTAATGCCAACGGTTTTATCAGTATATCTGAAATTTATTTTTTCTTCTAAAGCATTTTTTTGAAGTTGATTTATTTCTGTTGAAGATTTTAATTTAATCTCAATCGTATCAAAAAAATATTTGTTAGTTTGTTCAAAGCCAATATTTATCAATGCTTCGGACAATGTTGCTGCATACGAATTAATTTTTGATGCAATATTTTTAATGCCATTTTCGCCGTGATAAGCTGCATAAAATCCAGCCATGATAGCGAGCAGAGCTTGTGCTGTACAAATATTAGAAGTCGCTTTTTCGCGTTTGATGTGCTGTTCTCTTGTTTGCAATGCCATTCTTAATGCACGGTTTCCTTTATTGTCAATGGATACGCCAATGATGCGTCCGGGAATATTTCGTTTATATTCTTCATGCGTGGCAAAATATGCAGCATGTGGTCCGCCAAAACCCATAGGAATTCCAAAACGTTGAGTGGTTCCAAATACAATATCAGCGCCCCATTCTCCGGGAGGAGTAAGCAAAGCCAAGCTGAGCAAATCAGCGGCAACTGCTACTTTGCAATCATTTGCTTTAGCGTTTTCTACTAAATTTTTATAATTAAAAATATTTCCATTTTTATCCGGATATTGAACTACAGTTCCAAAAATATTTTTATTAAATTTAAAATTAGAAAAATCATCAATGATTAATTCAATACCAATAGGTTCTGCACGAGTTTTAAGTATATCAATAGTTTGAGGGAAAAGACTATTTGAAACAAGAAAAATATTAGCATTGTTTTTTATAGCTTCTTTGGATCGTGTATTATAAAACATCATCATGGCTTCTGCGGCAGCAGTTCCTTCATCAAGAAGTGATGCGTTGGCAATTTCCATTCCGGTCATTTCACAAACCATTGTTTGAAAATTTAATAATGCTTCCAACCGACCTTGAGAAATTTCAGCTTGATAAGGTGTATAAGCTGTGTACCAACCCGGATTTTCAAAGATATTTCGCAAGATTACATTTGGCGTAAAAGTGTTATAATATCCAAGTCCAATGAATGTCTTGAACACCTTGTTTTTATTGGCGATTTTTCTGATGTGAGAAATATATTCATGTTCGCTTATTCCATCAGCAATTTTTAAAGGTTCTTTTAAACGGATGGAATCAGGAACTGTTTGTTCAATCAATTCGTCAATGGTTGCAGCTCCAATTTTTTTCAATATCAAAGCTTCATCAGATTTTTTTATTCCGATATGTCTTTCAGAAAATCCTTTATTCATTTTTAATAATATTTTTTTGCAAAAATAATCAGTATGTTTAAACATGTGTGTTTTGTGAAATGAAAGTTTTAAAGATTAATTAACTATTTTGTTTTTTTGTTAATAATAGGTAAAAAGAAAATTATTGAAATTCTTTTTATAAAAAGGTATAATCCTTATTTTTGTAACTAAATAATCTTTTTTAAGAATGTTCAGATTCATATATATTTATATATTATTGATTTTCTTTTTTATAACAACTATTGCTTTTTCTCAACAAGCAGGATTGAAAATTATTGGGAAAATGATTGTTGTAAAGGGGGATTTTAGTGATTCGAAAATTGAGATCAGAAAAAATGGAGAATTAATTAAAACAATAGGTGGAAATGAAAAGATTGAAATGGATCTTGAAAAAGATAAGGATTATTATTTTAATTTTTTAAAAGATGGATATATCTCTAAATCTGTTGTTTTTATTACTCGGAATATACCGGAAGATCGTTGGAAGAAAGGTTTTCCTCCCCATGATTTTAAAGTAGAACTAAATAAACAAGGAGAAGATGATGTAATATTGACATACAACAATCCTGTTGGTGTATTTGAATATGACAAGGTCATGAATGATTTTTTTGAAACAAAAGATTATTCTGCAACTAAGTTGAAATTGTTAAAACAGTTAGCAGGGTTAGATACTTCAAAGGTAGCAGAAGAATCAAGAGAAAAGCAAGATGAAATTGCATTGAAAAAAGTTAGAGAAAAAAATCGTTTAAAAGCAGATCTCGACTTAAGACGTAGGTTAACAGAAGAAGCACGCATCAAAGCTGAAGAAGAAAAGCGCAATCAAGATGCAGAAGAAGCTCGCTTGAAAGCTGAAGCTAAACGCAAAGCGGAAATAGAATCTAAAAAGAAATCAGAAGAGGAAGCACGCATCAAAGCTGAAGAAGAAAAGCGTAAACAAGATGCAGAAGAAGCTCGATTGAAAACAGAAACTGATGAAAAACGAAAAGCAGAAATAGAAAATAGCAGAAAATCAAAAGATGAAGCTCGTAAAAAAGCAGAGGAAGAGATGTATAAAGAAGAATTAAAACGTAAAGCAGAAATAGAATCTAAAAAGAAATCAGAAGAAGAAGCCCGCATCAAAGCAGAAGAAGAAAAACGAAAACAAGATGCAGAAGAAGCTCGCTTGAAAGCCGAAGCTGACGTAAAACATAAAGCTGATATTGAGGCTCGACGCAAAGCGGAAGATGAATTAAGAAAATTAGCTGGAGATGAAGAAAAAATAAAAAAAGCTAAAGAAGATTCATTAAAACTTTTGCAAGAAGCCAAAGATCATAAAGAATATAAGACCAAAAAAAGAGAAAAGAAAGGTCTTAGCGGAGTAGTGCATTAATTCGAGTTTCCCTTTTTAATATATAATTGTCAGCGTTCCTTTTGTTTTCAAAGGAGCATTTGGTAATGGATCAAACTTGGCTTCCATAGCAGCAAATTGCGCTTTTGCGTATAAATATTCATTGGTCGTTGTGGAACCGATTGCACCAGGTTCAGCGCTTACTACATTTCCATATCTATCTACGTAAATATTAACAACTACAGTGCCTTTATCTTGCGTAGCACAAGTGATTTTAGGTATTTGTACTATTTTTCTGTCTTTAAGTTTATACTTGATCGTGTAATCACCTGATTTAACAAGCTTTTCAATATCATTATCAAGAATTTTTCCATCATAAGCTACATATTCATCAAAGAAAATGGAACTGACTTCACGCATATGAATTTTAATTATTTTCCCATTAGCCATCATGATGAGCGTGTCATTGTGGAGTTCCATGACTACACCTTTAATTTTATCACCGGATTTTTTTACAACAAAATGTTGAGAGAAAACAGTTAAAGAAAGGAAAATGACAAATGAAGTAAGTATAATTTTCATGTTTTTATTTATTTAAAATGTTATAAAAAAAAAGTGATTAATTGATTATTAATAATCAAAATTAGATTTAAAAAAGATAGATTTCTTTATCTAAATAAGAATATATCAACAGAAGAATATTGACAACTTGTAGAATTAATTATGGTTTTTTTACATATTCAAAAACGCCTGCATCTGGCAATCCATCAGCGAAACGATTAATATGATCATAATCATATTTTAAATAAACAGTAGCAATTGATTCTAATCCTAAATTTATCGCAGGTGAGTTAGCTTGTAGATGAAAATCATAATTATCTTCATTGTTGTATAATGGATCAGTATTAACAATGCAGCCAGGAAAGTAAGTTGTGTTCATTGTCATTTGTGTTTTAATTAAACAATGATCGAATTTGTAAGTAAACGCAGCTCCATATTGATTGTCTGGAAGTATTTCGTCATCATTATTTCCCCAAATAATACAATTACCGAAATAGGCTTTGTTCAGATTTCCTGTATAAACAATATTATTCGTATTGTCTTTAAAATAATTTGAAACAATTAGTGAAGGATTTTGTCTAATGCCGTATTTCCAAGAGTTTGCTAATGTACAATGTCGGAAATCATATGAACCACCGGTTGAAAGATATGCATCTCCTGAACCGCATTCTGCAATGATAGTATTAGAAGCATTGATAGTAAAGGCTTTGGAAAATAATCCAAATGCTGACATATTTTGAATGATTGTATTTTTTAAAATGAGTGTGTTTGCAGCCATTGGTTTATCAATGATTTCAGCTTGTATGCCAATGAATCCATTTTTTATAACAGCATAATTAAAGAAACTATTATCATTGCTTTCGTTAATCCAAATTCTATCCCATTGCCCAGGACTGTCTTTATACCAAGATTCCAGACGATCTCCTTGAAAAGTTACTACAGAATCCTTTGTACCATTGACCTGAATATTTCCGCCTTTATATACCCAAATTCCTGAATTTGGATGAAGATAAATTTTCGAACCGGCAGGAATAATCAATGTTGCAGCTGAGTCAACCACTGCATATCCATAGATTACATAAGGTTTATCGGTTTTCCAAGTAATCTTCTCATTAGTATTTGCTACAATTTTATACTTAGGTAAATTTTTTGAAACTGTATTTGCAACAATAAAATATGCATCTTGTCCGAAAGCAGTAAGTCTCACCTTTTGCTGATTCCCATTAGTTTGAAACATCAGCGAATCGGTAATTAGAAAAGGTGTGTTTTTATTATTTGGGTCAACAGTTACTTTTACAAAAATAAAAATACTGTCACCGGGATTAATTTCTATATCGCTGACATTAGAAGATGCATATCCATTGACATTTATTTTAAAATTTGAAGATGAGCCACCACCAAGGCGGATAGAAGATATTTTAAGTATTTTATTATATGTATTATAAACTTTTAATTGTTTAGTCGCAGAACCAATGGTTGTAAACACTGTATCAAACATGACTGTGTCTCTGGAAAATCTCAATGTTGCAGATGAGTCTGTCAGTATTTGATCTTTTCGACATGAAGAAAATATGACAGAAATAATCATGAAAGAAATGAAAAGTATATTATATATAGTTAAAAGTTTTCTCATTTACCTTTATTGGTCTTTATTTACGTTTGAATCTGTTTTTTAGTATAAATAGTTTAATCTATTATTTCTTTTATGCTTTTTAAAATTAATTCACATGCACGTTTGAGTTCTATTTCACTGATGATAAGGGGAGGAGCAACTCTTAGGCAATTCGTTGAAAATAAAAATGAATCAGTAATAATACCGTTTTCAAAACATCTTTTCATTATTTTTTGAGCAATAATTTCGTTTTCAAATTTTAAAGCCATTAATAATCCTTTGGAACGAAAAGCTTTAATTGCAGGATGTTTGAGAATAGTATGACATAACTTTTCTTTTTCAGAAACTTCTTGAATTATTTTTGAATTAATCAAATAATTCAAATTTGCAATGGCAGCTGCACAGCTTAATGGATGTCCGCCGAAAGTAGTAATATGTCCTAAAACTGGCTCGTAAGTAAGCGTTTTCATTATTTCATTGGAAGAAATAAATGCGCCGATGGGTAATCCTCCACCCATTGATTTTGCTAATGTGATGATATCTGGAATAACATTATAATGTTGAAATGCCCATAATTTACCGGTTCTGCCGAAACCTGTTTGAACTTCGTCAAATATAAGCAGAGCGCCAGTTTCAGAACATTTTACTCTTAATTTTTTTAGGAAATTTTCAGAACATAATCTAACTCCAGCTTCGCCTTGAATTGGTTCAATGATGACACATGCTGTTTTATTGGTAATATGAGAAAGTTCATCAATATTATTAAATTCGAAAATACTAACATTTGGTAATAATGGACGAAAAGAATTTTTAAGGTCTTCGTTTCCGCAAACGCTCAATGCGCCTTGTGTGCTGCCATGATAAGCATTTCTGAAAGAGATCATTTCGCTTCTTCCTGTAAATCTTTTGGCAAGTTTTAATGCGCCTTCAACTGCTTCACTGCCAGAGTTGACGAGGTAAACAGAGTTTAAATTATCCGGTAGATTTTTCGTGAGTAAATCAGCAAGCTGAACTTGTGGCGCCTGAATCAGTTCGCCATAGCACATTACATGAAGATAACGATCGAGTTGATCTTTAATAGAATTAACTATTTCAGGATGAAGATGTCCTAAATTATTTACCGAAATTCCGGAAATCATATCAATATATTCTTTGCCAGAATTATCATATAAATAAATTCCTTGTGCTTTCACAATCTCTATGCCGACAGGACTTGCAGACGTTTGAGCCAAACTGGAATAAAATAGTTTTTTGTTGTTGTTTTTTTTGTTCACAGCAAATCTAATGTTTCAATGTTTCCTTTTCCTTGTCTGATGATTTTAAATTCATCATTTGTGCAATCTATCACTGTTGATGGTTCATTGCCGCAGTGACCACCGTCAATCATAATATCTATAATCTTTTTATATTTTTCATAAATCATTTCAGGATCAGTTGTATATTCAACTATCAAATCTTCATCATGTACAGATGTTGAAAGAATCGGATGATTTAATTCTTGCACAATCGTTCGTGCAATCAAATTATTCGGAATACGAATACCAACCGTTTTTTTCTTGCTTTGAAATAATTTTGGAACATTATTATTTGCATTTAAAATAAACGTGAATGGTCCGGGCAGCGCTTTCTTCATCACTTTGTAAACCGGTGTACTCAGTTGTCTTGTGTAATCTGAAAGATGGCTGAGGTCATAACAAATAAATGAAAAATTTGCTTTTTCAAGTTTAATACCTTTGATAGTTGCAATCCGTTCAACAGCTTTTGGTTTAAGTATATTGCAGCCTAATCCGTAAACTGTATCTGTCGGATAAATGATGATACCGCCGTCATTCAGGCATTCAACAACAAGTTTGATATGTCTTGGAGAAGGATTTTCTGGATGGATTTTCAATAACATGGCTGTGAAAAGAAATTATTTTTTTGTAAAAATAATAGAAAATGCAGTACTAAAATTAGCCATTGATAAAAAAAAGAAGGGTAAGCTACTTGCATCGCACCGCTCAACCATCTTACCCTTGCTTCCTTCCGAACCTGGGGGAGTTTGATAGGAGCTGGCCGTACAAGACTTACCCGGTGCAAAAGTAGAAATTGCAATTCGATTATCAAAATGTTTTTTGTGTTTTATTTAGCAATCGATTTTATTTCCTATTTTTGTAACAGTGTAAATGAACTTTTTAATATGAAAAATTCGTCTCCTTTATTTTATAATTCCTTAATCGCCGGACTAATCACCAGTGCCATTCTCGTTTTATATTCTTCGTTGCTTTATATCTTTAAAGTTGATTCATTCAATTTGTTTGTCATGATGATGACATTTGTGTTTCAACTGACAGTGTTAATTTTAGGTATGGTTTTCGGTGTTTTGCATTACAGAAATAAATATTGTGGAGGATTTATTGATTATAAGAATGCTTTTATTTCCTGCTTGTTGATTGGTATTAATGCGGCAATTGTAGTTTCATTATTTACTTTTGTTTTGTATAAATTTATTGCACCTGAACTGTTGCAGGATTATATAGATCACACGATTGAGATGTTGCAGAAATACCCAACAATACCTGAAGACAAGCTCACACAGATTTATAATGAAGTTTCAAAACAAACACCTGAAAGTATTTTGATGGGTTCTGTAGTACAATTATCAATAGGTTCAGGCATTTTGTCTTTAATTATTGCTGCATTTGCAAAAAAAGAAAAAGGTGTTTTTGATGATGAAGACACAAATAATATTATTTAAATTCGGATGAATATATCTTTAGTTATTCCTTTATTGAATGAAGAAAAATCACTGCCTGAGCTGACAGAGTGGATAGTGAAAGTAATGCAGCAACATAATTTTTCGTATGAAATAATTTATGTTGATGATGGCAGTACAGACAAATCATGGAAAGTGATTGAAGAACTTTCTTCAACAAATTCAAATATTAAAGGTTTAAAGTTCAGACGCAATTATGGTAAATCTGCCGGTCTGAATCGTGGATTTGACGTGGCACAGGGTGATGTTGTCATTACAATGGATGCTGATCTTCAGGATTCACCGGATGAAATACCGGAACTTTACAAAATGATTGTAGAAGAAGATTATGATATTGTTTCAGGTTGGAAGAAAAAAAGATACGACCCATTGTCGAAAACGATTCCAACAAAGCTTTATAATTTTGTGACACGAAGAATGCATGGCGTTTATTTGCATGATATGAATTGCGGATTAAAAGCTTACAAAAATGAAGTCATCAAAACCATTGAAATATATGGCGAAATGCATCGTTATATTCCTGTAATTGCCAAATGGAAAGGGTTTACAAAGATTGGCGAAAAAGTAGTTCAACATCAATCACGAAAATATGGTGAATCAAAATTTGGATTTGAACGATTTATCAATGGGTTTCTGGATTTATTGTCCATTACATTTATTTCAAAATTTGGGCGTAAACCAATGCACTTCTTTGGCACGATGGGAACATTGATGTTTGTTCTTGGATTTTTTCTGACTGTTTATCTTGGTGCACAAAAATTGTATTGTGTTTATATGAATATTCCTCAAAAGCTAATTACGTCAAGTCCTTATTTTTATCTGTCTTTGATTGCTATGGTCATTGGAGTTCAACTATTTCTTGCAGGTTTTCTTGCTGAAATGATTTCGAGAAATTCTCCTGTAAGAAATCAATATGTTATTGAAAAAAAACTTGGACTGACTGAATAAAATACCTTTATAAAGATGCTTCGTTTTTCTATTATTGTTCCTGTTTTCAATCGTCCGGATGAAGTGAATGAATTTCTTGAAAGTATTTCAAAACAAGAATTCAGAGATTTTGAATTGATCATGGTGGATGGCAGTCCGACAGAGATTCTTCAGCCGGTAATTGAAAAATATAAAGACCAATTACCGTTGAATTATATTTACGTTAAAGGTCTTGGCGCAAGTGAATCGAGAAATCTTGGCTGCGAAAAAGCATTGGGCGAATACCTTGTTTTTATTGATTCAGACTGTATTGTTCCTGAAACATATTTAGCCCAAGTAAATAAATTTTTACTTGAAAATAAAGTGGATGGTTTTGGTGGACCTGATCGTGCGTCTGATTCATTCACGCCGGCACAAAAAGCCATTAATTATGCAATGACATCATTGTTTACAACCGGTGGTATTCGCGGGAAGAAGAAGCATATCGGAAAATTTCAGTTGAGAGGTTTTAACATGGGCGTTTCAAGGGAATCATTTTTTGCTATTGGCGGATTCAGCGGGATGCAGGTGGCTGAAGATATTGATTTGAGCATGCGCCTTCATAAAGCAGGATTCACAACAGCTTTGATACCGGATGCTTTTGTTTATCATAAACGGAAAACAAATTTTAAAAAATTTCACAAACAACTTTTTATGCATGGCAAAGGTCGAATTGACCTTTATTTGCGGCATAAAGATGCGTTGAAGTTAGTTCATCTTTTTCCCACTTTTTTTGATGTTTATTTAGTAATAACATTTTTAACTATCTTTATAAAACCTGAAATTTTTATTTGTTTTTTTAGTCTTATTGCATTTTATTTTTTATTACTTTTATTTCATGCAACATGGTTGAATAAAAAAATCAGTGTCGGTTTATTGTCAACAATCGCATCATTCATTATGTTGTGGGCTTACGGAAACGGTTTGCTTATTAATTTCATTAAAAGAATAATTTTAAAAAAAGGAAGTGACAGTAAAAAATCAGTAATCTTAAAAAATTAAATCAGTATGGAAAACACAGAAATCAGAGTATTAGGAATTCACATCAGTCATCGTATGAAAGAAGTTGCACAGATTCAGCCAATCCTTACGAAATACGGTTGTTCAATAAAAACAAGACTTGGTTTGCATGAAGTAAACGACAATGTTTGCAGTACTTCAGGAATCGTTTTGCTCGAATTAATTGGCGATGTAAATGAAATGAATAAACTTGAAAATGAGTTGAAAAGCATTGCAGGTATTGACGTGCAGAAGATGAGTTTTAAAGGTTAGTCTATCATTAAGTAAATTTTTTTACAAAATAAAACCCGCCTGAATCAATCAGAGCGGGTTTTTTAATGATATTGAAAATTAATTTTTTACTACTTAGTTGCTGGTTCAAAAAAAGTTTTAATATCTGATTCAGCAGTGCCGATACCGCTAATACCAAACGCATCAACGAGTACCTTGGCAACATTGGGTGATAAGAAAGCAGGCAAGGTTGGTCCGAGATGAATATTCTTCACTCCCAGATGTAGCAAGGCGAGCAGCACAATCACAGCTTTCTGTTCATACCATGCAATATTATATGTGATAGGCAACTTGTTAATGTCATCCAAACCAAATGCTTCTTTCAGTTTAAGCGCTATCACAGCCAATGAATATGAGTCATTGCATTGTCCTGCATCCAAAACCCTTGGTATTCCATTGATGTCGCCAAGTGGAAGTTTATTGTATCTGTATTTCGCACATCCGGCTGTTAAGATTACTGCATCTTTTGGAAGATTCTGGGCAAAATCAGTATAATAGTTTCTATTTTTCATTCGTCCGTCGCAACCTGCCATCACAACAAACTGACGAATAGCGCCTGATTTCACAGCTTCAATCACTGGTTCAGCCAAAGCCATTACTTGATTATGAGCAAAACCTCCAACAATTTCGCCAGTTTCAATTTGAATAGGAGGAGCACATTTTTTAGCTTGCGCAATAATGCTGCTGAAATCTTTTTGAGTATCACCTTTTCTATCTGCAATATGCACAGCGCCTGCAAGTCCCGCTGAACCTGTTGTATAGATGCGATCAATATATGTTGCATTTTTTAATGGTGGCACCAGACAGTTTGTAGTGAATAGGATAGGACCATTGAAAGTTTCAAATTCTGTAGTCTGTTTCCACCAAGCATTTCCGTAGTTTCCGGCAAAGTTTGTATATTTTTTAAAAAAAGGATAATAATGAGCTGGCAACATTTCACTGTGAGTGTAAACATCAACGCCGGTGTTTTTGGTTTGTTCCAGTAAGTCTTCCAAGTCGCGCAAATCATGACCACTGATAAGAATTCCAGGATTGTTGCGAACGCCAATATTCACTTTTGTAATTTCAGGATGTCCGTATCGTCCGGTATTCGCTTGATCCAGCAATGCCATCACATCAACGCCGTGTTTACCGGTTTCCATACAAAGAGCAACAAGTTCGTCAGTTGTTAATGAATCATCTAAAGTAGCAAGTAATGCTTTTTCAATAAATGAATAAATGTCAATATTTTCTTGTCCGAGATTTTGAGCATGTTCAGCATATGCAGCCATTCCTTTTACACCATATATAATCAGCTCGCGCAATGAACGCACATCTTCATTCTGAGTAGTCAATACGCCTATGTTTTCAGCTTTTTCTTCTAGTTTTTCATCACTTTCTGCCAACCAGTTTGCAGCATCATGATTATAAAATTTTGGAGTGATGTCATTTGAAAGAAGTTCTACTTTTAGCTTATCACGCAATTCAACGCCTTCATGAATTTTTTTAATGATTGCAGTTTTATCAAAATTTGCATTTGTGATAGTTGTAAAAAGACTTTCCAATAAAAAGCGATTCACTTCAACTTCAACTTTTGTTGTTTGACGTTTCGCAGAAGAATAGATAGATAAACCTTTTACGGTATAGATTAACAAATCCTGCAGATTAGCGACATCCGCAGGTTTTCCGCATACACCTGCAACTGTACATCCTGTACCTTTTGCAGTTTCTTGGCATTGATAACAAAACATTTTCATTGATTTAATTTTTTAAGTTTATAAATGATTACACGACAAAAGTATTTTGAACGTGCTTGATAAAATGTAACATTTGTTACAAATGGCGTTATTTCTTAAAAAAAAATTAAATTGCTCTTCTTCTGAATTCAGCACAAATAATGCCCGCAGCAATAGCCGCATTCAGTGATTCAGCCTTTTGCAAATTTGTGTTGAATGAAGGAATCATTATTTTTTTTGAGATGTGTGGCAGCAAATTTTCTGATATTCCTTCTGATTCATTTCCAATAATTATAATTCCCGATGACTCTAAAGTTGTTTTATAAATATTCTCACCATCAAGCAAAGCTCCGTAAACAGGGATGTTTTCGGATTTGTTTTGTAGAATATCAAGAAGATTAGCATAAGCAACATTGACTCTTGCAATAGACCCCATGCTTCCCTGAACCACTTTGGGATTATAAATATCAACGCTTTTAGGAGAACAAATGATTTGTTTTATTCCAAACCAATCGGCAATACGAATGATAGTTCCCATATTCCCCGGATCTTTAATATCATCAAGCATCAGTGTTAATGCACCGGATAAGCTTAAATTATTAATAGAAATATCGGGAATATTAAAAATTCCTAAAACATTTTGCGGAGTAGTAAGTTGGGAAATTTTCCCCATTTCATTTTCTGAAATTTCTATTGGATTTATTTTTACAGAAGAATCAGAATGGTTGTTTATCCAGTCTTTTGTGGCATAAATGGAATCAGCGATATAGTTACTATTCAGAAGTTCTTTTACAGATTTTGTGCCTTCAACAATAAATTGACGGTATTGAATCCTGAATTTTTTATTCGAAAGTGAACGAATGTATTTTATTTTACTTTGAGAAAGCATAAGGACAAATTTAATAGTTTTCTCCAGATTTAAAGCAGAGAGTAATGAGAAATATAAATTTTGTTTATGCTATTGGCGCTAATTCACAAAACCAAAATCCTTTAGTTGCAGTGTTTGTAGCATATGTGTGGTTGTCGTCATTTTTTATTTCAAGCGGTTTGTAAATTTTCTCGCCAATTGTAAAGTTGATTTTCTTTTTAAATATTGGTCCGTCAAAACAAAACGTGTGATATTCTCCGTTTTCGCCGCAAGGATCAACATTTGCAGGTAATTGGTCAATAAATGGTTTATCTATTATTTTTGAAATAAAAATTAAAAAATAAAATTGAACTGCAAAATTCAATCAATAATGATTATTCCGAAATCGAATGTTTAATAATGATTTCAACATTTCCTTTCAACATTGACCAAACCGGACAATAGGTTTCTTCCGAAAGTTTGATTACTTTTTCCACATCATCAGAAGTTACATCCATTGATTTTATTGATAGTTCAAGCGTGATGGTTTTAAAACCTGTCGGATGTTCAGTCTTTCTGATACCTGTAGCGTTGATGCTAAAATCGCTTATTTTTTTTCTCATCTTTCGCAGGAAAATTAAAACCGAACTTCCCACACACGAAGAAAGGCTTAAGAGTAGCAATTCAAGAGAAGTATATCCAAGATTATCGCCCAAAGGTGGCACATAATCAATCGAAATAGGTTCGTTTCCAATTACGTTTCCTTCAAAGTGAAGTTTGTCGTTTAATAGATTTATAGATGTTGTTAGTTTATTTGATTTGTCTGTCATGATTTTAGAAAATTAAATAAATTAAAAAAATAATAGTAACAACTAACGTTGTCACTATTGCAAATAGTGACATTAGAGTTACAGATTTGTATCTGCTATACAATTTTTTGTTAAGTTTATCAATTGGTATCTCTTTTAAATTAGATTCTGTTCGACTCAGTTCCATCATTTTATACTCTATAAAAATTAGGTATATAAGATTCCCTATTGGAATCAAAATGTATTCAATATTTATTTCTGTCTCAATTTTTGATAAAGCAAAATATCCAACAATCATAATATTATTGAATGAAAATAATTTATCATGAATGCGGTCAAAGTATTTAAGAATATTTGTTTTTCCTGACTTAGCAACATACTCTATGTTTGGGTATTCATCAGTTTCATTCATAATATATTTTGAAATTATTTTAAATACGATTAAATTAATTATTTAAATCTGAAAAACTTAATTACAAATTTAAAAAAAATCTCATTATTAAATTCAATCTTCTTCATTCATGCATCAAAGTTCTTAACATTTGAATTGTTATTAACTTCCCTATTCCCTGTGGATAGAAGGGGATTCTTTAAATTAATTTTGTACAAACACTGCCTACACGGATGAATGAAGATAATTTCAACAGGGAACTAAATGCGCTGCTACGGCTGCTGGATGATCCTGATAAAAAAATTATTTCGCATGTAGAAAGCAAAATTATGGCTTATGGAAGGGAAGCTGTGCCTGTGTTGCAGGACTGTTGGGAAAATATGGTTGATCCTGTGGTGAATGAAAAAATTGAAAAACTTATTTTTGATATTAATTTCAAAGACAATATCAAAGCGCTTGATGATTGGAAAAACCGCGATCAGCTTGATCTTTTAAAAGGATATTTAATTATTTCGCAATATGAGTATCCTGAACTCATTACAGAATCATTGATTAAGGAGATTGAAAAGAAAAAAAATCTCATTTGGCTCGAGCTCAACGACCAACTTACGGCTTTTGAAAAAACCAAAGTGATCAATCATTTTTTTTATGAAGTGTTTAAATTTAAACCTTCAAAAAATCCTGTTAGTCCAATGGATTATTATCTCAATCATCTGCTTGAAACAAGAATGGGAAATCATTTATCGCTTGGTCTGTTATATTTGATTTTTGCTTCAATGCTTGATTTGCCGGTCTTTGGCGTAAATCTTCCGGATCATTTTGTATTGGGTTTTGCAAGAAAACCAATTAATCACGAGTTGGATTTTAAATTGGATAATGAAGTTTTGTTTTATATAAATCCTTCTAAGAAAGGCGTTGTTTTTACGCAAAATGAAATAAAACTTTATTTGGAACAAACGAATATCACTTCTGATGATTTGTATTTTTATCCAAATAATAATCTTTTGATTTTACAAAGATTATTGAATGAACTGGCTCATCAGTATCAAAAATCAGGAAAAAATAAAAAAGCGGAAGATATGTTGATGATGCTGAAAACAATGGAAAGATAATAATAATTCGCACCATTTTTTTAAAAATTATATTGATTAATGATTTAATAAATATCAGAAATGCGGTGCCGGCTGATGTGGATTTTCTCGCGGAAACCATTATCAATGCTGAGAAAAGCAATACTGAAAAATTAAGCTATTCTACTATTTTCGAAATTTCTGAAAAAAAAGTAAAGGAAATTTTAAAAACAATTTTACTTTCAGATATCCCCGGTCAGGAGTTGTGTTTGTCAAGTTTTTTGGTTGCAGAAATTGATGGAGAACAAGCTGGCGCCTGTGCTGCATGGATTGAAGGTGAAAGTGGATTATCGTCATCAATTATAAAATCAAATGTAATTTATAATTTTTTTCCTGCTGAAAACATAAAGAAAGCGCAGGAGAAATCATATTTATTGAAGGAATTAAGTCTTAAACGCAAAGCAGGAACTTTACAGTTAGAATCAGCATGGGTGAAGGAAAAATTTAAAGGAAAAGGTATTTGCAATAAAATTATGTTGAAACATATTTCAAATTATTCCGAGAAAAATCCTGAACTAAAAAAAGCTCAAATCATTATGGTGAAAGCCAATGACATGGCTTTGAAGGCACATAAGAAACTTGGTTTCAAATTGGTCAGCGAAATAAAATCAAATGATAAAAGGATTTTAGATATTTTTCCTTCCGATACAATGATATTGATTGAAACAGATATTGAACAATGTAAAAATATTTTTAAATTTACCGAATGATTTTAATTATTGCGAACTGAAAAATAAAAAGGAAAAATTATGTCCGAAGAAGTTAAAACCAAATTGAACAGTATTTTTAAAAATGTGTTTAAAGATCATTCCCTTGAAGTGACTGAAGAAATGACTTCAAATGATGTTGAACGATGGGATTCGCTCAGTCATTTCACGTTGATTGCAACTGTTGAAAACGAATTCAAAATAAAATTTCATTTAAATGAACTGATCGCTATGAAAAATGTTGGCGACCTGATTCATGGTATATCTTCAAAACAACTGTCAGTATCCAATTCATGAAGAATCCCTTAGTTAAGGTTCTTGCTATTCTCTTTTTTTTAGAAATTTTGTTGTTCGCAACTTCTTTGTTGATGCCTTTACCAGAGCTTAATTTGAACGGAAATAAATTTTTTTTTCGTTTTATTTCATCAGATGAATTGTTTGATTTTAGGTTTAAGGTAAAAGAAAATGCAACTGCTGAAAAACTTTTTACAAATTATTCATTGAATCAACCATTTGATTTTACTGCATTTTTTAAAAGAAAACCATTGTGCTTTGGTGAAAAGAAAATTTCAGAAACATATTTTTTAAATCCTGATATTGGAAATGGTGTGTTGGCTTTGGATAAATTTTTTAATGCTTTGTATACCTTGAATGACACAACTACACTGCGAATTGCTCATTACGGCGATTCGCAATTAGAAGGTGATCGTTTGACTTGTTGTTTGAGAACTTGTTTTCAGCATGAATTCGGCGGTTCAGGAATTGGCTATGTTCCATTTACTGATATTACTTCGCATACCCAGCTAAACAGGAATTACAGCGCAAACTGGATTAGATATAATGTATTTAATTCCCCGTTTAGAAATAATTTTTATGGCGCTTCTGGAATTGTATTTAATATTCTTGGTTCCACCTTCGGGCATCAAGGAATGACGGCAGTTCCGGCAACTGCAACTGTTTCTTTTGATTTTAATCCGGGTGTTGTTTATGATCATATATCTATTTTTTATGGTAAAACTGCACGACCATTTCGCATTATCAGCAATGATGATAGTTTGTCAAAAAAAATTGCAGAAGATACTTTTCCTGCCACAGATTCCTTTTTTATCAAGCGATTGCGAGTTCCATCTAATTTGAAAAAATTAAAATTTGAATTATTAACATCATCATCAACTGATCTTTTTGGTTTTTTGATTGATGGCAAAAAAGGTATTCAAGTTGATAATTATTCAATCCGTGGGCATTCAGGAGACAGATTATTAAATATAAATACTGAATATCTTGGCAAACAATTGAAATCATTGAATACTCGTTTAGTGATTTTGCAATTTGGCGCTAATGTCGTTCCATATATTTATTCTGATGCAGATTGCAAAATGCTTGAAGCCTTATTTTACAAGCTGTTTATGAAGTTTAAAGAAGCTAATCCTGACATAAGTATTTTGGTAATTGGCGCCGGAGATATGATTAATATTAAAAATGGACAGGAAACTTCATATCCAATGTTGCCAAAAATTCGTGATGCGCAGAAGAATGCTGCACGCAAAGCAGGCTGTGCTTTTTGGGATTTATTTGATGCAATGGGCGGTAAAAACTCAATATCGTCATGGGCTGCAAAAGGATATGCTTCAAAGAATGGGCATTTTTATCCGCCAGGACAATTGATTGTTGCCAATGAATTATATAGCGCAATCATGGCGGAATATCACATGTATTTATTCAAGCAACGTGAAAATAATTTAGCGAGTAAAACAAAATAATAGTATTTGGGAATGACCGGTTTTTTTGAATCATTGACATATAACAACCTGAATCCACTGAAGTTTCATTCGGTGTTGTTCTTTGTTTTGTTTACGTTGTTTTATCTTTTTTATGCTTTTGTTTACAAGAATATTCGTTTGCGAAATGTATTGTTGCTTTTATTCAGTTTGTATTTTTATTATAAAGTTAGCGGACTCTTTGTGTTTATACTTATTCTCACCGCTACTGTTGACTATTTTGTAGGTTTTTGGATCTATTATTTAGAATCACTTTGGAAGAAAAGATTTCTATTGATTTTATCTCTGACCGTAAATCTTGGCTATCTTTTTTATTATAAATATGCAACTTTCTTAATGCATATTTTCGGTGTGAAAGAAATCTTTGCAGATACTTTTATTGATAAGATTCTTTTTCCGATTGGTATGTCATTTTTTGTGTTCAAAAGTCTGACATATATTTTTGACATATACCGTAAAACGATTGATATTCCTGAATATAATTATATCAATTATTTACTTTACGTTTCTTTTTTCCCGAATATTCTTGCTGGTCCAATTTCTAAAGCAAGAGACTTATTGCCGCAACTAAAAGCAAAACATGATATTACTGAAGATGAAATTGGCAGAGGTATTTTTTTAATTATGTCGGGTGCCATTAAGAAATTTTTTATTGCAGATTTTTTAGCAATAAATTTCATTGACCGCATTTTTGATTCGCCCTCTCTTTTCGGTGGTTTTGAAAATCTTATGGCTGCTTTCGGCGCACTAATTCAGATTTACTGCGACTTTTCAGGTTATACAGATATTGTTATTGGATTGGCTTGTTTGATGGGCTTTACAATCAAACCCAATTTTAATAAACCTTTTCTATCGCAGAATATCACTGAATTCTGGCGAAGGTGGCACATGACCTTATCAAGCTGGATGAGCGATTACCTGTTTTATCCGCTATCCTATTTTTTCAGAAGATTAAAAATGATTGGCGTAATATTGGCAGTATTAATCACCTTTTTCATCTCCGGTTTGTGGCATGGAGCCAATTGGACATTTGTTCTTTGGGGCTGCTCACACGGCTTTGCCATTGCTTTTGAAACTTGGACAAAAAATTTGAGATATAAAATTTTCGGAAAAATAAATCAACGTTTTTACAAAATTTCAAGTATTATAATCACGCTAAATTTTTTAGTATTTACTATCATTCTTTTTCGTGCTTCGGATATAAATAAAGCATTTGAAATGTATAAAATTATTTTTACTCGTTTTGATGTAAGTATTATTTCAAATTGGATTCATGTTTATTTTTATCCTTTACTGGTGCTGCTTTTAGGATATATTTTACATTTCCTTCCTCAAAAATTGAATGATAATTTAACACTGAAATTTATCAGTTTGCCGTGGATATTGAAATCTGTGATATTTTTTATTGTCATTGTGATTATTTATCAGACATTTTCTTCCGAAGCTTTGCCCTTTGTTTATCTTGAATTTTGATTAACTTTGCCACTCAAATTTTTAAAGGAATGAGCAAAGAATATACAACCGAATTATTGATTGATTTTGGACCTGACGGAACATCATTGCTTCCTGTAGTTACGCAGGATTTTCAAACAAAAGAAGTGCTGATACTTTCATTTGTAAACAAACAAGCATTTGACGAAACCTTGCGTAGTGGATATGCAACTTATTGGAGCCGCAGTCGAAATGAACTTTGGAAAAAAGGTCTTACATCCGGTGATATGTTGAAGATTGAGGAAATACGCATCAATTGTGAACAGAATTCGTTGCTGTTTCTTGTAACACCACAAGGCAAAGGCGCTTGTCATGCGAAGAAAGAAAATAAAATGCCTTATAAATCCTGTTATTACAGGAAAATCAATGCGGACAATACTTTGACTGTTATTGAAAAATAAAATAAATTTTACTTGAAAAGATTTTCAAAATGAATAATGAAATATTAAAAATAGGAATGCCGGCCGGTTCGCTTGCCAATGCACAACGAGGTGGCAACCTGATTGAACTCCTTGAGAAGAGCGGATTTCGGACTTCTGGATATGATAAAGGCGGTCCTACAAAATTTTCAACAGTGAATTATCTTTACGGTTGGGATGGTCGTCCGCAGGAATTTGGTTCGCAACTTGAAATAAATGAAATTGATGTTGCAATTGCCGGTGATGACTGGATTAGAGAGCGAATGATTGAGTTGGAAAAAGAATACAATGTTCATGTAAATCTAAAACGAGTGATGTCGCTTAACAGAGGTGGCGTTAAGATTGTAGGTATTGTCAATACGGAGAAATTTAAAACGATTGAAGAATTTTTATTGGATGTTACTTCACAAAAAGAACTGCTGACAATTGTTTCAGAAATGCCTTATCTGGCGCTGGAATGGTTGCAAAAGAAATTAGAAAAAATTGGTCTTCTGGATAAATTCAAAAATTATTCTGTACAGAAATATAAAACTCCATCAAAAATTCAAAGTGGTATTTTGATTTATGAAACATGGGGAAAGACTGAAGCAAAGGTGAAGAGTGGCGCAGCAGATCTTGGTTTGGAAATAACACAATCAGGAAGTGCCATTAAAAACTATGGTTTGAAGATTATTGACACAGTGATGGAATCGCAGACAAGCATCTGGATACATCCTGAAATAGTTAAAAATAAAGAGAAAAATGAATTATTAAACATGTTTCTTCTGAATCTTTATGGTTCTATTTTTGCTGAAAATAAAGTGATGTTGCTCTTTAATGTTCCGAATGAACATGTGTCTGATGTTGAAAAATATTTGACAGAAAAAAATCTTTTTGCTGACGAACCGACTGTCAGTAAAGGAAAAGAATATTCCGAATACAATATTCAGGTAGATACTGATAATTCAGATGAACCTTTTGCAAAAATCCGTTATGAATTGGCAAAACGAGGAGCAAGAAATATTAATACACTTCCAATACAATCTTCGATTCCCGGTTTAAATGTGATTCTTTCATCAACCAATGGAAATCAATAATACTATTTTTTTAAAAAAAGGGAAAGAGCATTCTGTTCTTCGTTTTCATCCGTGGATTTTTTCTGGAGCTATCGGAACATTAGAAAAACCAATAGAATCAGGCGATTGGGTGAATGTGTTGGATTCCCAAGGAAATTTTCTTTGTTGTGGTCACATACAGCAAAATTCGATTGCTGTTAGAATATTATCTTTTGAGAAAATTGTTCCGGATATAAATTTTTGGAAAAAGAAATTGTCAGAAGCTTTATCTTTCCGGAAAAATAATCAGATAATAGTTAAAAATTTAACGAACGTTTATCGCCTTGTCAATGGCGAAGGAGACGGACTTTCGGGGTTGATTATTGACATATACGACAAGTCTGCTGTAATGCAGGCGCATTCAGAAGGAATGCATAAGAATAGAGAATTCATTGGACAAGCTTTAAAAGAAGTGTTTAATGAAGAGTTGATTTCTATTTATTATCAATATGAAAATGATAAAGAATCCAATGGTTATTTGTTAGGAAATTCAAATGTTCCGGTAACTGTTGTTGAAAATGGAATTAAATTTTTAGTGAATTGGGAAGAAGGTCAGAAAACAGGTTTTTTCATTGACCAACGGGAGAACAGAAATTTAATTTCTACTTATGCAAAAGGAAGAAATACGTTAAATGCATTTTGTTATACCGGTGGATTTTCAATGTATGCACTGAAAGCAGGCGCTTCGCTTGTTCATTCGGTGGATGCATCAAAAAATGCCATTGAAATGGTTGAAAAAAATGTTCGATTGAATTTTTCTGAAACCCTTAATCATCAAGCATTTTCAGAAGATGTTTTTCGTTTTCTTGAAAAAAATAAAAATGTATATGATTTGATTGTCCTTGATCCGCCGGCTTTTGCAAAACATCATTCTGCAAAACACAATGCCATGAAAGGATACAAACGTTTGAATGCACTTGCCATTGAAAACATAAAAAAAGGCGGTATCATTTTTACTTTTTCTTGTTCGCAGGTTATAAACCGTGAACTATTTGAAAATACTATTGTTGCAGCTTCTATCATTTCAAAAAGAAAGGTGCGCGTGTTGCATCATTTATCCCAATCGCCTGATCATCCAATTTCTATTTTTCATCCTGAAGGAGAATACCTGAAAGGTCTTGTACTTGAAGTAGAATAAGCCTGTTCCTGATATTTATCATGTTTAATTTTAAGCACGATACTTTAAAGTATTTTTGCAAAAATTTAAAATTTTAAATGTATGTCATATAATCTTTTAAAAGGTAAAAAAGGTATTATTTTCGGTGCATTGGATGAAGATTCAATTGCATGGAAAGTTGCCGAACGCGCTTTTGATGAAGGCGCAGCAATTGTTTTGACAAATACTGAATTAGCTTTGCGTTTGGGAAAGATTCAACAATTAGCGGAGAAATGCAATAATAGCCCTGTGATTGCTGCTGATGTTACAAGTATTCCAGACCTTGAAAATCTTTTTACAGAAACAATGAAGTTGCTGGGAGGACCAATAGATTTTATTCTTCATTCCGTAGGAATGTCTCCGAATGTCAGGAAAGAACTGCCATACGACAATTTGAATTATGAAAATTTTATGAAAACCATTAATATTTCAGCGTTATCATTTCATAAAGTATTGCAAACTGCAAAAAAAATGGATGCGATTAACGAGTTTGGATCTGTTGTTGCTTTGAGTTATATCGCAGCACAGCAAACATATGCCACTTACAGTGATATGGCTGAAGCCAAGTCAATGCTGGAATCTATTGCCAGAAGTTTTGGATATCATTATGGCATTGCAAAAAATGTTCGTATCAATACAGTTTCCCAATCGCCCACAAGAACAATCGCTGGCTCTGGTGTCAAGGGTTTTGATTCATTTTATTGTTATGCTGAATGTATGTCGCCACTTGGAAATGCTACAGCGCTCGACTGTGCAGATTATTGCATCACACTTTTTTCAGATTTAACTCGTAAAGTAACCATGCAAAATCTCTTTAACGACGGAGGTTTTTCAAGCATGGGCATGAGTGAACATTTGATTACAGAATGTTTTCATTGTCGTCTTCCACGTTGATAAATGCAAAAAATCAGCCTAAATATTTTCTTTTTATAAATTGATTTATTTTGCAATCTGACTTTTACATATTTTTTACTCTTTTGAATAAAATTTTCTTTGTTTATTTATCCTCTACATCCTTGCAAATAAAGGAACTTAATTTCAACCTATTCATTTAACTGGCGTTTTCAAGGATATGTAAATAGATTGCTATTGTAAATCAATACGTTAAAAATCCTTACATGTTGATTTTTATTCCTAAATTGAATGATTTATTTTCAGACGAAATCCTCTGAAACCCTATTGCCTACAAATTAAAAAACATATAGAAGATTATATGAAGAGAATCTGTTTTTAAATAAAATGAAAACTGTTTTCAAGTTTTAAAAACATTTTTATCTTTCCGCACAAAATTGAAATTATAACTTTCATTGGTCTATATAACCTTGACTTTTTGTGCTTATTGACTTGTATCATTATGTTGATTGAATTAAAGACAGAAAAATTATCTGTAGAAGAAGTTTTTAAAGTTGCGTTCGAGAAAAACGAAGTGCCGACAGCTATCTTTAATTTAGATACCACCATTGCTATGGCTAACGATGCCTTTTGTAAGGTTTCCGGTTTTACTCGTGAAGAGGTTGTTGGGATGAGTTGGCGACAACAATTGCCTCTTGATGAACAAATCAGATTGGAGGAATATAATCGCCTGCGACGAATAGACCCCAATAACTCACCTGCTAAATATGAGTTTTCATTCTATAATAAGCAAGGCAGGTTAAAGCATGGATGGCTATCGGTTTCGTTGCTATTGAACCATGACTTGTTGGTCGTATCATTGATTGACATGACTGAAAAAAAGAAAAATGATTTATTGCTTGCAAAACAAAGGGATGAGTTGAAAGACCTTATTGCGACAAGAGACAAAGATTTAACATTAACCATTTCACAATTGGCAAGCAACAAAGAAAACAATAAAAAGTTGCTTTCTAAATTAGAAAATTTGAAAATACTGGCAGAGAAGAATGATAAAAGCGTATTGCCTGAAATAAAAAATCTGATTGAGAATTTATCACAACAACCAACTGATTCGTGGGAGAAAATCAATAAACGCTTTCAGATTTCGTATCCTGAATTTATCAAAAATATACTTAAAGCCCATCCAAATTTAACTCCTGCCGAGATTAAACTGTGTGCATTGTTACGATTAAATCTTGACACAAAAGAAATTGCATCTATCATAAATATTTCACATGACAGCATTCGGACTTCCCGCACCCGTTTGCGAAAAAAGATTAATCTTAAAGCAGATAATAAATTGGTTTCTTATCTAATGAGGTTTTAAAGAATAATAAGTCATATTGAAATTGTATTTGAATTTTTAACATTGCCGTCAGCTTTAGCATTGCATCATCATTGCCGTCTGCTTTAGCAGACGGATCTTATGAATTTAAAAATTGGCTTTAGCCAAATTGTTTTAATGTTCTGTTCTTTGGCTAAAACCGGATAGATTGTTGCTTTTTTTATCTTTTTTTGTCCGTCTGCTCAAGCAGACGGCAATGAATGGCAATGAATGATGTCCCTCAAATAAAATCTGCTAAAGCAGACGGCAATGAATAGCAATGAATGATGTCCCTCGAATAAAATCTGCTAAAACAGACTGCAATGAATTATTTTCATTGCTCATCAATTTTTACAAATGCATATTTCGACATAAACTCATTTACTTCGTCGGCAAAGTTTTTCTTCGCATGATGTTCTTCCTGATGTTTTATATAATGAATTACATCCTTTACTCGCGATTCACTGACAGAAACTGCAAAATAATCATCTTGCCACGAAAATTTGCAAGGCACTATTTTGTGTCTATTTATCCAAAAAGATGATTCGCCTTTGATAAGTTGTGCAACTTGAGCAATCGACTGGTCTTTGCCCAATGAAATTAAACAATGAATGTGATCACAATATCCATTGATTGCTTGAAGAAATATTCCTTTTTCTTTACTGTTTGCAATAATATGATTATGAACATTATTTCTGATTTCTTTTGTTAAAAATGCTTCTCTGTTTTTTGTGGAAAATACTAAATGCACCCAGATTCTTACATATGACATAATTTTTCTATTTTTTGGCTAAAGCCGGATTAATTAATGTTTTTTTTGCCGTTTGCTAAAGCAAGACGGCAATGAATGATGTTTATCAAATAAAGTTTGCAATGCAGACAACAATGAAATATATCTTTCAGCAAACAAATATATTATTTTTATAATATTTGATTAAAAATGAAATAATAGGTTTTTAAATCTAATATTCATCAATCATACAAATAAGACATGTATGATTTTGTATGTGTTTTTGTCTGCTTTTATCATTGCCGTCTGCTTTAGCAGACGGATGTTAAGAGGAAATAAAATGTCTTTAGCCACAATTCTTTGAATATTAAAACAAAATTGATTGTATCCTTTTTGTATCCTTTTTCCCAGACTTTGTATCCTTATTGTATCCTTTCCATTGGCTTATAGAAATTTTCTTATATATACTTTTACAACCTGCAATTTCACATTGCATTTTTTTTATTCCATTCTAAATAAAACAAAGATTGAGAAAATAGAACACACTATGCCAACAAGACCAGAAACAACAATCATACATCCGAAAGCTTTAATAGTCTGTTTGCCCTGTTTAATGTTTCAACCGCTGATGAGAATAAAAAAGGGCTCGATTATGGTTTCTTCAATGCGCTTGTTCATGATGTATGCCTGCAGAAGCATCATTCTTCCGGTTGCTTGGATGATCAACACTGCGGGTTTCGTGACAAAGGCAGCTGCTTGTATAATAAAAGCAGCTGCCTTAATTATAAAAGCTACTGCCTCCGTCATTAAGGAAGCCAATTGTTTTAAGAAAGCAGCAGCTTTAGTCATTCTTTCGCTTGGTTTTATTAGGGAAGAAGCTATGTTTTTCATCAAACCTGCTGGTTTGATAATAAAAGCAGCAGGTTTTGTCATACAACCCACCACGTTGATGACGCAATTTATCGGGTGCAACATGCAAAAGGCGCCATTATACACGCATTCAATTCACACAAATATAAATTTAAACCCTAATCAATTATGAGTAAAGAAACGTATAATATTCCAACCGGACCCACTGCTCGGTTTGATTATCAACGCAATGCCATTACGCTGAGCACGACCAATGCCACGCCATGGACAATCCCTGCAGCAAAGTTGACAGCGCTTGCCACACAACGCACTGCCTATGAATTAAAGTATGCCATAGCAAACAACCCCGATACCCAAAGTCCGGCTGCAACAGCTGCCCGCGATAAGGAATGGGCAACATTGTCAGCGTTGTTGGCTGATCTGTATGACCACAACCTGATAAACAATGCTGCGATAGCCATGGCAGATAAGGTGGCATTGCATATTCATTTCACAGGCGGCAACTCGGGTGTTCCAACGCCTGCACCCACCACAGCGCCAATCGTTGCTTTGGTGTCCGAAGAAATTTCGATGTTGCATGTGGTGTATTCCGACCCATCGGCACCCGGCACACATTACAAACCAGCCAATGTAGCTTTTTGCGAATTGATTTACAAAGTGGGCGCACCTGCACCAACAGGCATTGCCGAAGCCACCGAACGTTACAATGTTGCACGTTCGCACGAAAGCATTGTTTTTGCACCCGAAGACCGAGGCAAAACAGTGTATGCGTATGCTCGCTGGGTGAACAAAAACGGAAAAAACGGACCTTGGAGCAACATGGTGTCGGCTATCATTCCGTAATACTTATTTGCCCAACCTGATAGTTTTTTTTATCCTTTCAGGTCTTTATGATTACATGAGTTTCACTTTGCAAAAAGTGGAACTCTTTGTTTTTTTAAAGGAAACATATATTATTAAACAAATTGTTTCTATTCTAAAAGATGGTTGATATTAATATAATTTACATAAAATTCTTCACACTATAAAAAAATACTTTACTTTTTAATCATATACCTCGAAAATTGTTATAACATTTGGGAAGTTGGATGCTTTGTGGTATGTTTGTTTGCTAACCAAATTTTTAGTAAACCTCAACTTAATTTCGATTTGAAATTTTTCTAAGATACTTGTAATATCTATTGTGTTAAGATTTAATTCTTTCGCCATATCTGTAATATTTATATCAAAACTATTATTTTTATTCTCATCCTTTTTTGCTTTGATATAATTCCATACTTTTTCTTCATTTCCCATATATAATTTTTTATTATTAATACTAAGCTATATAAAAAAGTAGAAAAAAGTTAATTTAAAATTAACTTTTTTCTACGCACTTACAAGTACCACTAATAGTGATAACTTTTTAAAAATGTGTCACTTTATCTATTAATTTTTTGTCGCTTCTAATTTGATTGTTTTGATATACTATTTACTTAAATTATCTATTCTTTTTGATATTGATTCAATATCTAAATTATGACCTCCCAAAGTATTAGAAATACTATTAAACATTTCACCGTGCATTTCAGATAATTCCTTTTGTGACTTAATAAATTTCACTATATTTGTTATTATTTCACTATGGTCATCTATTGATTCTACATATTTTTTATCTTTTTTTACTATTACATCCATTAATTCAGTTAGTTCTTTACTAAAAGATTTTTCATACAATAAAATAGTTCTCACCGTTTCTTTTATTGTTACTGGGTCTGAAAAATCTTGTTCATCTACCCATTCATTAATATTTAAATTAGATTTATTGTTAAGATATTCTTGGAGATTAATTGTTTTGCCCATAATATATTTTTTTTGATAACAATTTTAAGTTATCCAATAATTTATTGAATGCAATTTAATATAAATATTAAATAAAAAACAAAATCCTATTAAGATATATTTATAAACAAAATCCTAATTATTTTTTTTCTTCGTAAAAATTTTCTAAATTTAATTTCTCATAAAACAACTCTAAATATGGTACAAACAGAAGAAAAACATTGTCAGTTTGAAACTGACCACTTGACCTTTGGTTCGCGCGCGACTCCTGTCGCGTGTGAAGAAGAATTAAGTTATTAGTTGCAAATGGTACGCGAGAGAACTCGCGCACCAACAGGTTATATATAAATAAACAGAAAATCTTTGTTAATCAATACCTCCGCAGGAGCCAGCGTCCCGCTAGTTCCGATATTAAAAAACATCTTGTTCTAATGATATCCTGACCTGGCAGGTTATTCCATCCTGTCAGGTATTCTTTAGCTTTTGCAAGAGTCTTTTCATTGCCGCCTGCTTTAATATTGCTTTTAACATTGCTGTTTTCATTGTCTTTATCATTGCCGCCAGCTTTAGCTGACGGATAATGTATGAAATAATATAAATTGGCTTTAGCCAAATTGTTTTTAATTCTCTCTTCTTTCGGCTAAAGCCGGATTAATGAATGCTTTTTTCCGTCTGCTAAAGCAGACGGCAATGAAAACAGCTAAAGCAAACAGCTAAAGCTGACGGCAATGAAGACAGCAATGTATATGGAAAATAGATGGCAATAAATATGGCAATAAATATGGCAAAGCAGAAAGCAATGTATTATTTATCAAACAAAATCTTTTCGCAAGAGCGAGAGTTTCCGCTAGTTTTGATGATTAAAGAATACACCATTACTTCCGTCTGATATATAATTTAAGATTGTAAATAAACAGAAAACTAAATAAGAGATTAGCAAGGGCGTTTTTATTATTCAACACTGATTTTTTGTTGATAATTGATGTTATTTCCTTTGATAGAAAGCATATATATGCCTTTAGTCAATTTTTTATCAGGGGCTATAGTTGTGATATTATCCAGAGAAGCTAAATTTTCAGTGTAAACAGTTTGTCCAAGCATATCAATGATTTCTACAGTTACATTTGAGTGAATATCTGACTGAATGCTAAACTGATTGTTGGTAATAGGATTAGGATAAACACGAAAATTGTTTTTATCTACAATTGAAATCCCTGATGATGAATTAGGTAGCCAATACATATCATCAATGTCGATTTCAACACCATTTGGATTGAGATCCCCTTTAAGTGTAAATAAGTTGCTCATTTGAGAAATATCAAGCCCATGATAACCGGTTTTTGTTAATGGGAAATTAAATTCATGCCACTGACCATCTCTTTTAAACCCTTGAGGATCGCTGCCACTTACGAAATCAAACTGTCCATACATTTCAGTTCCATATGAAACAAGCTCAATGGTAAAATGTGTGGTAATTGTTGTTCGAATAGCCATGTGTACAGTGCCATTCCAATAGTTGCTCATATCAATAGGCGTACCAAGCACCCTGAAACCAAACCCCCACCATTGACCTGGTTTTGCTGTGAAACCTGTGGCTGTATTTCCTTCAAAAGGAGACGCTGGGTTGTTCATCCCTTGATTTGCAGTATTCCAAAAGTCAATCGCATAATCAGTGTCTGTTATAAACGAACCTTTTACATCGGATGCTTCAGTCAGAACACCCCATTTTCCTGAAGGTTTTTGGGCTACTATGGCTGTGTTTAAACAGATAAAAATACTGACAACAAAATAAATCTTTTTCATAAACGAGATTTTTTAAGTAAAGTAATATGAACTATAATTTACAGATCGTTAAATCAAAACAAATGCAAGATAATATTTATTTGCTTTTAATAAATAAAATGTTGAAAGTACTCGCTATTTTTTTGTTTTAAAATTGTGTTTGCGAGTAACCTGTTTTTAAAAGAAAATATTTAATTTTGAATTTTAAAAGTTTACTGCAAGAGCCAGCGTTCCGTTGGTTCTGATTATTAAAGAACATCTTGTTTGAATGTAAATAATAAGTTGCAGTATGAGATTAATTTATAATGCAATTATACACACAAACATTGAAAAAGTTAAAAAGTAAAAGTCATGAAAGCAAACTATTTGATTAAACATTTTTTAGGTTCATTTTTATTCTTTGCAATCATATTTGTAAGTGCTGGTCGTATCGTTTATTGGCAGGGATTGGTTTATGTGTCAATCGGTTTTGTAATGGTATTGTTAAATTACACTGTTCTGCGTATAGATTCTGAACTTTTAAAAGAACGTTCAAAACCGGGAGAAAATACAAAGAAATGGGACAAGATCATATTGGGATTATCATTACTTGTAACAATCTCAATGTATGTGATTGCCGGACTTGATTCCGGTCGTTATCATTGGTCACCTGATTTTCACTGGAGCATCTATTTATTGGGGATGATTCTTACAGCTTTAGGACAACTTCTATTTCTTATTGCGCAAAAGCAGAATAAATTTTTCTCAAGCACAGTTCGCATTCAAACGAACAGAGATCATTCGGTTTGTGATACAGGATTGTATAAGGTGGTTAGGCATCCTGC
>Ga0209697_10000847_pt1 | contig 49905 bp, 41 predicted proteins | sample AliMusrvi5mmetaG_FD_184115 | JGI IMG/M metagenome (GOLD analysis project Ga0209697, IMG submission 184115) | Freshwater lake bacterial and archeal communities from Alinen Mustajarvi, Finland, to study Microbial Dark Matter (Phase II) - Alinen... | ecosystem: Environmental > Aquatic > Freshwater...
GTCACCTACATAGGCCAGGTGCTCTGCCCGGCCTTGAAGAAGGGAGATATCGTGGTGATGGACAATCTCTCGGTGCACAAGAGCCCTGAAGTGCTCGAACTTGTGCAGGCTGCGGGAGCCGAGGTGAGGTTTTTGCCCGCCTACTCTCCGGATCTCAATCCCATCGAGAAGATGTGGAGCAAGATCAAGTCGCTGTTGCGCAGCGCCGAGGCCCGCACCTCTGAGCAACTCGATGAGGCCATCAGCGTGGCCTTCTCAAAAGTCCCAGCCAATGACGCCGCCGGATGGTTCGCATCATGCGGATATAGTATTATTTAAAATGCTCTAGCCATGACTTGCTCGATACCACGGAGCCATGTCTTCACCCCGCTCCTTTGCTGGTTCAGCCCTGGCAATCGTGGTCGACAATGGATGGTGCCCTTATGCGCTGGGATGAAGACCCCATCCATACACAAGCCTTTCAGAGGACAAGGAGCATCTGAATACCAGCTCCAGAACGAGTGCCGCAGAGGTGCAAATGCTGCAATTGCACCGTCTGCACAAGCTGCATCCGCATAAATGCAATGTGCGATGCAACCGCTTTTTTAACGGTTGCATGCACTGCTTGCACACTGCTGCTGAATGAACGCCCACTCGGTTTCCTTTTCCAGGAAACCCGTAATGGGCGCTTCAGGTGACGAAGACTTAGCCGGAGATGTGCTGAGAGACGAGCTTCGTCATCTCGAACATTGTCACCTGCTTCTTGCCGCCAAAAACAGCCTTGAGCTTGTCGTCGGCGTTGATGTTGCGCTTGTTCTTGGCGTCCTGCAGCCCGTTCTTCTTGATGTAGGTCCAGAGACTCTTGGTGATCTGACCACGTGAAGCTGGCTTTGATCCGACCACTGCGGCGAGCACAGCATCGGGTTGTACGGGCTTCATAAGTGCTGGATTAGGCTTGCGCTTGGCCTTGACCGCTGGCTTTGCGGCCGTTTTGGCTTTGGCCTTGATCGCGGGCTTTGCCGCTACCTTGCCTTTGACTGCGGCTTTAGGCGCCGGTTTAGCAGCGGGCTTGGCCTTGACTGCGGTTTTAGCGGCAGGCTTGCCCTTGGGCTTGGCTGCTTGCTTGACTGGTTTGGAGGCGGGTTTTGATGTCTTTTTGGCTGCCATAGTGGGTTGTGTTGTTGTTGCTGAACGACGGGATAATATTTGATTTCACGCTAAAGTGCCAACACCATTTCTCTCGAAGAGTGGGCGCGGAGTGCAAGGATTGCCGCAGGCAGAGCAGTCCGCACGAGGAATCCTTGGCCGGACATCAAGGCTGCCATGGCGATCCATCTCCTCCTTGTCCGCCATACCTGCCGGCGGCGCTTGTCACCTCCCCACCCCGGTGCTAAACCTTTCGCATGGTCCCGCGCACTCCCATTTCCCCCACTGGCCCCACGTTTTCTGAAATCGTCTTTGGCACCTGGCGGGTGCTGGACGATGCGGCCACCGCCACGCCGGAGCATCTGCTGCAGCGGCTGCACAAATGCGTCGAGCTGGGCATCACCACGATCGACACGGCGGAGATCTACGGCCTGTACAAGGTGGAGGAGTTCATCGGCCAGGCCTTGAAACTGGATGCCTCGCTGCGCAAGAAGCTGGAGATCATCACCAAATGCGGGATCTACGTGCCGTGCGAATACCATCCTGACCGCAAGACCGCCTTCTACAATGCCACGGCGGCGCGGCTGGTGAAGAGCACGGAAAAGTCCCTGCGGCTCATGGGCATCGAGCACATTGACCTGCTGCTGGTGCATCGGCCAGACTGGCTCACCAGTGCTGACGAAACCGCCGAGGGACTGAACAGGCTCATGAAGGAAGGCAAGATCCTCAGCGCGGGGGTGTCTAACTACAATGTGCATCAGTTCGAGCTTCTGAACGCGCGCGTGGACAAGCCACTGGTCACCAATCAAATTGAGTTCCACCTGCTGCAGACCGATCCCATCCACGACGGCACTCTCGACCAAAGCCAGCAGCACGACTTCAATCCCATGGCCTGGAGCCCGCTGGCGGGCGGGCGGCTGATGGACCCCGCGAACGAAGCCGGTCAGCGTGTGCGCAAGGCCTGCGCCAGCATCTCGGAAAAATACGGCAATGCCACCGCGGACCAGCTCGCCTATGCCTGGATCATGGCGCATCCCTCGGCGCCGCTGCCAGTCATCGGCACCAACAAGATCGAGCGCCTTGAAGCAGCGGCGAAGTCCACCGCGATTGAGCTGGAGCGCGAGGACTGGTACGCATTGTGGACGGCGGCGAAGGGCCACGGGATTCCGTGAGGTGAGAGTACCCAGAGCAGGATAAAAAAATCGGCGGACAAAAAATGGGGGGGTCTGTTTGTTTTACTGACTGAACGAGGGACTCTTTTGGCCAGGGATTCCCTTGAGCTGACGGCCCCCTTGAGAACTGGACCGTGACAAAATCACAGCTCTGCGAGGACAAAGAAATTAAGACCCATCTTTTTGTCCTACAATTTTTTTGTCCGTTGCAGGGATCTGCTCCCCAACGCCCATGATCCCGCTCCTGGACCGTTACTCGAAATGCATTTTGGCGATGTCCGTGCGGCGCTGCCGGCCGTCGAAGCTGATTTTTTCGGCGTTCGCGTAGGCTTGATCGCGGGCGGCGGTGCGGGTGGTGCCTTGTGCGACCACGGCGAGCACGCGGCCACCGTTGGTTTCATAGGCGCCGGCGGCATTCCGGCGCGTACCGCAATGGAATACTCTCGCTTCGCTGACTCGATCGAGACCACTGATCACGTCGCCATTGCGTGACGAAGCGGGATAACCGGCGCTGGCGAGAATCACGCAGATGCTCCAGCCTTCGGCGAAGGAGATCAGGCCGGGGGTGAGGCGGCCCTGGGCGGCGGCGAAGCAGTACTGCTCGAAGTTGCCCCGCACCATGGGCAGCACGGCCTCGGCTTCGGGATCGCCGAACCGGCAGTTGTACTCGATGACCATGGGTCCGGCCGGTGTGAGCATCAGGCCACAGTAAAGAAAGCCGCGGTAGCGCAGGCCATCCTTGATCAGGCCGTGGACGGTGGGCTTCACAACCTCGTCTTCAATACGCTGCATCAGCGCGGCATCAGCGAGCTCGCGCGAGGCGACCGCGCCCATGCCGCCGGTGTTGGGTCCCTGGTCGTTGTCGCGGATGCGCTTGTAGTCACGCGCGGGCATAAGGATGTGGTACTGGTCGTCGCACACGCTGACGAAGATGCTGATCTCCGGACCGGTGAGGCAGGTTTCGACGATGAGATTGCCCGCACCGAAGAGGCGCTTGACGAACACATCATCCAGGAAGGCCTCCGCTTCTTCTGCATTCGGGCATACGGCGACGCCCTTGCCGGCGGCCAGCCCATCAAACTTCAGCACGGTGGGGTATTCCTTGATCGCGGCGAGCGCTTCGGCCTTCGACCGGCAGACGGTGAAGTCGGCAGTGGGGATGTCGTGGCGCTTCAGGAACAGCTTGGCGAAAGTCTTGCTGGCTTCGAGCTGGGCCGATTCCTTGCGTGGGCCCCAGCACGGGATGCCCGCAATCTCACATATGTTGGCGAGTCCTTCGTCCTTCACCAGCCAGGCTTCTTCACCCGCGACGCAAAGGTCAATGCCCTCGTGCTTCATGAAGGCGATCAACCCGACCAGGTCCGGCACGTCCACACGCGTGGCGAGGGCGGCAATGGCATCACTGCCCGGCCAGGCGAACAGCTGCGGGTGCGAAGGTGATTCGCTGAGCGCGGTGAGGATGGCGTGTTCGCGGCCGCCTTTGCCAGTGACAAGGATTTTCATGGGGCGCTGGATTAGCACGGGCTGGCGCGTGAATGCCAATGGTTTATGCGATCAGCCGGGGGCGGAAGACAGAAAAATTAGGGGACAGAAAGATGGATTCCTTGTTTGGGGACCAGTGAATGCCCCGCCGATGGGTGAGGGGGCGCGATAAAATCCTGCCTCCGTATTTTTCTGTCCCTCAATTTTTCTGTCTATTTCGGGGGTGCTGCGCCGGATGGCGCGGCCTGGCCGGGGACAATGCGCAGGGGCTTGCCCTGGCGATAGCCCTCCAGATCGCTGCGCAGGGCATCCACGAGCCCGGAGGAATCCTTGGCCGTGAGGGCGAGGAGGACGGCGTTCTGAGCTGTCTTGATGCCGTCATCCTTGCGACCTGTCTCGAACTGGGCAGCAGCCAGGAGGCGCATGATCATGGGGCTGTCTCCCCCCGGCAGATGCTGCAAGAACTGCGCCAGTTCCAGGGCACGGCCGCCATTGCGGACGGAGTCATCGGCGGTGGTCGCCAGCACCCAGGCCAGGTTGTGACGGGCGGCGCTGAAATCAGATGCCTGCCGCAGCGCCTGTTCGAAGGACTGCACAGCCTCGCTCATCCTGCCAGCCTGGGCGAGGGCATTGCCCAGGTTGTAGCGCAGCACGGGGGAATTGGGGTCGAGTTCCAGAGCCTTGCGATAATGCCCGAGCGCCTCGTCCAGGCGACCGATGCCGACCAGTGCGGTGGCCATGCTCTGGTGGGTGGAAGCCGCGCCCGGCATGAAGTTCATCGACTTCTGGAACTCTTCAACCGCCTCGTCATACACGCCGCTGGTGAGGAGGGCATTGGCCAAGTTCAGGTGGGTCTCGCCATCTTCGGGGTTCAGGGCCAGGGCCTTGCGATACCAGCCCACGGCTTCCTGCTTGCGTCCCTGGGTGAAGATCGCCAGGCCCAGGTTGTTCCGAATACTGGCGGAATCGGGGAACATGTGGAGCATCCGTTCGAAATGCCGCTGGGCAAGACTGGGGTCGCCGGCCTGGAGATAGGTCACGCCCAGGTTGTTGGCGGCCAGCCAGCACTGCGGGTTGCGTTGGAGTGAGTCCCTCCAGAGCTGCGCATCACTGTCGAAGACCGGCACATGCGCGTGGCTGAGGTACGCAAAGGCCAGAACCAGAGCCGCGCACACTACCGACGCCGCATCCCAGAGACGACGGCCCAACCAGTTGGCAAGACCGACCAAAGCGGAGGCAGCGAGCGCCAGCGGGCCCATGGAGGCGAGGTATTGAAAATGATCTCCCACGAACGAGTAGCGGAGGAAGTAGTGATCGACCAGACCCACCACCGGCAGCAGGGAAATGACGAAGAATCCGCCGGCAAACCCGGCAGCCCTGGCCCAGGGGAGCCCCTTCCAGGCAAGGCGGGCCACCACCATGGTCGTCGCCACCAGCGCGAGCACCGGCAACCAGGCGGCGATGGACGCCGCGTTCACGCTCCAGCGCGGGTAGATGAACATCAGCGGTGCAGGCCAGGCCAGCTTGCCCAGGTAGAACCAGATCACACGGGCGGCGGTGATCACGCGCTCAGGCAGGCTGCGCGCAAAAATGGGAGCATTGGCCCCCTCCAGATGCTGAGACACCATGGACCACGCCACCGTCACCGCTGCCATCAGAATGTATGGCATCACGGCAAGCCAGCGGCGGCGTGGGAAACGGCCGGTGATCCACCAGGACGAGAGCAGCAGGAGCGGCGGCAGCACTACGGTGGATGACTTGCTGGCCATCGCTGCCGCCCCGCACAAGACGGCCAGGGCGTATAGACGCCGTGAAGTGCCGGCACCGCGCTCCCACTTCGCATGGCAGTAGAGGCACAGCACAAAAAACAGTCCTGATTGGGTGTTCTTCAACTCGCTGATCCAGGCGACCGACTCCACCTGCACCGGATGCACCGCCCACAGCATCGCGCCCAGCCAGGCCCCTGGCACACGCAGCACGAGCAGCGTACGCCACAGCACCAGTGCCGTGGTCGCGTGGAACGCCACATTCACCAGATGATAGGGCAGTGCATTCAGCCCCCAGCAGTGATACTGCAGCCAGAAACTCGATATCACCAGCGGGCAGATGCGGGCAAAACGCGTGGTCCAGATGTCCACGAAGCCCAATGGCCCGACGATGCACGGATTGTGCGTGAGCTGGATGTCATCATCCCAAATAAAGCCCGCGTTCGAGACGCCACGATAAGTGAGCACCACGGTAGCCACCAGGAGCAGGATCGCAAGCCATGGCTGAGCCGCGGGGAAGGTCTGCCGGACGGCATGCTCGAGGAAGGACTGCGGGGGCGAGGGAGCCGTGTCAGCAGGGCAAGCTGAGGGCTCGGAGCGTCCGGAGGCATTCATGCGAGGTATCTCCAGTCAGTTGAATAGACAAAGGCAAGCCAGGCTTACCTAGAGCAGTGTTTCCCCGTAGCCACGGCCCGCCTTGCCCTTGAAAAAATTACAGAACGACTTGTTCACCACGGCGAAGCCACCTGGGGTGGGATAGTCGCCGCTGAAATACCAATCGCCGTAGTCCGCACCCAGGGCGGTGTGGAGATTGGGGATGGTCTGGAAGATGACCGTCAACTCACCCTTCCAGCTGGTGTTCTCAGGGTAGATCAGCTGGGCAATTTTGGCGGAAATCTCTTCGTCGGTGAAGGGTTCGTAAATGGCCTTCACCGCGTTGCGCATCTCAGCCTTGGGTTTGGCCAGCTCCAGGCGGCAGGCGGCATACGTGTCGTTGAGAACCCGGCCCATGCCGCGCTCGACCAGCAGCTTGGTGGCGGCCTGGAAGGCGATGAACTTGCCCAGCTCGGCCATGTCGATGCCGTAGCAGTCGGGGTAACGTATCTGGGGGGCCGTGGAGACCACGACAATGCGGGAGGGATTGGTGCGCGCCAGGATGCGCAGCAGGCTGGATTTCAGCGTGGTGCCGCGCACGATGGAGTCGTCGATGACCACCAGATTGTCCTTCTCCGCGACGACGCCATAGGTGATGTCATAGACGCTGGACACGAGCTTGTCGCGACCGTCCTCCTGCGCGATGAAGGTGCGCATTTTGATGTCCTTGAGTGCGATTTTTTCGCCTCGCGGCCAGTTGCGGAGCACCAGCTCATCGAGCTTAGCCTCATCGAATTCGCCGCGCTTGAGCATGTCCATGAGCGCCTCCTTGACGACGACGCGCCGGCTCTTGCGCAGGCCGTCGAGGAAACCAAAATAGGCGGTCTCGGCGGTGTTCGGAATGAAGCTCAGGACGGTGTGCTCGAAATCGTTGCCGATGGCTTCGATGAGCTGCGGCACCAGGTGCTCGCCCAGGCTCTTGCGCTGCCGGTAGATGTCGGCGTCGTTGCCACGCGAGAAGTAGATGCGCTCGAAGGAGCAGGGCTTGAGGGCGCGCGGCTCGGTGAAACGCTCGAGGGTCATGCTGCCGTTGGACTTCATCACCAACACATGGCCGGCAGGCAGTTCTTTGACGTCCTCCTGGGACACCTCGAACACGCTCATGAGAGCCACGCGCTCGGAGGCGAAGGTGAGCATCTCGTCGTTCTCGTAGTAGAAACAGGGGCGGATGCCGTTGGGATCGCGCATCACGAACAAGTCGCCATTGCCGATCACACCCACGATCGTGTAGCCGCCATCCCAGTTGTGGGCGGACTTGCGGATCACCTCGGCGACGTCGAGCTTCTCGCTGATGTGCAGGGGGATGTCGATCCCCGGCATGCCTGAATCACGCAGTTCGTGATAAAGCTTGGTGTGCGCCTCATCCAACTGGAAGCCGATCTCCTCGAGCACGCTCTGGGTATCGGTGCCGAAAACAGGATGCTGCCCGCGCTGCATCATGGTCTCATTGAGTTCGGCGGTGTTGGTGAGATTAAAATTGCCCATCACCATGAGGCTGCGGGTGGGCCAGGTGCTGCGGCGGAGGTAAGGATGCAGGGCGCCCTTGCCGAAATCGCCGGAAGTGCCGTAGCGCAGGTGGCCGATGTTGATCTCGCCGGCGAGCTCGAACTCACGCTTGATCGCCACCGGGTCCTGCTCAAACGGGGAGAAATCCGTGCCGTTGTCATCGCGCTCCTGCTTGCGCTCCTTGTCGATGCGCCGGCCGATGCGCTTGAATTCCTTCATCTCGGCCTCGAACACTTCGCCGATACGCTCGGCGGAGACCATCGAGCGGACGCGGTACATGTAGGGCAGCCCTGCGGGCATGTTGAGCTTGCTGCAGCCGATGCCCACGCCGTCCTGGCCGCGGTTGCGCTGCTTGGTCATCAGCGCCTGGAGCATGTTGAAGCCATGCAAGGCTCCTCGACCTGTTTCGTGGAACCAGGCCAGCTCTTTCTTGAGTCGGACAACGGCAATGCCGCACTCGTGGGTGATGGGGTCGCTCATGCTTGGGGGACGCCCACCTTTGGCGGAATGTGGGGGATACGCAACCGGGGAGGCGGGATAATTGCAAAAGAGGTCAGGACCGCACCACTTCCACCACGACCTCCGGGGTGCTGTTCATTTCGCCTATGATCCTGGCGCCAGCGCCGCACTTGAGCGCCGCCTCCGCCTGCCCGGGGCTGACGATGGCGACCCAGCCGAGCCCCATGTTGAAGGTGTCGATGGCGTCGCGCTGATCGGCGTGGTGCAGCACTTTTTGGACAACGTCGTTCTCCCAGTATGGAATTTTCAGCGAGCAGCCCAGGCCGCGCTTCAGGAACATGCGGCCGAGGTTCTCAGGAAGTCCGCCACCGGTGATGTGGGCCATCGCCTTGGGCTTGATGCCGGCGGCCTTCAGGGCCGCGGTCTCCTCATGATAAAGCAGGGTGGGCAGCAGGAGGGTGCGCATCTCGGCTTCGCTGAACTGAAGCTTCTCCTTCTCGATGATGCGCCGGACCAGGCTGAAGCCGTTGGCGTGGAAGCCGGCGCTGCGCCAGCCAATCAGCACGTCGCCTGCGGCGATGGTGCCGGGATCAAGCAGGTCTTCCTTTTCGCAGGCTCCGATGGCAAAACCGCTCAGTTCCACCATGCCCTCAGGCACCATGCCTGGCATTTCGGCGGTTTCCCCGCCTGCGAGGATGCAATTGCAAGCCTCCAGGTACTCGGTCATGCCAGCGATGATGCGGGTGATCTGCTGCTTTTGAATCTTCGGAATGCCCACGTAATCGAGGAACATGATGGGATCCGCACCGGTGGTGAGAACGTCGTTCACATTCATCGCCACCAGGTCCTTGCCGGCGGCTTCGAGCTGGTCGTGCTTGAGCAGCAGTTCGATTTTGGTGCCCACACCGTCGCAGCCGGTGAGAATGATCGGGTGTTTGTAACTGCTGAGGTCGTAGGCGGCGGCGAAGAGACCGAAGGGATTCGCGAGCTTGCGATGCCGCTGCGTGCGTTTCACCAGCACGCCGATGTCATCAACGAGGGACGCGGCTTCGTGGATATCGACGCCAGCTTGTTTATAGGTATGGGCTGCCATGGGGGAGGCAGAATGGCGCGCGGGAAGCGGAGTGCAAGGGTTTGGTCAAGGGAGTTGCGCAAGTCCCGCCCAGGCGGATCGTGTCGAATGTTCGAACCCAGGCATCACAAACTCGCCAGCACGGCCACCTTCGTCAGGCGGCTGCTCTCCAGTTTGGCAATTGTCATCATGTTGAGCGCCGTGGCCCTGTCCATTGGCGTGCTGGGATACCATCACCTGGGGCAGCTCGGCTGGATCGACGCCCTGCTCAACGCCTCCATGATTCTGGGCGGCATGGGGCCGGTGGATGCGCTGCATACAGATGCGGCCAAGATTTTTGCCTCCCTGTACGCCCTTTTCAGCGGTGTCGTGTTCATCGGAGTCATGGCCATCCTCCTTGCCCCTGTGGTGCACCGCGGGCTGCATTTGTTTCACCTGGATGAAAAGGATCTCGACGACTCTCCCCCCAAGAGGTAACGGAAGCCCATGAGTTCTCAACGCGTCGTCATTCTCGGAGCCAGCAACAAGCCGGAGCGCTACTCCAACAAGGCCATGAAGGAGCTGGTCAAGGCCGGGCACCAGGTCGTGCTTGTGAACCGGGGCTTGCAGGAGATCGACGGCCTTCCGGTGCACCAAAGCCTGACGGACGTCACCGGGGAGGTGGACACGCTCACGATGTATGTGAACCGCGACATCTCGACCTTGGAGTCCGACAAGATTGTGGCCCTCAAGCCCAAGCGCGCCATCTTCTCCCCTGGCACCGAAAATCCCGCCCTGATGGCGAAGCTCAGCGAAGCAGGCATCGAAACGCTGGAAGCCTGCCCGCTGGTGATGCTGCGGACCGGAACGTTTTAACCCGCATTTTTCACAGCTTGCGCAGCGCCTTCGCCATCACCTCGGCCGTATGCGCGATGTCATCAGGGCTGTGAGCGAGGGAGATGAAGCCGGTCTCGTACTGTGAGGGCGCGATGTACACGCCGTCGTCGAGGCAAGAGTGGAAGAACTTCCGGAAGGCCGGGATGTCGCTGGTCTTCGCATCGGTGAGGTTGCGCACCGGCGTCTCGGTGAAGAACAGGCAGAACATGCTGCCCTTGCGGTACCACTGGTAATTGCGACCGGTGGCCTTGAGGGCATCGAGCACGGCATCTTCCATCATCTGGCCGAGCTGCTCCAGGTGCACGTAGCCGTTCTGCTTTTCCATCTCGCGCAGTTGTGCGAGTCCGGCGGCCATGGCCAGGGGGTTGCCACTGAGCGTGCCGGCTTGATACACGGGGCCGTCAGGGGCTAGCATGTCCATGATGTCCGCCCGCCCGCCAAAGGCTCCCACGGGGAGACCGCCGCCAATCACCTTGCCCATGGCGGTGAGATCTGGCATCAGGCCTTCGAGTTCTTGCACACCGCCTTTGGCGAGTCGGAAGCCAGTCATGACCTCATCAAAAATGAGCAGCGCTCCGTGCTTTTTGGTGATGTCGCGCAGCGCTTGCAGGTAGCCAGGCTGCGGCAGGATCAGGCCCGCATTGGCCGGGTAGCTCTCGACAATAATTGCCGCGATTTCGTGCCCGCGCTTGTCGAACAGTTCCTCCAGCGCCACAACGTCGTTGTAGGGCAGCACCGTGGTCAGCTCCGCATAGCTCGCCGGAATACCCGCGCTGTCGGGCTTGCCATTGGTCAGCGCCCCGCTGCCTGCCGCCACCAGCAGCGCATCGACGTGACCGTGGTAGCAGCCATCGAACTTGACGATGCGATCCCGGCCGGTGAACCCGCGCGCCAGGCGCACGCAGCTCATCGTTGCCTCGGTGCCGCTGTTGCACAGGCGCACCTTCTCTACACTCGGCACCCATTCGCAGACCAGCTTGGCCATCTCCACCTCGTAGGGGTTGGGGATGCCGAAGCTCACGCCGTCCTTCGCCGCATTCTGGATCGCCTCGATCACCACCCGTGGCGCATGCCCCAAAATCGCCGGTCCCCAGGTGCCGACGTAGTCGATGAGGTCCTTCCCATCCACATCCCAGATGCGCGCCCCCTTGGCCCGGCGCACAAAGAAGGGATCGCCCCCCACACCGCGAAAGGCGCGCACAGGCGAGTTCACGCCTCCTGGAATGTATTGCTTGGCGGCGGCGAACAGCTTGGCGGAAAGTGGTCCTTGGGACATGAGAAGAGTGAAGGGTGAGCCGAACGAAGTGAGACAGACAACCGCAGGTTGCCCGAAGGGAGCAGCGAAGCGGAATCAAATAGGAAGAGTGAGCCGAACGAAGTGAACCGAAGCGTAGCGAAGATAGCTGGCGAAGCACCTCAATGAAGCAGGACGCCAGCAAACAGACAACCGCAGGTTGCCCGAAGGGGGCAGCGAAGCGGAATCAAATTATGGCTTCGTTTTTCGGGAACGCATCCACAATGGTCTCGGTTCCTCACCTTCACAGCTTTCACTCTTCACTCTTCACTTTTCACTTTTCACTTTTCACTTTTCCTTCCCATGACAACTCCACAAGACATCAAGGAGCGCACCTTCGAATTTGCCACGCGGGTGGTGAGGTTATGCCGTGCTCTTGAAGAAACGCCGGGGGCGCCACGGACTCTGGCGAATCAGCTTTTGCGTTCCGGCACCTCCGTCGGCGCCACTGTGGAAGAAGCTCACGGGACTCACAGCAAGCCCGACTTCATTGCCAAGATGTCGATTGCCACCAAGGAAGCACGGGAAACGAACTTTTGGCTCCGCCTGCTCGCATCCGCCGAGGTGGTGCCTGCCTCAACGCTCGCGGGCATCACCGACGAATCCCATCAAATCATCGCCATCCTCACGACGATTGTGAAGCGCTCCCGCGAAAACATGACCTGATTTGATTCCGCTTCGCTGCCCCTTCGGGCAACCTGCGGTTGTCTGTCTTACTTCGTTCGGCTCACTCTTCACTCTTCCAATTTCACTCTTCACTCTCACTCCCACTCGATGCTCGCCGGGGGCTTGGTGCTGATGTCGTAGAGGACGCGGTTGATGCCTTTGACGGAGTTCAGAATCTTGTTGGAGGCGGCGCGCAGCACTTCGTAGGGCAGTTCCACCCAGTCGGCGGTCATGGCGTCTTCGCTGACGACGGCGCGCAGGGAGATGGCGGCTTCGTAGCTGCGTTCATCGCCTTTCACACCCACGGTTTTGACCGGCAGCAGCGCGGCATAGGCCTGCCAGACGCGCTCGTACTGGCCGCTGCGGCGCAGTTCCTTGATCCAGATGTCATCGGCGTGGCGGGTGATGGCGAGCTTCTCTTCGGTGATCTCGCCGGGCACGCGCACGGCCAGGCCGGGGCCGGGGAAGGGATGGCGCCACAGCGCGTGGTGCGGAATGCCCAGAGTGGCACCGAGGGCGCGGACTTCGTCCTTGAACAATTCGGCGAGCGGTTCGAGCACCTTGCCCTCGGCCTTGAGTTCCATGATGCGGTCCACGCGGTTGTGGTGGGTCTTGATCTTGCTGGCGATGCTGCCGCTGGTGGCGCTCTCGATCACGTCGGGGTAAAGGGTGCCCTGGGCGAGCAGTTCGACGTTGTCGGCCACGCCCCAGAAGACATCGACGAACAGGGTGCCGATGATGCGGCGCTTCTGCTCGGGATCGGTCACGCCTTTCAAGGCGGTGAGGAAGCGCTCGCTGGCGTCGATGATTTCAATCGGCACGCCGACCTCTTCGAACTGGGTCTTCACCTCGGCGGTCTCATTGAGACGCATCAGGCCGTTGTTGATGTAGATGGCGCGCACCTTGACTCCGGCGCATTGCAGGAGCACGGCGAGCACCGTGCTGTCCACACCGCCGCTGACGCCGCAGATGACTTCACGGCTGCCCACTTCGGCCTTGATCCGGCTGATCATCTCATCCTTGAAGGCGACGATGTCGAACTTCGCGAGCTGCGCACCGGTGTGGGTGAGGAAGTTCTTCAGCATCGCGGTGCCCTCGTGCGAGTGCGTGACTTCCGGATGGAACTGGATGCCAAAGCAGCGGTCGCTCCATTGCAGGGCCACCGGTACGGCGTCTTCATTGGTGGCGATGACGCGCGTGTCCACCGACAGGTTCGCACAGGTGTCGCTGTGGCTCATCCACACCTGGGATTCGTGGGAGATGCCTCGGAAAAGGGCGCACTCAGCCGCCACCACGAGCTTCGCGGGGCCGTACTCGCGGGTCACCCCCGGCTTGACGGTGCCGCCGTGCTTGATGTTGAGAAGCTGCATGCCGTAGCACACGCCAAGGATCGGCACATTGAAGGCCATGAGCTTGGCGAAATCCACGTCCGGCGCATCCAGATCGGAAGTGCTGCGCGGGCCGCCCGAGAGGATGATCGCGCCAGGGGCCTGCAACTCGGCGAGCCGCTCCGGGGCATAAAGGTGCGCCATAAAGCCCAGCTCCCGCACGCGGCGCACGATGAGCTGGCTGTATTGAGAGCCGTAGTCGAGGACGGCAACTTCTCCGGGCGTAGGCTTGTTCATGGGCGGAAAGGGGGTGAAAAGGGGAAGGGCGCAGTGGAGCCGAGGAAAGGCCGCGGCTCAACCGGAAAGGCGAACGGCATGGATTTATGGATTCGAGGGGCCGAGGGGGGCGACAGAATGACCAATGACCAATGACGAAGGAAGGGTGGCGGATGGTGGCGATACTGATGCCGGAGCGCCCTGGCGGCCGGAAGGGGTGCTTGTTGTTGAACGAGCCGTGCCCCCTCGGTCGTATCAGACCCCGTGCTCCCCTGCCCCGCCCACCTTGCCAAGTCCGCCATCTGCGTGATGGCGTGGGGGCTTTGCGGCGTGATTCGAGCGGAACCAGCACCGGATTTCGAGCGCGACATCAAACCGATCTTCAAGGAGCACTGTGTGTCCTGTCATGGGCAGCTGAAGCAGAAGGGCGGCCTGCGGCTCGATGCGGGCTCGCTGGTTGTCAAAGGCGGCAAGCATGGGCCCGCCGTGGTGGCAGGGCGGGAAAGCGCCAGCCTGCTCATGAAACGGGTGCTCGCAGCCAGCGACGACGAGCGCATGCCGGCTGAGGGCAAGCCCCTGCCGCCGGAGAAGATTGAGCTGCTGCGCCGCTGGATCGACAGCGGGGCGGCCTTTCCCGCTCACGAACTGATTGCGCAAGGCCCGGCGGAACACTGGGCTTTTCAGCCGGTACGAGCTCCCCCAGTCCCTGCGGTGAAGGACCGGGTGCGCAACGGCATCGACGCCTTCGTGCTCGCGCAGCTCGAACAGCGCGGCTGGAGTCCGGCCCCTGCGGCACAACCGATGGCCCTGTTGCGCCGCACCTACCTTGATCTCACCGGCCTGCCGCCGACGATGGCAGAGCAGCGGCAGTTTGCCCTCCAACCCACGCCCGAAGCGCTGGACGCGGTCATCGCCGACCTGCTTGCGCGCCCCGCCTATGGCGAACGCTGGGCCCGGCACTGGCTCGATGTCGTGCGCTATGCCGACAGCAATGGTTATGAGCGCGACGCGGAAAAGCCCTTCGTCTGGCGCTATCGCGATTACGTCATCCAAGCACTCAATAGCGACAAGCCGTTCAACCGCTTTGTCGAGGAGCAGATCGCGGGCGATGAACTGCCAGACCGCAGCGCCGAGACCCTGATCGCCACGGGCTTCCTGCGCCTCGGGCACTGGGACGATGAGCCCGCTGATCCAGCCGCCGACCGCTACGATCAACTGGATGACATTGTCAGCACCACCGGCCAGGCCTTCCTGGGGCTGACCATTGGCTGCGCCCGCTGCCATGATCACAAGTTCGAACCGCTGAGCACGCGGGATTATTACAGCCTCGTGGCCGTGTTCGCCCCGTTGCAGCGTCCGCTCAACGGGCGCACCGAGCTGCCTCTGCCGGTGGGCGGGGAGCCTGACGCTAGAAAGGCCTATATCTGGAAGGAAAACCCGGCCAAGGTTCCGGAGACTCATGTGCTCATGCGCGGATCACCTTCACGGCCGGGCGATCAGGTGCAGCCAGCCGTGCCGGCGATCCTGGTGAAACAGCAGCCTGCCTTTCCCGCGCCCGATGAGCGCACCACCCGGCGCAGGCTCGGCCTGGCGAACTGGCTGGCGGCGGACGACAACCCGCTCACTGCCCGCGTCATGGTGAACCGTGTGTGGCAGCAGCATTTTGGCCAGGGACTGGTGCGCACGGCCAATGACTTTGGATTGATGGGGTCTGCGCCGACACATCCCGAGCTGCTCGACTGGCTCACGCACTGGTTTGTCCACGACGCGCACTGGTCGCTGAAGCGCCTGCACCAGCTCATTCTCACCAGCAACACCTGGCGCATGAGCAAGCGCGCCGATGCCGCGCCCTGCGCTGCTGCCGCCGGGATCGCCGATCCGGAGAACCGTCTGCTTTGGCACATGCCCTATCGGCGGCTGGAGGTGGAGGCGATCCGTGACACGATGCTCGCGGTGAGCGGCCAGCTCAATGACAAGCGCTTCGGCCCCGCCATGCGGCCCGGCATTCCCGTGGCCGCACTGGAAGGCAACTCGGACAAAAGCATCTGGAAGCCCTCCGATGAATACGAGGCCGCGCGCCGCACCATTTATGCCTTTGTAAAACGCGGCCTCGTCGTGCCCATGCTGGAGGTGCTCGACCTCGCCGACACCGTGGCCAGCTGCCCCCAGCGCCAGGTCACCACCGTGGCTCCGCAGGCCCTGAGCCTGTTCAATGGCGAATTCGTGAACCACCAGGCGCATCAGCTTGCCGCGCGTCTCGTCAAGGAAGCAGGCGATGATCCGGGGAAGCAAATTAGTCTCGCCTGGCGGCTGGCCCTGTGCCGCAACCCCTCAGAGGCGGAGCTTGCCAAGATGCTGGCCTTCCGGCAACGTGAGCCCTCGCTCGATCAGTTGTGCCGCGTGATCTTGAACTTGGATGAATTTGCTTATCCGGAGTGAGCGGTTGATGGGTGCGGGACGAGTCGGCACGAAGTTAAAGATAATCAGAAACATGCAACGCGCATCACCTGACACCCTTCACGACGCGTTCCTTTGGTTGAAAGGCAGAACCCCGAAGAGCTAACAGTAAAATGGGAAATATATCCGTCGTTCGATGGGTCGCGCTCATCATCTCCATTCTCGTTGTTCCGCTGACGTTGTTGCGCGGTTTGGCTGCGCCGTTTTTGCTTGTCCTGGGGGTAGTTTGGTGTGTCGCTGCCGCCACGTCGTATCTGTCCCATCATCGCATCGACGCTTTGTCGCTGTGGGTCTCATCGTTCAGTTTTGCCATGCTCATCGGAATCTTTTTCGCTCCCTTGTGGATCGCCGAACATAAAGCCCACACACCAGACGACTTTGTGAAGTTGGCCGAAGGATTTGCGAGCCGAGGGCAAATCTTTGCCAATCGTGCGAAAGCGCAAGCATGCTATCTCAAAGCGGCGGAAGCGGGGAGCGTCGAAGCCCAGGCTCGATTGGGCGAGGCACTCTACTTCGGGCACTATGGTATAACGAACCGTGACGAGGGACTGAAGTGGCTAAAACTAGCTGCATCGAATGGGCACCAGAGCTCACTCAGCGTGATCCGCTCAATCGAGGGTAATTGAGGCACATCGCAAACGTCACCCTCACAAGATCTAACCGGTAAGAACAGCCCCAAAAGATTCTCCGCAAACAAAAACTGACAACCGGTCAGCGCCATTCGGACCAGGATGATTTCATGTTGCATGATCTGGTGCGGTAAAGGGGGCATCATTCACCGGTTGTCGCTTTACCCATTGTCGCGACTCCACCGCCTGAGTTTTTGAATGGCGGACAGGCCGCGAAGCGAATGTCCACGCTCTTTTGTTTGGGACTTGGGTCATCAGACGAGGGCTATTCTTGACTGGTAAACATGGGCGAACACGGGACAGTTTCGGAACTTTTCGCCCGCATGCCCGGCTGGACGTGCTGATTCACTGGCAGGAGGCCGCCAAGGGCTTGAGCGAGAACGGTGAGTTTCCGCTTCGCCTTGAGGCCACCGTTGCTGGTCATCATCTCCTGGTGGTGATCCATTCAACCCGAACACCACCATTGATCGGGCCCATCTTCCGCAGATCCCGGCCCCATGCGGCCCGGCGGCTGCGGGCTCAGTATCATAAAATACAGGCCCGCAGCACGCCGAACCGCCTGGGTCTCGGGCTTTGCTGGAACCTGGCTCCCGCTGAATCGCTGTATCCGGGTTCAAGAGGGGCGGATGACGCTTGCCATATACGCCTCTGTGATGCTACGTTCCCGCCCATGAGCCAGACCCTCACCATCGAGTATCCTGACCGCCTTCCGGATGCTTTGAACATGTCGCGCGGGGAATTCGAACGGGACGCGCGCATGGCCATGGCTGCCAAAATGTATGAGCTGGGCCGTCTGTCCTCCGCCGAGGCCGCTCGCATGGTCGGCCTCGACCGGGTGCGGTTCCTTCTCGATCTTGAGCGTTTTGGAGTGTCGGCCATCAACATGGATGAAGACGAATTGAAGCAGGAGTTTGCTCATGCACGTGAAGCCTTCGCCGGTGGTCAATAGCAGCCCGATCATCGCCCTTGTCGCGGCTTTGCCGGACTTTGACGCGCTCGCAGGCATCGTCGAGAGGTGCATCGTTCCTGCCGAGGTGATCGAGGAACTCATTGCCGGAGGGCTGAAGGATGACGCTGCGGCCCGTGTGCGGGCGGCTTCCTGGTGCCATGTACGTCCCCCATGCGTGTTCCCGCCCGACTCGCTCGTTCAACGGCTGGGAGCTGGTGAAGCCGCTGTCATTCAGACGGCACTGCATGAGGAATTGCCCCTTGTGGTCATTGATGAAGTGCGCGGACGCCGCGCCGCCCGCCTGGCTGGCCTCCGCGTCGTCGGTTCTTTGGGTTTGCTGGTGGAACTTCATCACGCAAGGCTTCTGTCCTCGGTCGAAGACGCAATTCGGCGAATGCAGGCGAAAGGAATTCATCTCGCCCCCAATCTGATTCAGATGACTCTTGAGGCGACACGGGAGCAGCGCGCCTGAGTCTTGTCATGGGAGGAATGGCGGAGGAGTTCTCCCTGACACCGTTTGAGCGGTTCGCCTCCAGAGTGAAAAGACAGAAGGCTTGAGACACCAGACACGCGACCAAGGCCGTGTTTTAAAACTGGGCCTATTCGGACCAGTTCACTTTTCCACCTTGAATAGGCGCGGGCTTCGCATTCTGGTCTTCTGCCTCCACCTCTCCAAGTCTTCCGTCTCGCCCGCATGCCCCCCTTCCCTTTCACGGCTGGAAAACCCGTCTTTTTCAACTGACCCATCATCCGGCCTTTCTGGCCAGGCTGACGGCGGCCATCGTCGGCGGCGGCTTCCTCATTGCGTGTGGCATCGTTGCAATCAAAGGAGGACGGAGGCCGGAGAGGTCCGGTGTCGCTTCGGGCCTGTGTGGGCTCAGGCACCGTCAACTACTGTTTGTCCGGCAGCTTTTGCGATGCTCCGTGTGGACCGACAAGAATCACAATCTATGCCGCATCTTGAATCGGAAGTGACGGAGCGTCGTCGCCCTTTTACGTGAAAAAGTACCGCAGCACGTGGAAATACACCGGTGCGGAGAAGCACAGCGAGTCCATGCGGTCCAGCATGCCGCCGTGGCCCTCGATGAGCGAGCCCCAGTCCTTGATGCCGCGTTCGCGCTTGATGGCCGACATGATGAGCCCGCCAAAAAAACCGGTGAAGCAGAGCAGCAGCGCCACCACAAACGATTGCAAAGGCGTAAAGGGCGTGAGCCTGAACATCGCCGCCCCCAAGGCGCTGGCAGTCAGAACGCCTCCCGCAAAGCCCTCGACGGTCTTGTTGGGGCTCAACTTGGGCGCAATCGGGTGCCTGCCGCACAGCTTGCCCCACACGTATTGAAACACATCGCTGCCCTGGGTCACGGCAATGAGATACAATACCAGGCCGGCGCTGCCCATGCGCAAAGGCAGCACCTGGAGCGTCATGAGCATGGGAATGTGGCTGATGAAGTACACGCACACCATCAGCCCCCATTGCGTGCGCGCCGTGCGCTGGAGGAAGTCCGTGGCATCCCCGTGTACCACCAGCAGCATGGGGATCAGCACAAACGCGTACACCGGAATCATGATGGTGAACATCCCGTACCAAGCCGTGTGGACGAGCCAGAACTGGAAGGGCAGCACGACGAAAAAGGACACAAACAAAGCCCGGTGGTCAGCCCTGCGGGTGGGTGTGGCCGTAATGAACTCCCGCAGCGCCAGGAAGGCGATCAGCGCGAATATGAGCTCCGTGCCCGCCCTGCCTGCCGCCAGGGCGGCGAACAGCACCAGCACCATGAGCCACCAACTGTTCGTGCGCGCCTTCAAGTTGGCCACCGTAGCCTTGGCGGAGTCGGTCTTCGCTGTCCGCGCCAGGATGAATCCGATGACACTGGCAACGGTGAGGACGCCAAAGGCGACGAGCAAAACGTGCTGGGTGACTTCCGAAGAGAGATTCATGAACGGCTACGAGTGTGCGTGCGGCACGAGGTTGAGCACCGCCTCACGGGCGCGGCGCAGGAAATCGAGCTTCTTTTCCCCTGCCTCCAGTTTCAGGGGCGCTCCAAAGACCACGCTGCTCAACAGCGGGATCGGCAGCAAGTAGCCCTTGGGGAGGATGCGGTTAAGATTTTGCAGATAGACGGGGACCAGTTCCGCCTCGGGCACCTTGGTGGCGAGGTGATACAGCCCGGCCTTGAACTCGCTCATCTCGCCATCCAGGCTGCGCGTGCCCTCCGGAAACAGGATGAGCGAATGCCCCTCGCGCATGGCCATGGCCATCTGCTCGATGGGATTGTCCTTCCGCGTGATGCCCTCCCGGGCGATGAGCAGGGAGTTGAACAGCGTCACCGCCGTGGCCCGTGTAAGCCGGGTCCGTCCCCAGTAATCACGCGCCGCGACCGGCCGGGTGCGCTCACGCGCCTCACGCGGCAGCGCCGCCCACAGCGTGGCGAAATCCAAATGGCTGCCGTGATTGGCAAAGTAAACGCGCAGCCGGTCCGCGCGCGGTTCGCAGTCCACCCACACGGCGTTGGCGCCTGTGATGAGCTTGGTGAGTATGACGGCGGTGGCGCGCAGCATGACGGTAATGAATTAATGTTTGGCCTGTTCCCGCAACTGGCCGGCAATAAATCTCAGCCGCCGCCAGCAGGTGACCACGCTGCCGGTCACGATGAGCGCCAGCGCCCAGCGCATCACTTCCTGCGCGCACTTGCCGTCCTGGCGTACCCACAACTCCACGGTGCTGCCCAGGCAGGCGGCGGTGAGGATCGCCATGCGATGCTGCTTGGCCATCGGCCCGATGAAACTCTGCGTGCCCGTCAGCGTACCGCCGAGCACGCGTATGTACGCGGTCAGCAGTGACAGCACCGCGGCCACCCAGCCCAGCGGAATGCCGCATAGCTTCACCACCCAGTCATTGCAATACCCGGCGGCCATCAGCAGCAAGGGATCGGCGAGGCGGTCCGGCACTTCATTGTACAGGCCTCCCACCGCACTCTTCCGGCCTCCTTCAATCGCCACCATGCCATCGAGCAGATTGCACAGCAGGCGCAGCTGGATGCCCGCCGCCGCCCCAAGCCAGACGCCGCTCGCAGCCCATCTGGACGGCAGCTCGCTCGCCTTCATCAGGCACACCGCCGCCAGCAGCGAAAAGACCATGCTCAGCACCGAAATGGCATTCGGCGTGATGCCCGTCGTGCACACCCATCCGGCCAGCGCCTGTGCCCACGGCGTCTCGCGTGACTTGAGGTAGCGTCTGCTGCCGATGCCCGTATCATCGCTCATCGTAACAGACAGCTAGCATAAGCCATCCGATCGGCAATGACTGTCTTGAAAGGCAGCCAAGCCGGGCGATCGAGCGGTTCGGCAGGCGGGGTTATTCTTGACTGGTAAACACGGGTGAACACTGGACTGTTCCGGACCTTTTCGCCCGCATGTCCCACTTCTTTGTTCACGGCTGGAAAACCCGTCTGTTTCAACTGACCCATCATCCGGCCTTTCTGGCCAGGCTGACGGCGGGCATCATCGGCGGCGGGTTCCTCATTGCGTGTGGCATCGTCGCGATCAAAGGAGGAACAGAGGCAGGAGGGTCCCGGCAGCATCGGTTGGTGGAGAGTTTGCAGGATGAGCTGGACAAGGTGGTGACCACGCCGCGCAAACTTGCGGGCTGGTTGCATAGTCTCACCGGTGAACTAGGAACGAAGGCCCGGATGCTGAAGGAGCCGCGGCCGTCGCTGGATGACTTTCAGGCCACGGGGGAGGTGTTCGGCTTTCAGGTGCGCGACGTGATCAAAAGGCAGATCAGCGATGCGGAGATGCGTGCGCGTTTTGATGACTACGTGCTGGCGCGCCTTGATGCCAAAGACCCACGGGGGCTAAAAGCGCGGCAGCGCCTGGAGGCAGCCGCACTGACGACAACGCCGCCAGCCTTTGCCAATGAGTTCCTGGGCGACCTGCTTGCGGCCGAAGGCGAGAACAAGGAGGCGCTGCAGGCCTTCCAGCGCGAAAGCGGATTCGCTGATGCGAAGCGGTCGCGCAGCCGGGCGCTGCGGCTGGCGATTGCGTTAAAGGATCTGCCGGCGCTGCGCGAGATGCTGGCGAATCCGCGCGTGGCGGACGCGATGTCGCCACAGGATCAGGATGAGGCAGGCCTGCTGGTGGGCGACTGGCGACTGGTGGTGAAGGGATTTCTGCGCATGGTGGGCCAGCATGCCAGGCCGGACGTGCTGGTGTTTGCCCTGTTTGCAGGGGCGCTATGGTATGCTGTGTTCGTGCGCTGCGGAGTGCGTGAGCGCTGGCGCTGGGTGCGACCGCTGCCGGCGCTGCTGGCGGGGATCGCGAGCATCCTGCCCACGCTGGTGCTGATTCACTGGCAGGAGGCGGCCACGGGATTGAGCGAAAACGGCGAGTTCCTGCATGACCTGGTCTTCTATGTGACTGGGGTGGGCCTGCGGGAGGAGACGGCCAAACTGGCGCTGTTCGCCCTGTTCATTCCCTGGCTGCTCAGGCACCGGACGCCCGGCAAGGCGCTGCTGACGGGTGCCTTCGTGGGCCTGGGCTTCGCGCTGGAGGAGAACCGCAGCTACTTCCTCATGAGCGGCGTGGCGAATGTCGCGATCGGGCGGCTGCTCACGGCCAACTTCTTTCACGCGGCGCTCACCGGTCTGGCCGGTCACGCCCTGTATGAAGTGGTGCGCACCAAGTTCGGTTCGGCGCAGCAGTTCGTCGTCACTTTTGTCGGCGTGGTCCTGGCGCACGGTCTCTATGACTGGGTGCAGGCGGCAGGCAGTTCGCTGGCGGCGGTGGGCGACATCAGCTTCTTTGCGGTCGTCATTCTGGCGGTGATTGCCCAGCAATTTTTCGACCGGCTGGCCGGTCTGATTCAGCCGCAGCGCGCTGCGGTGTCATTGCTGAGCCTGTTTCTGGTAGGTCTGGCGATACTCGTGGCGGCGGGCTTTATCATCGCCGGAGGGGAGTCCGGCAACATGGCCGCGGTGAGCGCGGTCGGGGTGGATGCGCTCAGTCTGGTGCCGATCACGGTGTTTTATGTGCGGAAGTTTGGGCACCTTTGACAGCATTCCTTGTCCAAAGCCGTGCCAGCGTCCATGGTGGCCGCCCCTCCCGCCGTCCCATTCCTATTTATGAAGCCAACCGACCCCTCGCCCGCACCCCATTGTCAGGTACTGCTCCAACTTGTGAGCGAAGACGCGATGGAGAACCTGCTGCCAGTGATGGCGCTGCGGCCCGGGCGGATCATCCAGGTGCGCAACGGCGATGCGGCCAAGAACCCGCGCATGGAGGCTGCGGCTTCCAACTTCCGCCATGCCTTGCAGGTGCTTTCCCAGGAGCCCGCCTTCAAGGGCTACCTGCCGAAGATGGTGGAACTGAATCTGCCGCACGTCGCGCCGGACATTGGCGCCGTGCGTGATCTCGTGGCGGGCACCCTGGCAACCACCCAGGGCGTGACAGTGAACTTCACCGGCGGAACGCGGCTGATGAGCATCGGGGCTTTCCAGGCTGCCGGCGCGCTCGGGCGTCCCTCGATTTATTGTGATCTGGCGGCCCAGCGTTTCTCCGACGGCCGCACCGGCCGGGAGGGCCGCTGGCCGGACTTCCACAGCCTTGCGGGCAACCTTTCGGCCCGGCTGCTCATGGCGGTGGAAGGCCGCAACCCCAATGACTGGCGCAGCGACACGGCGACCGATCCGCTGCGCGCGTTCGGCTTGAAGGCTTTCGAGCTGCGCAACCAGCACTGGACGGTGCTCGAAGGGCTGAACAAGACCCTGCGCTCGTTCTTTTACACCAACGGCGACAGGCTGCCCCAGGGTGCCGAAGAACTGCGGGATCTGACCGTGAAGCCGCTGCCTGCGCAGGCGACTGCCAGCGAGCCGGCGCGCCTGCTGCTTGCCGCCGCCGCCAAGGCCGGGCTGCTGCGCGGCGATGCGCAGAGCTACAAGCTCAACGTGCAGCCCACCAAGCGCACGATCGAGCGCGCCGTGTCGCTGATCACTCATTCCTGGCTGGAGCTGGCGGTGATGGACTGCATGCTGCGCAACCCGCGCTACCAGGATCCGGCCTGGAGCGTGGAGCTGGCGAAGAACGAGAACTCGGACTTCAGCGACACGGACCTGGTGTGTGTCGATCAGCATACCGCCTCGCTGCGGGTGATCTCGTGCAAGGCCGCCATGAACCGGCCGCCCCAGGAGCACCTCGACAATGTCAAGGAGCGGGCCATGCGCATGGGCGGTCCCAACGCCGCGAGCACCCTTGTGGTGTTCAAACCCGCGCCTGGGCAGGAGAACGCCATTCGCAGCTATGCGCGCCGGCTGGGTGTGGACGTGGCGCTGGAGGCGGACGAGATCGTAAAAATGTTCTCGCCCCACGTCGTGGCGAAATAACCCAGGCCTGAATGATGAACGATAGGGAGCCGGGCTACGTTTTACCTCGATACTTCCAGACTGGACGCAGCCGTCTCATCCTGTTTGAATCATCCATATTTCCTCAACCCTGACTCTGTTTTCCCCATGAATTTGAACCGCCGCACCTCTCTGGCCGCCGCTCTTGCGGTTACTTTCTTTGCTTCCTCCCTGTCCCAGGCCGCGGACTGGCCGCACTGGCGGGGAGCCGATTTCGACGATCAATCCAAGGAAACCGGACTGCTGAAGACGTGGCCGGCGGGCGGGCCCAAAAAGGTCTGGTTGTTCGAGGACGCCGGACTTGGCTACTCGGGCTTTGCCGTGGTGGGTGACACGCTTTTCACCATGGGCTCCCGCGATGCGACGGAGTTCGTCATTGCCGTGGACGTGAAGACCGGCAAGGAAAAGTGGTCCGCCGAAGCGGGTCCGCTGCTGACCAACAACTGGGGCAATGGCCCGCGCAGCACGCCCACGGTGGATGGCGGCAAGGTGTACGCCCTTAGCGGCAAAGGGCACCTGTCCTGCCTGAATGCGGCGGACGGCAAACTGGTTTGGAAGGTCACGATGGAGGAACTCGGCGGCAAGGTTCCCGGCTGGGGTTACACCGAGTCCGTGCTGGTCGATGGCAATCTGGTGGTCTGCACGCCCGGGGGAGCGCAAGGCTCGCTGGCGGCGTTTGACAAGATTACGGGAAAAAAGGTCTGGCAGAGTGCCGAGTGGACGGATGGCGCGCAATACTCGTCCATCGTGCCCGCCAGCTGGAATGGAGTGCGCCAGCTCATCCAGCTCACCGGGCCGAACTTTGGCGCGGTGGACGCGGCGAACGGCAAGCTGCTGTGGAAGACCCCCTTCCCGGGCAAGACGGCAGTGATTCCCTCGCCAATCTTCAGCGACGGCCAGGTGTTCGTGGCGGCGGGCTATGGCGCAGGCTGCAAGATGGTCAGCATTGGTGCCAACAATGCACTCACCGACGGCTATTCCAACACCGACATGGTGAATCACCACGGCGGCGTGCTGCTGTACCAGGGCAATCTGTATGGCTTCTGCGACGGCAAGGGCTGGACCTGCATGGACTTCAAGACTGGCACCGTCAAATGGCAGGAAAAACCCGCGCTCAAAAAGGGTGCTATTCATCTCGCGGACGGCCAGCTCTACCTGCTGGAAGAAGACACGGGAACCGTGGTGCTCGCCGATGCCTCGCCCACGGGCTGGAAAGAGCAAAGCCGCTTCACGCTGGCTCCGCAGACGACCCAGCGCTCGAAGAGCGGCAAGATCTGGACCCACCCCGTGGTGAGCGGCGGCAAGCTGTACCTGCGTGATCAGGAACTGCTGTTCTGCTTCGATGTGAGCGGGAAGTAGGCTCGATTTCGGATTTCGGATTTGGGAGCCGAGGAACTGGGATCAAGGCTTTTAGCCGATCATTCTGGTGCTTGGCCGTGGCTCAACGAAATGGGACAGGGGGAGTACTGGATCCGCGACCGTTCATGGGTGATCGCGTAAACGCTTCACTCCAACTTGCACGCTCTGAAGCCGGGGTTGGAGTCAAGGCTTTCAGCCGATCACTCTGGTGCGTGGCTGTGCCTCAACCAAACGGCCCGGGAGGTTGCTCGGTCCGCGACCGCTCAAGGGTGATCGCGTGAACGCTTGACTCCAACTCGCCCGCTCTGAAACCGGGGTTGGAGACTCGGGGGAATGCCGGATTGCGCATTCGGGAACCGACAAACCGACAAACCGGTATCACGGTTTCTTTTCCGACACCGGTTTACCGGGGTCAGGAAAGGCCGGGGGAACGCCGACGCGTGAGCGTTGCAACTGGGCTTCGGCTTCGGCCGCCTTGCGCATCTCGTCCCGCACGCTTGCGGGAATATCCGAGCTGTCCAGCGGCGGCAGCAACGAACCGGTGCCGCCCTGCCAAGGAGTCGTCCCTGCCAGGCCCTTCAAATTCGTCACGCGGTGCTGGCCAACGACGCGGATATTCGGGCCGAGGAGATAAAACACCGTCACGTCAGAAAGCCCCTCCACCGTGCTGCCGCCCCGCTGGAGGATGGGACGTCCGCGCATGATGATGTCACCACCATCGACCAGCGCCTCATCGCAGAGGGCGCGGGCATGATCCTGGTTGAACTCGATGAACACCCGGCCCTTGGCCCGGATCTTCCGCGGCTTGCCATCGGCGAACTTGCGAAGAATTTCAATGTTGTCGGCGGCCACCTTCGGCAGGTACGACACGTCGATATGCTGCGGAGAAATTAGCGCGGCCTCCTCAAAGGACATGCCCAGGAGCTCGCTCACATCGGCATTGGTGGGATTGCGATCAACGCTGGCGCCGCCTGCATGAGGCGCAGGGGTGCCCGTCGCGCCGCCGGGCTTCTGGAACCAGGCGCAGCCTTGCATCAGCAAGGCGGGCGCGCACAGGCAGCAGGCAAGGAGTGAGGACTTCGGGAGGTTCATATCGTGTGAATTGAAACTACTACGCGCAACGGCATGACAAACTGGAATATTAGCGGCCTTGGCTTGGCGTTTTCGCCCCATGCATTATCAATCAACGAAAGGGGCCGGGGCTTTCGACCCGGCCCCGCAACAGCTTCTGAACAATCCCGGACTTACTCTACCTCGGGATTCGGCGTGGAACTGCCTTCGACCAGTCCGAGCGCCCATTTGATGCCCCCAAGAATGTGGGCCTGGTACTGCTTGCTGACCTCGACGGAATTCTTGCGGTCCTTGATCTCCTCGGAATCACTCCAGAGGTCTTCGCGATGGCCCAGGCTGGTGTAAAACACCTTGCCCTTGCCGTCGATGCGACACCAGGAGACGGGGAAATAAACTTTCGTTTCCACCACGTTCGGATCATGGCGCATGTACCACAGGCTGCGCACTTTGGAGCGCTCCTGGGTCTTGATGTGGTACATCTCCTCCTGGGCCAGATTCCATGTCGCACCGATGCCGCCATTGGCCGGGTGGCTGGTGTCGCCGGCCACCAGATCAGCAGGAACCTGCGCCTTGTGCGTTTCGAACTCGCCCTGCAGCATGTCGCTATAGGGGCGGTAGCCATGCAGCGTGTCGCTGCCGCTGTGCATCGCCATGAAGGAGTGGCCTTCTTCGATCCACTTGATGAAGCCGTCCTTGTCAGGCAGCGGCAGGTCGCCGGTGGTGTTGGCGAAGATCACACCGTCGATTTTTTCAGCGGCGAGGTTTGCCGGGCTCAACGGCTCCAGCGCCGTCTTCACCGCCACATCAAACCTGGCCTGTGCTTCCTTGGCTTGCGCCTGCAGCTCGGGCGTCCACTTGGTCATCGCCTCGTCGTATTTCTTCATGTCATTCGCAAAGCGCTTCTGTGCGTTGGCATTGGCATCCGCGGCCAGGGCCCTGGGCTTGTTGGGTGCTTTGGGCACCTGGATGTCCGGCTGCTGGATGAAGTGGACGATGGTGTAGGCGCCCGACTCCTTGGCGAGCTTCTCGAGCGTCTTTTCCGCGAATGGAATGGAGCTGTGGCGGAAACCCGTGGTCACCGTGCAAACAAGAACACGCTTGGCATCAGCAGCCGAAGCGGAGAACGCGGGGGCGGCAGCCAGCGCGAAGGCGAACAGGGAACAGAGGGTTTTCTTCATGAACGAATGGGTGGATGGATAAGGAGACGGCGGACATCATGAACCAGTCATGAGGAAGAGCAAACGAAGGTGCGCCCGCCCGCCTATCTTCGCGCAGCGCTAGAAATCCTTTCCCACCGGCGTATCCGACACATGCCGAAGCATCCGTTCATCACTCCATCTGGCCATGCCGGACACGGGGACGGCCATGCCTTCACGTTCATGAACCCGCGCCTGCGCGATGGTGTCACGGTTCACAGCCGGCGCTCCGTGCTGAAGGCCAGCCTTGCAGGCATCGGCGGCCTGTCCCTGCCCGGCCTCATGCAACTGCGCGCGGAATCGGCCGCGCAGGGCAAATCCCTGTCCGGCAACAAGGCCGTGATCCTGTTGTGGATGACCGGCGGCCCTTCGCAGATCGACACCTGGGACCCCAAGCCCGCGATGCCGCTGGAAATCCGCGGTCCCTTCAAGGACATCCGCACCAAGCTGCCCGGCGTGCACATGTGCGAGTACCTGCCCAAGCAGGCGGCGATGCTGGACAAGTTCACGCTCATCCGCTCCGTCGATTGCCGCCAGAGCAATCACGAGCCCAACATGGTGATGCAGACCGCCAACCGGGCCGCCGAACCGCGCACCAATGCCAAAGGGCACCTCTATCCGGCCATCGGTTCCGTCGTTGCCAAGCACCACGGTCCCAACAACCCCGGCATGCCGCCCTACGTCGTGCTGAACATGAAATCGCGCTCGCACGTCGCCTGGAGCGGCTGGCTCGGCCAGCAGTATGACCCCTTCAACGGGGCAGCCGCCACCAAGCTCTTCGAACTGCCCTCTGGGCTGACGATGGACCGCATCCAGTCCCGCCGCACCCTGTCGCAGCAAATGGACGGACTGCGCGCCAGCATCGACAACAGCGGCATGATGTCGGCGATGGACTCGTTTTCGCAAAAGGCCTACGACATCGTTGCCGGTGGCCGAGCCCAGGAAGCCTTTGACCTCTCGAAGGAGCCCAAACACATCGTCGAGCGCTACGGCGATCATGACTGGGCCCGCCAGGCCCTGCTCGCCCGGCGTCTGGTGGAACGCGGTTCCAGCTTCGTCACCATCGACCTGAGCAACCACGGCGCCTCCGGCACCTGGGACAATCACGGCGACAACATCCCGCCCTATGGCGGCATTTGGAACGGTCTGCGCCCTCTGCTGCCAGTTTTTGACCATGTTATCACTACCCTGGTGAGCGACCTGAAAGACCACGGCATGCTTGATGACACCCTGGTGATCGCCATGGGTGAGTTTGGCCGTACGCCCACCCTCGGCACCCAGGGCAGCACCGACGGCCGCAACCACTGGGCGCACATCATGTCAATGTGCATGGCCGGCGGCGGCTTCCGCCATGGCCAGGTCATTGGGTCCTCCTCTCGCGATGGCGGGGAGATCGCCGAGCGCCCCGTCACTCCCGGCGATCTGGCCGCCACGATCTATCATCACATGGGCGTGCCGCTCAACACGACCTATGCCGACCATCAAGGCCGCCCGAACTTCGTGGTCGAAGATGGCGAGCCGATCAGGGAATTGATCTGAGACGGTCGCGCTGGACCTTCGGCGACAAAAAGGCGTTGCGGGCGCTGCATTTCCCTTCAAGCTCGCCAGTCATGACGTGGAGTGAGCTGAAGGAGTATATCAAGGCAGACTTCTATCGCCGTGATGGACAAAGAGGCGGCGCTCAGCTCTTGCGCGCCTTCTTAAAGGAGCCCGACTTCCGCTACGTGCTTCTCCTGCGCATCTGCCAGTTCTGGCGTCAGAGCCCCGTGACCAAATTCACGCTCTACCCTTTTGCAAGGTGGTGGTTTGCGCGCATGGGGGTGCGCTATGGCATCCGCATTCCGCTCAGCTGCACCGTGGGCAAGGGTTTCGTCATTGGTCATTGGGGCTGCATCTGGGTAGGGCCGGATGTGGTGTTCGGCAAGAACTGCACGATCAGCCACAACATCACCCTGGGCCGCACCAGCCGCGGCCCCACCGCCGGCGGGCTGCCGGTGATTGGCGACCACGTCTTTATCAGTCCCGGCGCTGTGGTGCTCGGCCGTGTGCGCGTGGGCAACCATGCCCTGCTGTCATCCAATTCGGTGGTGCTCCAGGATGTGGCTGACAATTCCGTCATGATCGGAGTGCCTGCCCGCCCCTTTTCACAGGCCGGTTCAGCCGGCTATGTGGCACACACGGATTACGAGTGAGCGAATGGTTCGACGGTCCATTACATCCGCCCAGCACAGCTGAAGCTACGCCAGCGCTCCCTGGATCACGCGCCGGTCGAGCACGCCCGTGAGCCGCTGGTTGAGCCCCTGATGAAGGTAGCTGAGCCGTGTGTGGTCGAGCCCCATGAGGTGCAGGATCGTGGCGTGCAGATCGCCGACGTGATGGGGCTCATCGACCGCTTTGAAGCCAAGCTCATCCGTCGCGCCAATGGCCTGGCCGCCCTTCACCCCGGCGCCGGCGAGCCACATGGAATAGCCATGCCAGTCATGGTCGCGGCCGAATTTGCCCACGCCCTCGCTGGTGGGCGTGCGGCCGAACTCGCCGCCCCACACCAGCAGCGTTTCATCCCACAGGCCGGTGCGTTTGAGGTCGGCGATCAGCGCGGCGATGGGCTTGTCCGTTTCAGCGGCATGCAGCGTGTGGTTTTCGATGCAGTTGTTGTGGCCGTCCCATGTGTCCTCGATGTGGCCGCCACCGGAGTAGAGCTGGATGAAGCGCACGCCCTTCTCCAGCAGCCGGCGCGTGATCAGGCACTTGCGGCCAAAATCGGCGGTGCGCTTGTCGTTCAAGCCGTACATCTCGCGCGTGGCCAGGTCTTCATGATCGACATCGACCACGCCGACGGCCGTGGTCTGCATGCGATAGGCCAGCTCGTATGATTCGATGCGCGCCAGCAGTTCACCCTCATCCGGATGCTGCTTCAAATGTTCCTCGTTCAGCGATTTTAACAGGTCCAGGCTCTGGCGCTGCGTGCGGTCGCTGATGCCCTCCGGCGTCGCGAGATCGAGCAAAGGCGACCCGCCGCTGCGGAACAACGTGCCCTGGTATGCCGCCGGCATGTAGCCCGCCGTCCAGTTCGAGGCGCTGCCAATCGGACCGCCGCGCGGATCGGTCATCACCACAAACCCGGGCAGGTTGTGATTCAACGTGCCGAGCCCATAATTGAGCCAGGAGCCCAGGCTGGGTTTGCCGATGAAGATGCTGCCCGTGTTCATTTGCAGGCAGCCTGAGGCATGCGCCGCCGTGTCGCTGAACATCGAGCGCACCACGCACAGATCGTCGGCATGCGTCGCCAGATGCGGGAACAGGCTGCTGATTTCAAGCCCGCTGCGGCCATGCCGCTGGAACTCAAAAGGCGAGCGCATCAGATGGCCCACCGCCCGGCCGTTGGAGCCCACCTTGGCATCGCCCGTGTAGGGCTGGCCGTGATGCTTGGTCAGCGCCGGCTTGGGATCAAAGGTGTCCACCTGGCTCGGTCCGCCGTTCATGAACAGGAACACACAGTGCTTCGCCTTCGCCGCAAAGTGCGGCAGCTTTTCCGCCAGGGGCGAGGCCGCCAGCGCTTCCGTGGCGAGCATGTCCGTAAGCGCCACGCCCGCAAAGCCGCCGCCCAACTGCCAAAGGAACTCACGGCGGGTGTGCCCGCAGGGAGTGCGATTGGGGATGAAGCGGCTCATGGTGCGGGCTCAGATTCGATGATCGTGACCGCTGTGTCATGTGGAATGACGGTCACTGCCAGAACGCTCTGCCCACGAACCTTTTGCCTGCAATCGACGCGAAAGATCCTTTCGCTTCCTGGCTCAACGAATGAGTCAATATGAGGTATTTACGTTGCATGATTTCAGCGCTCTAGCTTTGATGGGATCATGCTCAGGCAAGTTTCCAGCCAACTGGCAGCAAGCCCAGCAAAATTGTCCCACATCGCCGAAGAAACCGTTTGGATATTGGAATGATGCAACGTGCATCATCAGATGCCCTTTCAGACCCAATGAAACACTCCGTGAAGCATATCTATTCGGTCTCTTTTTTGTGCATGCTGTGCTCCGGCTGCACTGACGCCAATATACTGGGTCTCCGTGCCAGCTTGCCGGTGGTGACCACCCTTGAGCTCCGGAATTCACCGAAGACTGCACCCCTTGGGGAGCTGGTTGGCGTGGGAGGCGTGATCACCGCGTGTGACATTGCGAAGCATACGGTAGTACTTGACGATCTCGTGGAGTGTACAAACCCGATTTTCACCTACCCTGAGGCTTTGAGTGGTCTGATGAAAGGTTATTCCGAGAATATAGGTGCGGCTGCAGCCGTCCGGGGACGCCTGACTCGGCCCACCAACTCGCGCTATATCTACCAGCTCAAACCATTCGGCCCCTGCATAGTGGAGACTGACGAGGTGAAGCACAGACTTTCGAGCGAGAAGAAATATCGACCCAGGTTTCGATTCGCAAAATATTATGGGTGGTATGCTGAATGAATACCGCTTTCTGAGAAGGTCAGCAAAAGCGTCCGTTCATCACCCAAGAAACCGTTTGGATATTGGAATGATACAACATGCATCACCAAAAAAGATGCCAGACAAACAGTAGTTGACGATGGGAGAGTACACCAATGGTGACCACCCCTCCCTTTTGACATTCCCTCCGTTGTCCCCTAAGCTCACCATCACCCAATGATCGCGTTTCAAAACCTCGACCACCTGCACTACCCCGCGCGCCCGGAGAATGCGCGGGCGGAGGTGGAGAAGATCCTGCGCGCGCTGGTGGAAGTTTACGGCGCGGAAAAGATCATCGCCTTTGGCTCCACCGTTCGCGGCGGCGTCACCGAGCACAGTGACATCGACCTTTGCGTCATCCGCGAGCATCCGCCCGGCTGCACGCATCCCACGCTTGATGCCGGACTGGCGGCGGGGCGGGCCAATGCCCTGGTGTCCAAGGACATCCTGGTGCGCACACCGGCCCAGATCGCCGCAGCCCGGCAGCGTCCCTTTGGCGTCATGGATGAAGTGCTCAACCACGGCCTCACCGTTTATGAAAGGTGATCCCAGCAACCCGGCCGACTGGCACAAAATCGCACTCACCGACCTCATCCGCGCCCGCAAATGCGGAGCATAGGGCGATCTCCCTGCCGCCACGCTGTGGCTGGAGCAGTCTGCGGAGAAGGCAGCGAAAGGCTGGCTCATTGGGCGGGGCTGGATCTTGGTCAAAACTCATGACCTGGAGCGACTGGCCAATGAGGTAAAGCTGCGTGGGCTTGATGTTTCTTGGTTCTCGCCCGCCGCCATTCGTCTACGCCAGCTCTACTTCACCGATCGCTACGTGGACGACTCCCCCGACCCCGACCCCGATGAAGCTGAGTGCCGCCAGTTGCTCGCTGCTGTCGAGCGCCTCATCGACGATCTGTTCCCTCCGCCGCATTGAAGCCGGTCTCACTCCCTTGCTCGATGACATTTCCTTCCCTCTCCGTTCGATCACTCCTGCTTACGGCACTGGCTTGTTTCGCGACGAGCCTGTTTGGCCAAAGCCAAGCCGCTGAACTGTCGCACCAGACCTGGAAGTTCGATGACGTAACCCGCGAGGCGCTGGTCTATGTGCCAGCCCTCGCGCACACGAAGCCTTCGCCTCTAGTCTTTGCCTTCCATGGCCATGGCGGCAGCATGCAAAACGCCGCCCGGAGTTTCCATTACCATGAGCTGTGGCCGGAGGCGATGGTCGTTTACATGCAGGGGCTGCCCACGCCGGGCAAGCTCACCGATCCGGAGGGCAAAAAGAACGGGTGGCAGAGCGGTATGGGGGATCAGAATGACCGCGATTTGAAGTTCTTCGATGCGGTGCTCGCCTCGGCCAAGGAGACCTGCAAGGTCGATGCCAGGCGCATCTACAGCACGGGGCACTCGAATGGTGGCGGCTTCACCTACCTGCTGTGGGCCGCCCGTGGCGATGTGTTCGCCGCCATGGCGCCATCGTCAGCCTTCGCGGTGAAGGCGACCTTCGAGAAGCTGAAACCCAAACCCGTGCTGCATATGGCCGGTGAGTCCGATCCGCTGGTGAAATTCGCCTTGCAAAAGCTCACCATGGATCAATTGCGCAAGCTCAACGGTTGCGCGGCGGAAGGCCAGCCCTGGGGAAAATTTGGCACTCTCTATCCCTCCACTTCCGATACACCGGTGGTGACGTTGATTCATCCGGGCACCCATACTTTCCTCGCCGAGGCACCGGCCCTCATTGTGAAGTTCTTCAAAGAGCATCCAGCCCGTTGAACCCGAACACCGAGATTGATCGGGCCCATCTTCCGCAGATCCCGGCCCCATGCGGCCCGGCGGCTGCGGGCTCAGTATTATAAAATACAGGCCCGCAGCACGCCGAACCGCCTGTGTCTCGGGCTTTGCTGGAACCTGGCTCCCGCTGAATCGCTGTATCCGGGTTGAAAGCTGCGGCTCGCTCGAGCGTTCTTTGCGGGCCGATGAAATACTTCACGCTCCTCTTCTCCTGCCTCGCGATCGCCACCGCTGCCTCAGCCGCTGAGCCCAAACCCAAAGCGCGTCCGCCCAAACCCAAGCTCCCCGCCCAGGTAGGACCGGCCATCGGCGAAAACAAGGCGACGCCGGTCAGCCGTTTGAAAGTGGCGAAGGGTTTCAAAGTCGAGTTGCTCTACTCGGTTCCCGGCGTCGAGCAGGGCTCCTGGGTGAACCTGTGCGTGGACGACAAGGGGCGCATCCTCACCAGTGATCAATATGGCGGGCTGTATCGCTTTACGCCACCGCCTCCGGGCATGCCCCTCGATCCCAAGGATGTGGAAAAGCTGCCGACGGCGATCCGCGGGGTCAACGGCATGCTGTGGGCCTTTGGGGCGCTGTACGTAGGCGTGAACGATTACGAGGGCAAGATTCCTTGCGGCCTGTACCGCATCACGGACAGCAAAGGCGACGGCAATCTCGACAAAGTCGAGCTGCTGCGCGAGCTCGATGCGCGCGGTGATCATGGCGTGCATGCGGTGCTGCCCACCCCGGACGGCAAGGCCCTGTACCTGGTCTGCGGCGATGGCACGAAGCTCACGGAGTTCGCCCCGAATTCACAGGTGCCGCGAGTCTGGGGCGAGGACCACCTGCTGCCACGCATGCCGGACGGCAGAGGCTTCATGCGCGACGTCATGGGGCCGGGCGGCATCATCTATCGTGTGTCGCCAGACGGAAAGCAGTTCGAGGCCTTTGCCTCGGGCTTCCGCAATGTTTTCGATGCCGCCATCAATCGTGACGGCGAAATGTTCACCTATGACGCGGACATGGAGTATGACTTCAACACCTCCTGGTACCGCCCCACGCGCATCTGTCATGTGGTGAGCGGAGCGGAGTTCGGCTGGCGCAACGGTGCCGGCAAGCGCCCCTCCTTCTACCCCGACAATCTGCCACCCGTGCTCGACATCGGTCCCGGATCACCCACAGGCATGACCTTCGGCTATGGCGCGAAATTCCCCGCCAGGTACCAGAATGCGATGTTCTCCCTCGATTGGAGCTGGGGCAAACTGTACGCAATCCATCTGGAGCCCAAGGGCGCAACCTACACCGCGACGAAGGAGGAGTTCATCACCGGCTCGCCGCTGCCGCTCACCGATGCGATCATTCATCCCAAGGACGGAGCCATGTACTTCACCATCGGCGGACGGCGGGTGCAATCGGGCGTGTACCGGGTGACATACACGGGCAAGGAGGACACGACGCTGGTCAAGGCCAAACCAAAGAGCACTGAAGCGCGCGATCTGCGCCACAGTCTGGAAGCATTCCACGGCAAGAAAGACCCCAAGGCGATCACCTTTGCCTGGCCCTATCTCAGTCATGCCGACCGCTTCATCCGCTGGGCGGCACGCACCGCCATCGAGCATCAGCCCGCGGCGACATGGGCTGACAAAGCGCTGACTGAAGCCGATCCAGGCAAGAAGGTGGAGGCGCTGATGGCGCTGGCCCGCGCCACCGGTATTTGCCCGCAGCATCGCCAGCCCGATAGCCCGCCGGTTGATACGGCGATGCAGGGCAAACTGCTCAACGCACTGCTCAAGCTCGACTGGGCGGCCTTGAATCACGAGCAGCAGCTCACCCTGGTGCGGACTGCCGAGATCACCTTCAACCGGTTTGGCCGGCCCGATGAGGCCACCGTCCAGAAATTCATCGTGAAATTTGATCCCTTGTTCCCGGCCGAGGCCTTCGACCTCAACTGGGAGCTGTGCGAGACTCTGGTCTATCTGCAATCTCCCACCGTGGCCGAAAAAGCCATGGCCTTGATCGCGAAAGCACCGACACAGGAGGAACAGATCGAGTACGCTCGCTCGCTGCGCATGCTCAAGACCGGCTGGACCACCGCCACCCACAGCGCCTACTTTGAATGGTTGCTGAAGGCCGCCAATTACAGGGGCGGCGCGAGCTTCGAGAAGTTCGTCGAGTTCATCCGCACCGATGCCGTGGCCTCGCTTTCCGACAGCGAGAAAACCGCCCTCGCCGATCTGCTCGCGAAGAAGCCCGAGAAGAAGTCCGCCATCGAGAACATGGGCGCGATCTTCGCCGGCCGGCCGATGAAAATCTGGACGCAGGAAGAACTCGGACCCCTCGCGCAGAAGGGCATGAAGGGCCGCAACTTTGCCAACGGGCGCAAGATGTTCGGCGCCGCCGCCTGCTTTGCCTGCCATCGGTTTGGCAACGAGGGCGGCATGACCGGCCCGGATCTCAGCGGTGCTGGCGGACGCTACTCGCCCTTTGATTTTGTAGATCAAATCATCAATCCCAGCAAGGTCATCAATGAGCAGTTCGTGCCCATCGTAGTGACCAAGAACGATGGTGAGACTGTGACCGGCATGGTGGTGAACCTCAGCGGCGACACCGTCACCCTCAACACCGACCTGACCGATCCCAACCAGCGCGTGAACGTAGACCGCAAGCTGGTGAAGAGCATCGAACCCTCGAAGGTTTCGCCCATGCCGCCGATGCTGCTGGCGTTCCTCACCAAGGACGAGATCCTCGACCTCGTGGCCTACGTGCTCAGCGGTGGCGATGCCACGAAGGACATGTTCAAGAAATAGTCTCGCTGCCGGAAATTCGCCGCCTGCACCTTCTTGCCGCGCCTAACCATGAAGCACACTCTCTCCCTCCTCGCCGTGCTTAGCGTTTTAGGCAGTCATGCCTTGATCGCTGAGGCTCCCGCCACGCCCAAAGCCGCTGCTCCCGCCAAAGCAGCGCCTGCCGGCCCGGCCCCCACCCTGGCAAACGTGCCTTATGGCACCGACCCCTCGCAGGTGATGGACTTCTACAAGGCGGCGTCGACCAAGCCGACGCCGCTGCTCTTCTTCATCCATGGCGGCGGCTGGGTGGCAGGGGGCAAGGCGAACCCCGGTGAATTGAAGGCGTGCCTTGCCGCCGGCATTTCGGTAGTTTCGATCGAGTACCGCTTCATCCAGAGGGCCATTGTCGCCGGGCAGAAGCCACCGGTGGCCTGGCCGATGCATGATGCGGCACGGGCGCTCCAGTTTGTGCGCAGCAAGGCGGGCGAGTGGAACATCGACAAGCAGCGAATCGGTGCCTCGGGCGGTTCCGCCGGAGCTTGCAGCAGCCTGTGGCTTGCCTTCCACCCGGACATGGCGGATCCCAAAAGCGCCGATCCTGTCGCACATGAATCGACGCGTCTGTGGTGCGCCGCAGTCAATGGCGCACAGACTTCACTTGATCCCAAGGAGCTCAAGGAGTGGACGCCTAACAGCCGCTATGGCGGTCATGCCTTCGGCTTGATGGACCCCGAAAACATCAAGACGCGCGACGCCCGCTTCGCTGAATTCCTGGCGAAACGCGAGTCGTTTCTGCCCTGGATCAAGGAGTATTCCCCCATCGAACACGTCACCTCCGATGACCCGCCGGTCTATCTCTTCTATAGCAGCGCTCCCGCGATCGGTCAGAATCAAAAGGACCCCACCCACACCTCCAACTATGGCGTGAAGCTGCAGGAGAAGTGCAAGGCCGTGGGAGTGGAGTGCGAGCTCGTCTATCCTGGCGCTCCTGAGGTGACGCACAAAACCATCTCCGAGTACCTGATCGACAGGCTGAAGGCGGCAAAGTGAGCTGCCCGTTCCATCACCAACCCCACCCATCCACCCCATGAAACTCTTCCTGCGAAACACCGCCCTCGTCCTCCTTGCCATGACGCCCATAATGGTCCTGGCAGGCAAGAAGGCCCCGCCACCCAAGGTGGACGAGGCCGCCGTGGCCTTGCTCAAGCCCTACGACAAGGACGGCAACTATGAAATCAGCCAAGAAGAGTTCGCCGCCATCCAGGCTGACTTCGCCGCCAATCCCACCGGCCCGCTGAAGATGTTCAACCGCACTGGCAAAGGCAAGCTCGACGACGTCGTTGACCGCGCCTACATGAACATCAAGCTCGGTGAACTGAAGATGAACGAACAGCCCCAGAAGCCGAAGAAGAAAAAGGCGGCACAGTGATGAAGCCTCTCGCCCTTGCGCTGGTCATGCTGGGCTCCGCGCTTCAGGCCGCGCCGCCGAACATCCTCATCATTCTCGCTGACGATCTGGGCTACTCCGACCTCGGCTGCTACGGGGGTGAAATCAAGACGCCCAATCTCGACGCCCTCGCGTCCACCGGGCTGCGCTTCACCCAGTTCTACAACGGTGCGCGCTGCTGTCCGTCGCGCGCCTCCTTGCTCACCGGCCTGTATCCCCATCAGGCCGGGGTGGGATTGATGACGGCAGACCGGGGGGCGAGCTTTCCCGGTTCGGCGGATCAGGGCGACAAGTTTCCCGGCTATCGCGGCAGGCTCAACGATCAATGCGTGACGCTCGGCGAGGTGCTGCGACCCGCGGGCTATCACACCTTCGCCTGCGGCAAATGGCACGTGGGTGACTTCGATCCCACCACGCGCGGGTTCGATGCGTTCTATGGCTTCCCTGCGGGCTATGCCGTGAATTCATGGGATGAGCGCATGCTGATCAGCCTGCCCGCCAAGCCACCCCTGAACCGCCCCGACAAGTTCTTCGCCACCGACGCCATCACCGATCACGCCCTCGACTTCATCCAAAGCACGCGCCAGCAGCCCGGCAAACCCTGGCTTCTTTACCTGGCCTATCAGGCTCCGCACTTCCCCTTGCAGGCGCCGGCGGAAGACATTGCCAAATACGTGCCGGTGTATGAGCAGGGCTGGGACAAGATTCGCGAGCAGCGGCTGCAACGCATGAAGCGGCTCGGGCTTGTCGCAGGCGATACCGAGCTCACACCCCGCAGCCGCCTGCCGAATCCCGCTGTCGCCAAGCGCCACGGGTCCGCCACGGCAGACAATCGCAACCCGGCATGGGACACGTTGCCCGCCGGGAGGCGTACCGACCTCGCGCATCGCATGGCGACCTATGCGGCGATGGTGGACCGCATGGATGCGAACATCGGCCGGCTCATCGCGGATCTGCGCAAGGCGGGCGAACTGAACAACACGCTGATCTGCTTCCTCAGCGACAATGGCGCCTGTGCCGAGTGGGATCCGTTTGGCTTCGACCTCACCCCGCCTGATCCTTCGGCCACCAAGCCCGGGGTCGGCGTCAACCTGGGCACGCAGGCAGGGCCTAACATTTTGCATCAGGGATCAGAGCTTGACCACATGGGCGCGTCTGACACGTTCATGAGCTACGGCAGCGGCTGGGCCAATGCCTGCAACACGCCCTGGCGGCTCTACAAACATTACGGCCACGAGGGCGGCATCAGCACTCCGCTGATTGTCCATTGGCCGGCGGGGATCAAGGACCAGGGCCAGTTGCGCACCCAGCCAGGGCACATCATCGACCTCATGGCCACCTGCGTGGCGCTGGGCGGAGCGACGTATCCGCGGACCGCCAACGGGCATGCCATTCTGCCGATGGAAGGGCGCAGTCTCGTGCCCGCCTTCGGCAATCAGGCCATCGACCGCGAGTCACTCGCCTGGGAGCATGAAGGCAACCGAGCCATCCGGGCCGGCGACTGGAAGCTGGTATCGCTCAAAGGCCAGCCGTGGGAACTGTATGACATGGCCAAGGATCGCACGGAGTTGCATGACCTCGCAGCGAAGCAGCCGGACCGGGTCAAGGATCTGGCCACGAAGTGGGATCTCTGGGCCAGGCGGTGCAATGTGCTCACGGAAGACGCCGCCGCAAAATAGGCTCGCGGAGAGGCTTGTTGACATCCCTCCCAGCTGCCGACAGTCAGCGGCTCAAGCATCATGGACATTGTTGTATTCGACTTGGAGACCACCGGACTCTCCCCCTACTCCGAGGAGATCATCCAGATCGCCGCGGTGCGCATGCGCGCGGGACGCATCCTGGAGCACGAGGCTTTTGCAACCTTCGTCAATCCTGGACGGCGCATCTCCCCGTTCATCACCAGCTATACCGGCATCTCCAACGCCCAGGTGCAGGACGCGCCGCGCGCTGACATGGCGCTGCTGGATTTCTCGCGGTTCGTGGGCAATGCCACGCTCATCGCCCACAATGGCAAGCGTTTCGACATGCCCTTCATTCGCGAAAGCTGCACGCGCCACGCCCTGCCCGTGCGCGAGGTCAGCTTCATCGATTCCATGACGTTCTCGCGCAAGCTGTGGGGCGGTCGCGGTGGCCATGGCCTTGACGCCGTGATGGCGCGGCTGCGCCTGTCCTCCGACGGCGCGCGCCGTCACGATGCGCGTGGCGACGTGCAAATCCTCGCCGAAGCCGTGCGCCGCATGTGGGGCCAGCTCAGCACCGACTATCACGCCTGCCCGGTGCCCTGTGTCAGAGGGATGCTGCCAGTCTCCGCAATCTAGAAATGGGCAGCGTTTTGCTGCTCGCCATCGCCGCCTGGAATGTTCATGCTGGGAATGCCGCCATGAAGAAGTACATCCTTGCGCTCGACCAGGGCACCACCAGTTCCCGTGCCATCATTTTCGATCACAATGGCAACCCGGTCGCCTCGGCGCAGAAAGAGCACAAGCAAAGCTACCCGCAGCCCGGCTGGGTGGAGCATGATCCCGAGGAGATCTGGCAGAACCAGCACGTGGTGGCCTTCGAAGCGTTGCAGCAGGCCGGGCTCAACGCCCGCCACATCGCCGCCATCGGCATCACCAATCAGCGCGAGACCACGCTTGTATGGGATCGTGCGACCGGTGCCCCGGTGCATCCGGCCATCGTTTGGCAGGACCGGCGCACCGCCGCCGATTGTGAAAGCTTGAAACGTGACGGCCATGAACAGCTCGTGATCGAGCGCACCGGCCTGCGGCTCGATCCCTACTTCAGCGGCACCAAGCTGCGCTGGATTTTGGATCATGTCCCTGGCATGCGCGCGAGGGCCGAGCGCGGCGAACTCGCCTTCGGCACCGTTGATACCTGGCTGCTGTGGAAGCTCACGCAGGGGCAGGTGCATGCCACCGATGCCAGCAATGCCTCGCGCACCTTGCTGCTTGACCTGCGCCAGGGCACCTGGGACGACGCCATGCTCGATCTGTTCCATATCCCGCGGGCTCTGTTACCGGAAGTCCGCGACAGCTCAGGTGATTTCGGCCGCGTGAGCGGTGCCTCGCCCCTCGCCGGCATTCCCATCACCGGCATCGCCGGCGACCAGCAGGCCGCCCTGTTCGGTCAGGCCTGCCACACGCCCGGCATGGCCAAGAACACCTATGGCACCGGCTGCTTCCTGCTCATGCACACGGGTAGTGAAGCGCCCGTCTCCCGGCACAATCTGCTCACCACCGTCGCGTGGCGCCTGAACGGCCGGCTTGAGTTCGCCCTGGAAGGCTCCGTGTTCATCGCCGGGGCGGTGATCCAGTGGCTGCGCGATGAACTTCAGCTCATCCGCACGGCCAGGGAGTGCGATGACTTCGCCGCCACAGTCTCCGACAGCAACGGCGTCGTCCTCGTGCCCGCCTTCGCCGGTCTTGGCGCCCCGCACTGGGATCCGTATGCCCGCGGCTCGATCTTTGGTCTCACCCGTGGTGCCAGCCGCGCCCACCTTTGCCGCGCCGCGCTGGAATCAATCGCCTTGCAAAGCGCCGAACTCATCGACGCCATGGCCCAGGATTCCGGCATCACCCTTCAGGAACTGCGCGTCGATGGCGGGGCATCACGCAGCGATCTCTTGATGCAGATCCAGGCAGACCTGCTCACCAAGGCGGTGGTCCGCCCGCATTGCATCGAAACCACCGCCCTTGGCGCCGCCTACCTTGCCGGCCTCGCAGTGGGCTTCTGGAGCAGCCGCGACGACATCGCCCAGCACTGGGCTGAAGGCGCGCGCTTCACACCCCGGCACGACTTGAGTGCCCTGAAACACGGCTGGGATGAAGCGGTGAAACGATCGAAGGGATGGGCGGGCGGAGCCTGACCAGCCGCTGTGGCCCGCCGCCCATCGATTTGAGCGAGCGGACCAGCATTTGAATTCGTACTCCCTGGACACTACCGTGTCCCCATGCGCGAGAAACCCGATCTACTGGCCCGTCTGCGTGATGTGCCCCATCAACCCGGGGTGTACATCATGCGCGACCGCTTGAACCGCGTGATCTACGTGGGCAAGGCGCTCGATCTGAAGAAGCGCCTGGGCAGCTACTTTCAAATCTCGCGCCACAAGCAGCATGACCTCAAAACGCGCGCCCTGGTGGAAAGCATCTGGGACTTCGAATTGCAGCTCACCCGCAACGAACCCGAGGCGCTGCTGCTCGAAGGCAAGCTCATCAAGGAGTTCCGTCCGCGTTACAACATCAGCTTCCGTGATGACAAGGGGTTCCTGCTCGTTCGCGTTCACCTGGGCGACGACTTCCCTCGATTCTCGCTCACCCGGCTCAAGAAGAGCGACGGTGCGCGCTACTTCGGCCCCTTCCCGCACGGCGGCGCGCTGCGCACCACGATCAACTGGCTCAACAAGCAGTTTGGCCTGCGCGTATGCCGGCCCATCCGGCCTGGAGAGACCGACTACAAGCACTGCTCCAACGACATCATCAAGAACTGCTCCGCGCCGTGCATCGGCCGCGTGACCATCGAAGAGTACAAAACCCGCATCGAGCAGGCCTGCGAATTCCTGGGTGGCAAATCCAAAGACTTGGTCACCGCTCTCGAGGAAGAGATGCAAAAGTTAGCCGCCCGCCTCGATTTTGAGCGTGCGGCCGAGATGCGCGACATGGTCGAGGACCTCAAAAAGACCCTCAAACCCACCCGCAGCTTCGAGCGGGGTGCGAGCATGAAGATCGCCTCCACGATCGACCCCATGGCCGACGTGAAGGAACTCCAGGAGGCCCTCGGCCTCGACCGCCCGCCGCTGGTCATGGAGTGCTTCGACATCGCCAACATCGGCACCGCCCACTGCGTCGCCAGCATGGTCAGATTTAACAATGGGGTGCCTGACAATTCAAATTATCGCCGCTACCGCATCAAGGCCGTCAGCGGCCAGAACGATTTTGTCAGCATGGCGGAAGTCGTGCGCCGCCGCTATTCCCGCATCCTGCTCGAAGGGCGCGGGCGCCTGGGCGAGGATGCCGACATCACCGAGGAAACGCCGCTGGAATCCATGCGCCGCCTGGAACGTGAGGCAGCAAGAGAGGAGTCCGATGAGGCGGAGCACCCGGCTCTGATTGCCCGCCGCACCGCTTTCGTGCGCCTGCCCGATCTCGTCATCGTGGACGGGGGCAAGGGCCAGCTCGGCATGGCCGTGAAGGAACTCAGCCGCCTGGGCCTGCACGAGCTTCCCGTGATCGGCCTGGCCAAGGAACGCGAGGAAATCTTCCGCCCTGGCGAGTCCGATCCGATCGTGCTCTCGCACGATACCGGCGCATTGAAGCTCCTGCAACGCATGCGCGACGAGGCCCATCGCTGGGCCAACGGCTATCACCAGTTGCTGCTCAAGCGCCGCGTCGCCGAAAGCATTCTCGACGACTGCCCCGGCATCAGCAAAACCCGCAAAACCAATTTGCTGCGCGCCTTCGGCTCCGTGGCCCGCCTGCGCAAAGCCAGTGTCGAAGAGGTCGCTGCCGTCCCAGGCATCGGCAAGGCGCTTGCCGATGAGGTGATGCTCTTCCTGGCGGCGTATCAGCCCCATGCTGGGGAGTAAAGGCGCCGGTCTCCCGGCGCCTTGCCCGTGACATGAACGGCTATACGTCCAGCTTGGTCCAGGCCGCGTTGGCCTTGCTTGAGGCCACCACAGCATCAATGAACGCCATGCCGCGCACACCGTCTTCGATCTTGGGGTAGTCGAGTATGAGCTCATCCGGCTCGGTGCCATCGGCCACGGCACGAATGTGGTTGGCGAAATTCTTGTACACATTCGCGAAGGCTTCGAGGTAGCCTTCCGGGTGCGCGGGGGGCGTACGGCTGGCAGCGGCCGCCGCCTTGCCCAGGTAGCCGTTGGCGGTGCGGTAGACCTGCATGGGCTGGTCCGGCCATTTCACCAGCATCGTGTTGGGCTCCTTCTGGTGCCACTCGATGCCGCCCTTTTCGCCCCAGACGCGGATGTTGATGTTGTTCTCCTCGCCCACGGCGATCTGGGAGCAGTGCAGCACGCCCTTCGCGCCGTTCTCGAAGCGCAGCAGCACGTTAGCGTCGTCATCCAGAAGACGACCTTCGACGAAAGCGGTGATGTCGGCGGCAAGTTCGCTGATTTTCAGGCCGGTGATGTATTCCGCCAGGTTTTCGGCGTGCGTGCCGATGTCGCCCACGCAGCCTGCCGCGCCGGATTTCGTCGGATCGGTGCGCCAGCCCGCCTGCTTCTGACCGGAGTCTTCCAGCTTGGTGGCGAGCCAGCCCTGCGGGTACTCAACCACGACCTTGCGGATCTTGCCCAGCTTGCCATTTTTGATCATGTCGCGCGCCTCCTTTACCAGCGGGTAGCCGGTGTAGTTGTGCGTGAGGCCATAGAGCCGGCCTGTCTTCTTCACCAATGCGGCGAGTTCCTTCGACTCGGCCAAGTTGAAAGTGGCGGGCTTGTCGCTGAGCACGTGGAAGCCGCTTTCGAGCGCCAGCTTCGCTGGGGGGAAGTGCATGTGGTTGGGCGTGACGATGGCCACGAAGTCCATGCGCTGGTCGGCGGGGAGGGCGGCTTCAGACTTGATCATCTCCTCGAAGCTGCCGTAACAGCGGCTGGCAGGCAGGAACAAGTCCGCGCCTGAGGCCTTGGATTTGGCGGCATCGGAAGAGAAGGCGCCGCAGACCAGTTCGATCTGCTGATCCAGGGCGGCGGCGATGCGATGCACAGCGCCAATAAAAGCGCCGCGCCCGCCGCCCACCATGCCATAGCGAATTTTTCGGCTCATATTTAGCTGGGAGTATAGGGGTTGGGTTGAGGGAGGAAGGGGCAGGATGAAGTGAAAAGTGAGACGTGAAAAGTGAAAAGGGCTGTTTTCTGAGCCCCGAGGTCCGGCGACCCTCTTCCCAGCCCCCCTTTTTTCTCGTGTCCACTGCCTGCTTTTCCTCGATTCCCCGATCGTTTCTGCCCTCACTGGCCAGTTTGACGTTGATGAACCGAAATACTGCCGGCACTGCGGGCAACCCGCTCACGGCCCCGTGCCGAGGGTGGGACGGCCTCAAAAGCGCAAAATCATGCCCTCAACGATTGATTGCGGCGGCCTGCATTCCCTGCTCGCAATGCCGCATCCCTTCGGCATATTCTCCGTCCCTTCCCGGGAAGCCCTGCATGAGTGAAGAAACAAAACCTACCCCGCCCCCGGCCATCGACTTGTCCGACCTGAAGTTGATGCCAGCCTGGGTCGCCAGCTTTGGCAAAGAAGAAGCCCGCCCCAAGTACGCTGAAGAGCGCATCGACGACCGCCGTGGCGGCGGCGGGCGAGGCTTTGGCAATGACCGAGGCGGCCCATCCCGTGGCGGCGGCGGCTTTGGTGGGGGAGGCGGAGCCGGTGGCCCGCCTCGTGGACGAGGCAATTTCGGTGGTGGCGGCACGGGGGGTCCACGTCCGCAAGGGGATCGCCCAGCGCAGGCCGGAGACCGCCGCGGCGGCGGTGCCTTTACCGGTGGCGGCCCACGCGAAGAGCGCCGGGGCCCACCCTATCATGATGACCGCCCGGCCATTCCAAGCGGGGTGAAGGCGACGATTGAAGCCGAAGACAAGGCGCTGGATGCGCTGGCCACCCATATCAAGACCCAGGGCCGGGCCTTCAGTCTTTTTGATGCGGCACGCCTGGTGCTTGCCGGTGAAGACCGCCATCATGTGAAGTTCGAGTGCGAACCTGAGCGGCTGGTCGGGCTATTCAGCGTGCCCGGCTCCGGCTTGTTTGAAACCCGCGAAGAAGCGCTCAATTACTTGCTGCGCTCCCCGGAAGCCATCGCCCCATTCTACAAAATGGAAGAGGTGGAACTCGAAGCGCCGAAAGGCAACTTCACCTCCGTGGGCGTCTGCGGTTTTTCGGGTGAAGTGCTGGGCCCGCCGAGTCATCACAGTTACCAAACCGCCCTGAAGCGCCTCCACAACGAGCGCTTCAGTAACATGAGCTTCGAGGACTACCGCCGCCGGGTGCGCGTGGAAACCACCCCTGAACTCATTGAGAAATGGAAGGCCGCGCAGAGCAAGGGCGTGCGCTGGATCTATATCAAAGCGGAAGCCGCCGAAGGCGAAGAGCCCTTGAGCTTCACCTCCCGTGCTGAAGTCGAGGCGCACTTCCGTCGCACTCATGGCGATGAAGCCGTGGTTGAAGTCCGTGAAGCCACGCTTCCCGGTACCATCCGACGCGAACAGTTGTCGCCGGGCCTGGGACGGCTGTTCCGCCGCAATCTCGAAGAAGCCCGCAAGCACCTGTTCGAGCTCTCGCAAAAGATTGCCCATGGCCTGGAACGCCGTGCCATGAAATTGTTCAAGCGCCGCGCCGGCAAGATGTTTGTCAGTCGTGTGAAGCCTCGGGCCGTGGATCCCGGCGTGATCTTCAGCGAACGCATCATGGCCATCGTCGAGGCCGTGCGTCGCGAGCCTGGCATCCTGGCATCCAAGCTCCTCGAAAAGGTCGCTCCAACTCCGGTCGCCGCCGCCCCTGCCGAAGGCGAAGCCGCCGCTGAGCCAAAACAAAAGCAGTTCACCGATGAACAGGTGCTCGTGCTCCGCGACCTGCGCTGGCTCTCGGACGAAGGCTACGTGATCGAATACAGCGACGGCCCCGTGTTCCTCGGCGTGCAAGGCGAACCTCCCCAGCACGCCCCCGAAGCCAAGGCAGCAAACCAGGCCAAGGACAAGGCGCAGGCCGCACCTGCGGCGGCTGAAGCTCCCGTCCAGGCTGAAAGCACCGAAAGCGAACCGCTGGCCGCTTTTGCTGATGCCGCCGTCGAAGCCGCCCCGGCAGAGGAACAGGCCGCACCCGCAGCAGAAACGGTGGTCGCCGATCAACCGGCTGATGAAGAGGCCGCTGCCGTCGTCGAAGCTCCCGCTCCTGAGATTGCAGAGGCGGTGGAAGAAGAGTCGCCGGTCGTAAAGGCCGAGGAAGCACCTCCATCAGCCGAACCAATCGCAGCAGCACCCGAAGCGGTTGCCGTGGTTGCTGATGAACCCGCTGCCGAAAAGGCTGACCCCGAAGCGGTTTCAAAAGCCGCCGACGCCCCGCCAGAAGCCGTCTAACCCTTGATTTGTGAGGTTTCAAAGCCCCTGGGAGTTCGCTCTCAGGGGCTTTTTGTCGGCAGGGGAAATGCTCCCGTGAGTGGGTTCCAATGTCATCCCCTTGGGGGGTCAGTGAAGTGGAAACGCCTCTGCCCCCAGACGGACTGCGGCTTCCTGACGGAGGTCCGCGCCAGCCACCTGTTTCCTTTCGCCATCAATGCAGCAACCTGCGACAAATCCCATGGCCAAGACGCCCGCCACCAGCAAGGCGCGGGCCCAACCTGCCACCCTCCCACAATTCGAGGGTGCAATGATCCGCTCAATGCGCTCCCGCACACCACCTACGGCGGCCCATGCTGGCACTGTTTCCAAGGACGTGCGCGTAGCCAGTTGAAGCAACATTTCACCATAGGCCCGGCGGCTTGAGGTTGCTGTAGCAGCTTCGTCGCAGCAGAGCTCCGATTCGATCTCCAGCCTTCGACACAAGGAATGCACCAACGGGTTCCACCAAAACAGGGAGCGGATCAGCGCCGCGACGATCCTGTGCCAGCCGTCGTGCTGGCGAATATGCTGCTGTTCATGCGATACGACCGCCTGCCACTGTGCTGAGGACCAGTTGATGGCCGCGACAGGCATGAGAATGCAGGGGCGAAGAACACCCCACGTGCATGGAGTGGTAAGCCCTTCTACGATTCGCATTCGATCACCGCATGAGGCTCCGGAACTGGCTATTTGGAATAGCAGACGCGATTCCGCAACGAGTCTGCAAAACCGGAACAAAATGCCCACGCTCCATATCAAGACCAAGAGGGCCGCAACCTTCGTGCTGGCATTAAACTCAGGAAGGTGTGCCGCCGGCAGACTTGAAGCGGCCACCGGCATGGACAGTGAAATCCATGGCAGCCACAGGAGTGACCAGACGGCCACGAGAGCGATTAGCCGCCTCGCCGTCACCCAAGATTGTGGCAGCACGTGCACCGAGAGCAGTCCGCATATCGCAATTACAGATGCTTTGGCACCGGAGGACATGAGGAGGTCAGCAGTCATTGTAATTTATGATGGGTGCTTATCTAGCAGCTGACGCAGTTCGTCGATGTCCTGGCGCGAAAGTTTGGACTCCTTCGGGTCGAGCAGGCTGGCAACCAGCTCTCGTGGCGAGCCGGAGAAAAAAATCTTCAGCAACCTAGTCACGGCTTGTTTACGCACCCGCACGGGAGACTTCGTCGCCTCGTAGATGTAGCGCTTGCCGTCCAGCCGGTACTTCACCAGGTCTTTCGCCACTAAAATGCCGAGCAACGAGCGCACAGAGGAATAGTTCGGCGCATCCGCCAGTTCCGCCTGCACGTCCGCAGCAGTGGCGGCACGCAGGCGATACAGAATCTCCATGGCCTGATTCTCGCGTTTGGATAGGGAACTGTCTCCATGCACCGGCATGTGCGGATTTTTACGCACACCAAGAAACAAAGCAAGTGCGGATTTTTACGCACATTGCGCTTGCGCCCAAATCCAAAGTGCGGAAAAATCCGCACGCCATGAGCAACCCATCACATCCTTCCGGCCCGTTACTCCCGCTGCTTGCCTCGCTCGCGACCGCCACCAGTCTGTTTCTTGCTTCCTGCGCCATGCCAGACAGGGGCACAGTAGCTTCTGGCAACTCGCCAGGTTCCTATGGATCCCCCCGAGCCGAGGCCGCGAACAGACTCGGGCTCGGAACGAAGGCAGGCGTGGAGTCTCAGTCCTCAGTCACTCGCACGCAGTTCTACCGGAGGTCCGCTGCACCGGACGCGGTAGCGTCGTTCTATTATAACGACGAAGCCGGAGCCAGGGCGATGGCCGAACTCCTCGGCGGCGGCACACGGCGCACTGGCATGATCGACACCGCCGGTGGTCGCCTGCGCGCAGGCCTGGTATCATGGGGTAACAATACCTTTCCCTACATTGACGCCAAAAGCCGTCAGATTGTCATGGGCAAGCCTGGACAGAGCTATCAAATCCGGCTCGAAAACCGCAGCCGTCGCCGTCAGGAAGTCGTCGTCAGTGTTGACGGTCTCAACGTGCTCACCGGGGGCGCGGCCACATACAGCCAGCGCGGGTACGTGATCAACCCAAAAAGCGCTGTTACCATCGATGGTTTCCGCGTGAATGATGACAAGGTTCGGCGCTTCGAGTTCAGCTCAGTAGCTGCCTCGAAAGCGGCGCAGCAGGGCCAGGATCGCAATGTCGGAGTCGTGGGACTCGCAGTCTTTGAAGAGGATGAGGCCAAGGCCACGATGATGCTGCGCAAAGAGCAGTTCCAGCGTGAGGACGCCAGCGCCTTCCCCGTCTCCGGGCGGTGATTCTCGCCCATAGGCCCCCCGTAACCTGCTTTTGTTGCGCTCGACGAGACTGGCTCCATGATATTTGGGCAAGACAAAAATGATTGAGGGATAAAAAGCTTGGAAGTCAACTTCCCTCCCTCCACTCTGATGTATGTCACAGGCCTGGCGCACAGTACTAAAGAGCGGTTCTTCAGGGGTTTTAAAGGGTGAAGTGGAGTTGTACTGAGTTGGATGGACGGAATCGACAGCCTTCGAGGGCACTATCATTTGCTGCTGGGCCTTGACAAGGACTGGGAGGTCTCAGGGGTGCA